>Ga0208414_1002339_pt1 | contig 12666 bp, 7 predicted proteins | sample AntAceMetag02UKE_FD_184770 | JGI IMG/M metagenome (GOLD analysis project Ga0208414, IMG submission 184770) | Saline lake microbial communities from Ace Lake, Antarctica - Antarctic Ace Lake Metagenome 02UKE (SPAdes) (version 2) | ecosystem: Environmental > Aquatic > Non-marine Saline and Alkaline...
GCAGAGTAACTTGACTACCTAGCGAGCATGGCGCCACATAAGCGATAACGGAGGGCAACCATTGCCTGGTTTCAAAACGTCTGTAACTTCAAAGCCATACCGCTCATAGAGTGGCACATTCGCTTCTTTACTGCTTTCTAGATAAGCCGGCATATGGGCATCGTCGACTACCGCCAAGCCTTCTTTCAGCAATCTGCTACCAATGCCTTTGCCTTGGTGGCCCGGTCGCACGCCTATAGCGTACAAGTAATAGTGGGGAATGCTGGGCTTAGCCGCAGCCATGGCGTCATCAACCAACATACCTCGCCTCAGGGCTCTAAATCCGTCGCCTTTTATCATCTCGTAGGCAATGTCGAGGCTATTCCACAGTGCAATATACTTTTTCGTCCGTGGAGGCAGCCAAAGCGTGCCGCCAATACCGGCATTGGTGCGGTGGGCAAATCCTTTTTTAAGATAAAGTTTTTTCGCAGCCAAGATGTTGTATCTAATGAGCGCATGAGTATTATTAAAAACCCACTTATTGACCGGGTCATCGGCAAAACTTTCGCCGATAATTTCACCTATAAGCTTATGTTCATGTTTTTCTACTGTGATTATATCGTCCATAGCTTGATGATGGTTTTTATGCCCGCCCATTGCAAGCAGTTAGGTCGATAGAAAAATCGTTACCGAGAGTTCAACCATTTATGTGCAAGCCTACACTGGATCAGAGCCCGCCACCGCCACAACCGTAAAGGGCAAACTGAAAACTTGGAGTACACTCGATTCTGCTGCCAAATGGGTAAGAGCACTTGGCGTCGGTCAGATACAACTTGATGTGGCTAGATGGCGGCCTGAACAAAAGAGGCTAAAGATTTAGTGTGATAGACGCGATATCCTAAGCCTAATTTTATACCGCACGATAATATGTCTAAATAATATCTTCCAGCGGGATATAAGAACGTAAGCTATGGCACCGAAAATTGGAATAATCACGTTTTATCCCACGTATCATGTACCAATGCACTCGTATTCAGGGCTTTGTGGTGCACTTGCCAATCAGGCATGAACTTTTTCAACATTTTCTTAAAGCTTTCATCATGACAGCGGTGTATTAAATGGGTTAGCTCATGCAGGAAAATATAATCAATGCAAGCCCGCGGTTTTTTGACGAGCTCAAGGTTTAGCCAAACTCGTCGCCCTTCAATATTGCAGCTACCCCACTTTGTTTTCATCTTTCTTATACGGCATTCATTTATCTCAATACCCACGATAGGTTGCCATTTGGCTACTAATATAGGAATTAGATCCCTCAGCTGCTGCCTATACCAGTTCGCCAATAGCTTCTCTCTTGCATTCTGATCGGCATCAGCCGCGATAAGCATGCGCAACTCACCAGATTTAAGTGCTTTCATCTGCGGCTTTCCATCATGGTTGACCACTTTTAAGCGGTAGGGTTCACCTAGAAAATAGTGGCATTCGCCAGAAATACAACGTCGTTTTGACTGGCGTAGCTGCTGTTTGAATCGTAATTTTTGTTTTTTTATCCAGCCAAGCTTGTCAATCACGGCTAATCGAATGTTGTCCTCGGTTGTATTAGTTGGTGCAGCAATGCGGACATCACCAATTGGCGGGTATACTGCCAAGTGGAGGTTCTTGATCTCTTTTCTATCAACCTGGATATTTATCCCACAAATATTGGTAAAGGTAGTCGCAACCATTAATCATATTCCCGCTGTTTCTTAATCAAGTCCATCACACCTTCAATATCAACTGCGATTTCATAATCAGCAACCTGCTCTTCAACTGCGTATTTAACATTGCGTGTTTTAATAGGATTAGACTTCCAACCATCTTTTTTAGTGGAGTGAACAGCGGTATCAATTTTGGTCACCAAAATTTCATCCTTGCCGTAGTTGTCATACAACGACTGCTTGCCACGACTATCCATTGAGTAGGGGTATGTCGTAGTACCTTCTGGCTTAGTCATGTTGGCAGCTAGCTCTTTCACTTCTTTTAAGTACTGCTCATAGCTGATTGCTTCTTCGCGACGCTGTGTAATCAGTGCATCTAACAACTCCGACATCTTTTCATAGTATTTCGGATTGATCGGCTGTTCGTCGATAATCACCTTACGCATATTATTTTCAATGGTTTCGGCCATCGCTTCCGGTACTTTTGTACTGGTAGGTTTTGCCGGGTTCTGCTTGGCCTTCTCAACGATCAATTCAATCAAGCCCATCTCTTCGAAGTCGATCACTGTTTCACTGTCTTCAGCGCGAATATAGGTATCCAGCAAGCGCCGCATGGCAGGCTCGTATAGTTTCATATCCACTTCATCCTTGGATGCCAGCTTAATCTCCTGGCGCATTTTACTGAAGTGCTCTACCTCATCCTTTATCGCGCTCGATTCCTTAGCGCTGTAACCTGCTGCCTCCATTTCGTTGGCTATACTAGCGTAGGCGCGCACCAACGCTGCAACGTTTTTATACAACGATACTCGCTTACCTTCATTGAGCCTTAGGTCATCGCTTTTAGCCACATCACCGCAGAAGTAGTGCAAGTAATCGATCAGATCTTTCGGCTGCAATACCGGCTCACAAAGCGCCTTAACGGCCTCTCTGGCTTCTTCCAACTTATCCCTACTTGTGTCTAATCGGTTGGTTAACAGCCCTGCTACATCCGCGTCATCGTAGTCATCAAAGGCACCGCTGGTGTAATCGCCTATTGAGGTTTCTAAGCTATGAAACAGGTCTTTGTAATCTACGATATAACCGTATTCTTTATCGTCGCCATCTAGCCTATTAATGCGGCAAATGGCTTGAAACAAGCCATGATCTTGCATCTTTTTATCGATATATAAATACGTAGCCGATGGCGCATCGAACCCCGTCAATAATTTGTCCACCACAATTAATAAACGCATTTGGCCGGGTTGGCTCTTAAAGCGTTTTTTTACCTGTGTTTCAAAATTTTCAGCCAACTTGATAGCGTCTTCTTTGGGTACTTCAAAGTAGGCTGCCAACATCTGTTGATAAATTTCATATTGGTGCAGCTTTTCGGTTAAGCCTTCGCCGGTTTCTTCGCCCTTAATATCTGCTGGCGACGGTAAGTAGCTGGTAACAATGGCACACTTGCCCTTTAATTCAGTTTTGCTAAACAGTTCATAAACCTTACAAGCCTGATAAATACTGGCACACACCAACATGGCATTGCCACGGCCATCCATAAGGCGCGGTTTAGTATCCATATCCAGCAAAATATCATTCACAATTTGTTCTAGCCGAGACTGACTAGATAATACCTTTTGCAATGTGCCCCACTTCTGTTTCAGCTGTACCTTGGCCATATTCGTAAGGCCACGGGTTTTGGCCTCAAACCAAGTATCAATTTTATCTTGCGAGGTAATGTACTGATCTATATCGCGAGCCTCGTATTGCAGGTCTAGTACTACGCCATCGGTCACTGCCTCATCAAACTTATAGGTATGAATGAATGAGCCGAATATTTCTATACTTTTTTGTTTGTCTTTCTTGAGCAAAGGCGTACCGGTAAAACCAACGAATATAGCCTTTGGTAAAATAGCTTTCATGGCTGTGTTTAGCTTGCCAGATTGAGTACGGTGGCACTCATCCACAAATACAAACACATTGCCTTTGGCGCTGAAATCTTTGGGCAAGTTTTTGGTAAGCTCTTCAAGATAACCATCAGCGGCCTGATCGTCAGAGTTTTCTGCACTCTCACCACCCTGCCGACCAAACTTATGTACCAACGAACACAACAACCAAGGCTCTGCTTGGTTTAGTCTGCTTACTAAATCTGCGCCATTTTTACTGCGATATATTTCTTCATCAACGCCGTGAAACACACCTTCAATTTGCTCATCCAGGTCGGTACGGTCTGTGATCACCAGCACCCGCGCATTGTCTATATTTTCACGAATCCATTTAGCCAGCCATACCATGGTTAAGCTTTTACCAGAACCTTGGGTATGCCAGACAATGCCACCTTCACCAGCACGCACCCGCGCCTGTGATGTCTTAACACCAAAATATTGATTTTGGCGACAGGTCTTTTTTACCCCAGCATCAAACACAATAAAGTTGTGGATAATCTCTAAAAATCGTTCTTTGTTACACAGGTTGATAATATCAAAGTCTAGAATGTCCTCTGCGTAATCAACATCATGCACCGATAAATGCTTATCGCTTGGCTCATCTACTAAAGAATTATAATGAGGGTTTTTTTCCTTCCAGCCATAGTAATGTTTTTCAGAGGTTTCAATGGTGCCATAACGCAGGCCTTCGCTATCGTTACCTGCCATAACTAATTGCATGGTGCTAAAGAAATCCCGAATAAAGGTTTTCTTCTGGTTATCTAGGTTTTGGCGTATACCTTCACTTGCCGATACAGATGAGCGCTTTAATTCAATTACACCTAAGGCAATGCCGTTTACATACAGCACAATATCTGGGCGTTTGGTATTTTCGCCTTTAATTGACACTTCTTCGGCAATAGCAAAGTGATTATTACGTGGGTTTTCCCAGTCAATCAACCACAGGGTTTTGGTTTGGCTATTGATAACCCCTTGAACCTGACCCTGCCGTACTTTCACACCGTAACGTAACAGGCCATAAACCTCTTTATTGGCATGGTAGAGTTTTTTACCACCACCCATGGTGGCCGCCTGTTTAAACTGGCGCAGGGCGTTAGTGATATACCCGTCCTCAATACCCTGCTTTACCAGCCAATCACGCAAATAACCTTCTTCGATATTGGAATTATCAGCACGGTGTTGCCAATCGCCGTAGTAGGTATAATCGAGTTGATTCTGAAACAATTGCACCACTCTATTTTGAGTCATACGTTCGCTTTGGCCTACTCTACTCATTCCTATGCTACTCATTCCTTGTCTCCTAGTACTTTCCAGTGGCCACCCTTGGCTGGGCCTATACGCTCTAACTTGCCATCTTCTCGTAGTTTTTTGATGGCACGCTTGACTGCACTGTCGGATTTACCAATTTGGTTTGCTATCTCAGGCCCTGTAAGAGAAGGGGCTATCTTCAAAACCTCAAGAATCATCTGGGGCGTTTTCGGGGGCGTTTCTGGGTGCGTTTTCCCCGTCGTTTTCTGGGTAGTTTTCTGGGTAGTTTTCTCAGGAAGGAAGTTAAACACTACCCACAAACCCGTCGCTTCATATCTCAATTCTGGTACTGGAGTGCCCGCCTCAAGGCAACTATCCATAATGCGTTCGATGCCCTGCCCCCACGATTCGATCATACCAGCGCGGAAGAAGGCATTAGCCACATCAGGATTAAAGGGTTGCGAGGCATGCTTACCAAGCAACTTCGCTACATCCCAATCCTGAGGTAACACACCTGGGTTCCAAATCATTAGTTTGTCGGCATAGACGCTTATCTGAATCGGCGCGCCGCTCGCGTAATCTTTGTGAACCACAGCATTGATGATCGCCTCGCGCAAGGCTGGCTCTGGCACGGGCCATGTCTCCACACGTTGCAAACCGTCATAAGAAATCAATGCCTTTAAATATTTGGTACTGAGGATGTCGACGACCTGATTCACCTGAGTGATTAAACTACCCTGCACTTCATCTTGATAAAGTAGGTGTACATTGCTCTCGAAAAACCCGATCTTAATGCAGGCACCTGTAACAAAACGTTCAGGGTCTGGATGAAACAGCAACAAGGCAGCACGTTTAAGATAGTCACCCTCTAGCAAATGTAGTTTTTCTAGTAGCACTGCGTCTGGCTCTTGCAGAATATCGAGAGACAGTCGCTTGCTTCGGGTAGCCAGCCTACGAAATTCAGCCAGTGATCTATCATCAAGGTCGGCAGCGTTCACATAGGGAACAGGTACTCCATCCCAACGCTTGCCCTTTTTTTTCAATAAAAACTGATCCAGCGCCGCACCTTCTAATTCCTGCTTGATGCTACCGCTACGATAATGATATTGGCCTTTGTAGCTGATTGGGTTGGGATAGGGTTCTACCACTATCTCTAGTAGTTCCAGCTCCTGTACTTTAAGCAGATTCACATCAACAATAATGCCCAGTAAATCGCGGACTTTATTGGGGATAATTTCCAGCAACTCATGGGCGTTATTAATGCCAATGGCATCACCCTTGTCATTACGCCCTACAATTAATACACCACCCGCCGCATTGGCAAAGCCACAGAGCCACTTTATATAGTCATCGCGCCAAGATTCCTTCCATTCGGTGTTCTGTGATTCACTCATGGCAGTTGCTGTTGGAAAGGCATTAATAAGCGGTTCTGGGTGATCCTGTCCCTTTGACCTAAGATTCGCATTCCAGTGTTTTACTCCTATCAAATAAGATTACCAGAGGAAATAATCTATATTAATCGATTAATCAGTGAGTTAGCCATGGCCATTGGTCATCGTACTACTATATCTTCAGCTTCCATCAAATAACCATCAAATAAGATTTTCTGAGCCTACGCCCAGATAGGTAAATATTTCCTATGCTTGCGTGACATATCGTCTTCTAAAGGCTTTACCAAATTTGCCTCTAATGCATCTTTTATAATCCTCGATGCTATTGCGCTATTTTTAGTCTCAATACCAAATCGAGCACGCAGGCTTGAGTTGGTCATATATTCTCGGTTCACATATTTTAAACACGCATGCAGGTAGCAAGCTCTCACCTTATCGCTTTTATCCATATCATTGAGTGTTTTATATGCAAACAGCACTGCACGAGTATGCTCCCCGGTCACTTCAAATACCGGAGCAGGTAATTGATAAAACTCGGTTTCGAAAACCACCTTGTCAACGCCACTGCCTCGTTCTTCACAGACACCAATACGGCGCATAAAAGAAGCTACTGCCTCGTTTCGAGATTTCGGTGGGCTATCCAGAAAACGCTCCACCGCAACTAAAGGTGTGCCTGGATTAGTAATTTCCATTCGATCAGAAAAAATTTCAACCATCGGTCCGGTACCCTTCAAAAAGAAATCCTGATGTATCAGTGCATTAGCCACTAACTCTCGTACCGCAAGTTCAGGGTACATCGGTACATCTCGACGCAAGGCCTCGCCCACCACTTCATTACGTGGCAATAGATTATTGATGTACTCAATCAAACCTTCAAATCCGCTCGCATAACCTTTGCTACCGATCTGTTCACGAACGCTTTCAACCCGACTATTACCCTGATAGACAATGACACGCATTGCCTTGCGCTTTAATTGGATAAAATCATCTAATTGTTTCGCTAACTGAATACCACCTAGATTAGTAATATTCCAACCGCCAGCGTCACAGGGCATGATCATTTCATCAGCATGTAACCGCTCAAGAATACCCTGCTTATTATCCGGCAGTGGCAGTTCGAGCAATTCAAAATAAGCGGGGTAGTCGAGCAATTTCAATACTGCATCTTCCGCCAGGTGCTCAAGCGCGACCATTCGCTCAAACGGAATCTCATCGAATACCCGCCAAAGTGCCCGCTCTTTTTCAGGGTATTCTTTTAACTTCTTTTTATACGAACCAACCCGAATATATTTAATACCCCGGAACTGCACCGGATTGCCCGCTGCCCGAGTAACTTCAAGAATAACCACTGACTTGCCGTCAATATCCAAATGGTAAAAACAAAAGTGTATGCGTGGTGTTAATAATCGTAGCAACCAACTCTCTAATTCTTCGTCACCTTTTCTCGCGTCATGCGGCGAGAATGACGTACCCACAACCTCATGTGTACTATCATCCACACCCCAAACCACATAGCCATTGGTTTTACCGCATAACGCGGTGGCATTACTAATGGCAGAAATATACTCACCAATCGATTGTGGGTCTTCATTATTTCTTTTAAATTCTACCCATTCCGTCTCTGAGGGCAAAGCGCATAGCTCGCGTAATAGCGCGTTTAGATAGGTCTCTGTTCGATCACTGGTCATACTAAGCGCGTTCTCCCTGTGAGTAGTTCCTGCATCATGCCTTGTTTGAGTTGCTGGGTTTTACTCAAACGTTGTTCTAATGCGTTAATTTCCGTATCAATATCTGATAGCACGCTTGCAATGGCAACTTGTTCTTCATTATTCACCGGAAAAGATTGAATAATTTTTTCAATCGTAGATGCATTTAAACTGGGAACTCCTGAAGCCTCGTTGTAAGCCATCCAGTCAATCATACAAAATTTGTAGTAAATGAATTTTGCCGAATATTGCCTACCAACCTCTGAGTAAAAAAGTGTATCAACCGTCCAAAAAGGTGACTCCATATATACCGGTCTGTTAATTGTCCCTTTCCTTCCAATAAGTACAGATGGTTTATCATAAAGGAATGTATCAGTCCGACCCATTTCGCCACCCGTTCCTAAAATCGGATAAATCCCGCCTTGAGTCTCAACTTCCTTTTGATCCCTACCATGCCGAATTGAAATAGCATTACCAATTAGCTTAACCTCCCAATCCTCCGGAATTTCACCCAGTTCGGTTTGTTTGTAGCCTGTGTGGGTTTGATCAAACGGTGGTAGGCGTTTTTTGCCGGTGAGTAGTTGCTGCATTGCAGCGGTTTTGATGGCGCGTTTTTTGACGATGAGTTTTTCTAGTGAGGTGATTAGGGCATCGACATCGGAGAGTGCGTTGGCGATGGCTGTTTGCTCTTTCAAAGATGGAAGGGGTATCGGTGTAGCATTACAGTTATCTTTATTGATGTACGGCAGTGCAGTTTTTGTAGCAACAGTGTAGAAGTATGAAGTTTGTCTTTTTAACGCATAGACCAAAAAAGAACTATTAATCTTTTCCGATGGTAAAAAAGCATGCAATTGCTGGTTAAGAACGACTTCGCAGCCAGTTAAAGCCACAATGCCAAGCTCCCCAACGCATGTCATTATTACCGACCCTTCAGGTACGACTTTCGAACCTACAAATTTGGCCTCAGCTTTAGTCACTTTAAGGGAGGAGCGCGATCTATAAACAGTTTGACCATCTACCAAATCGGGAGTAGTAATCCATGGAATATCACCATCCAGCCTTCTAGGTTTATTTCTACCAGGGACTATAAAGCCACATACGTCCTGAACCTGTGTGACTGTCCAATCATCAGGAATAACTCCAACTTCCGTTTGTTTGTACCCCTCCGGCACCTGTTGCTGCAATTTCCTATTAGCTACACTCACCAAACCAACCCCATATTTTTCAAATGCTCATCCACATTGGCACTGAGCGCTTCCACACTTTGGGTTAAAGCGGGCAGTGGTTCGGCGTAACGTTCTTCCAATGTTTTAACGCGGTTGGCTAGTTGCTGTGTGACTCGTTCGATTTCGGCGATGATATTGGTTTGCAAAGTAGCCAGCCATTTGTCGTCTACTATGAGGGTTTTAATTTCTGCTTCGGTAAGCTTGGGGTATTTTACAAACACCTGTTTATCCAGTGCTTCTTGGGCTTCTTTTACCACTTTTTTATGACTTGCTTCTGCTTCTAGCAATTGTTTGGTGTTGCTTAGGGCTTCGGTTTCTTCGATGTCTGTAGTCTGCTTTAACCTTGCGGCTACGCTTGCCTTGTTCACCTTGCCGCTGTCGTTAACGGCTTCTTCTAGCAGACCACCTTCTACGGCATGTTCTTCAATAAAGGCTTCTAATGCCTGAGTGCACGCATCTAGCACTGCTTGATGGGCGTTCACGGCGGCTTGTTGTGCGGCAAAGAAACGATTGACTATTAATGCTGGCGGTATCAAGTCGGCCTTGTACTTGGCTTTGTTGATAATTAGGTCGGCGGTTTCCTTGAGCTTTTCGCCCTTTTTTACGGTTAGCTGGCGCAGGCTGTTGGCGGCTGGCCAGCCGTCTTGGGTAATAAAGTACAGGTCATCCTGCATGGTTTCAGACCAGTAATCCATAATGATCTGGTACATGTCGTAGCGGTCTAACAGGGACGCTTGGGTATAGGATTGCAGCAAGCTTTCTGAAATGCGGTGGATCACTTCTTTGGGCAGGTCGTTCTGACTAAGTTCTGCCAACTGAGCTTGTTGTTTCCATTGATGGAAGATGGCAATGCTATGCTCGGCAAACTGTTTAAACTCTGAGTGTTCTAGGATGGTGGCTTTAACGTCTGACGCTTTCACCAATGCTCGGCTGTAGCCTTCTCTGTCTGCGGTAAACAGGGCTTTTTGTAGCGTAGCAAAAACCTGCCAATAAGCGCCTAAGGCTTCAATGTCTCGATTGGGAATACCACCGCTGAGATGAGCACTGAGGTCGTGTAGGTCTTCAGCGGCAGAGCTGTCGATGTAACGCGGAATATTGAGGTTATAATCGTTGCCTGCAATTTCATCAAAACTCACCATGCGGCTAAAACCAGTTTGTTGTAATTGGTTGTTAAACACATCTACAATTTTATGTAGGTCTTGCTCGCGCAGGCGGTTTTTAGGGCCATCCTTCATAAAGCCTTTGCTAGCGTCGATCATAAAAATACCGCTGCCGATATCGTCCAGCCGTTCCTTGGCGTTTGCTTTATCAATCACAAGAATACAAGCGGGTATTCCCGTACCGTAAAACAGGTTGGCCGGTAAACCGATGATGCCTTTTATATAGCCCTGCTTAATAAGGTTACGGCGAATATTAGCTTCGGCATTACCCCTAAATAAAACGCCATGGGGCAAAATAACAGCACCCTTGCCCGTACTCTTTAATGATTTAAGAATGTGCAGGAAAAAGGCATAGTCGCCGTTTTTCTCTGGCGGAATGCCATACTCAAAACGAGCGTATTCATCTGCTGCTGGTACGAAACCAGTATTCCATGCCTTGAACGAAAACGGTGGGTTGGCCACGGCAAAGTCGAAGGTTTTTAGCGAGCTGTTACCTTGCTTAAATTCGGGCTGCGACAATGTGCTGTAACCGCCGGGGGCGATTTCGGCATCGGCATTGTTGTGTAGGATCATATTCATACGACACAAAGCCGTTGTAGATACATCCTTCTCTTGGCCGTAGATACTAAGGCCATTATTGGCTTCATCGGCGGCTTTTAATAGCAACGAACCAGAGCCACAAGTAGGATCGTAAACGGTTTGGTCTTGTGGCGTATCTTTGGTGATACCCACCACCTTGGCCAAAATGCGTGATACTTCTGCGGGGGTATAGAACTGGCCTTTGCTTTTGCCAGATTCGGTAGCGAAGTTACGCATGAGGTATTCGTAGGCATCTCCTAGCAGATCATCACCCTGGGCGCTGTTGCCGCCAAAATCTAGCCCTTCAAATATGCCAATTAACTTAGAAAGCGTATCAACCATGTCTTTGGCTTTGCCTAAACGATCTTCATCATTGAAGTCGTTATCTTTATTGGCAAGCCAAGGCAGTTCGTTTTCTTTGGCAATGCCATCGAGCACGATGTTTAGTTTCTCACCTATTTCTTTATCGCCCTTTAGTTTAACCATGTCGGGGAAGGTGCAACCCTCCGGTACTACAATCATGGCCTTGGGATCGTTTAGGAATTTGTCAGAAACGTACTTGAGGAACAAAAATGTAAGTACGTAATCTTTGTATTGCGAGGCGTCCATACCGCCGCGCAGTTCGTCGCAACTAGCCCAAAGGGATGAATAGAGCTCAGTTTTTTTGATGGCCATGTGTTGGTTATTACCTTTGGTGGAATGGGTCGTTTCCGCTCAGATTGTATAGCTCTTATATAAGCAACGCGAAATCATATATCGTAAATTTGCTAGCCAGCAATTATAGATTACTTACCTCGAATGGTCGCCGCTAAAACGCATGACCAACATAACCGCTATTTTTAGAGATATCAATTCTCCGAGTCAACAAACGTCGGATTCAATACTACGTTCATTTCCGCCTGTTTTAAGCGAACTGAATCACGCGTGCCCGACGATCAGAGTAATGTAATCAAAGTCACCGTAAAAAAACAAGATTTCAACTGAGGTTATCAGGTAATCGGTTTAGGGAATAAGCAATTCATTATGGTAAAACGTTTTCTTTCAGGATTACCATTTAGGGCCTAAGAATTAGGGGCATATCCTAAATTAAAAAAGGCGAGGCATGGCAGTAAATACCCGACTTCGTGGGGAAATCTACTAATTGTTAAACCTAAGACTAAAAACTAATAGGCACTGACTGGATTCTCAAAAAGAATAAGTAACAGTCGCACCCACTCTAACATCGGCATCGAACAATACCATCGGAGTTTGCTGGTTGGCGGTGGTGCTGATGATCTGCCCCGCCACTGCCCAGTGGTCGTTAATGCTGTAGTCCAGGCCTAGGGAGACAAACAGTGAGTCTGTCGCTAGGTCGCCTTGTAGGGTTGATGAGATAACCAGATTGCCGTTAGACCGCGCATTGCGGTAACGCACCAGCCAAGAACCAAATATACGGTCGTTGACTATGGTTTGCTGTGGGCTAAGGCCTTTGCTCTGGTCAAGCACCTTATTTGCCTGAACCCCGAAACTAATAGACTGGTCGCTAGAGATGGCGTATTCAAAGCCTAAAGAGGCGCCAAGTTGGTCTTTTTTGTTATCTAGACCTGAACCTGCAACGGTAATTCCGGGAAAAGACGATTCCTTAGGTTGCACGCCCAAGCTGAGGGCTAGGTCTAGATTAAGCAGCAGTTTGCCGAGAGCACGATTAGCGCTAAAGCCGAGTAAGATAAAGTCGTTTTTCACCGCCACTGCGTCACCGTAGCCCTGCACTGGGTAGTCGTA
>Ga0208414_1002343_pt1 | contig 12652 bp, 5 predicted proteins | sample AntAceMetag02UKE_FD_184770 | JGI IMG/M metagenome (GOLD analysis project Ga0208414, IMG submission 184770) | Saline lake microbial communities from Ace Lake, Antarctica - Antarctic Ace Lake Metagenome 02UKE (SPAdes) (version 2) | ecosystem: Environmental > Aquatic > Non-marine Saline and Alkaline...
AGATGAGGCTTGGCAGACGGAGGTCGTGCTTGAGATCGGCCCGCATCCGGAGCTTTCAGATAACCAGCGCCGTGCCATTGAGATGGACTACGGCATGGAGGGTGGTAGGGGGCAGATTCCCGTGCGTCGCGCGCTGCTTTTCTATGCACTTAAGCGGCTGGGGCTTGATACCAAGCCAACGATACGGCCGCCAAATGAACAGCAAATTGTGTTAACAAATGCTGTTGATGTGTTTGGTGCCGTCGGGAGACCTGTACCTTGGTGAGCAGAGAACCACGCCCCTATAAAATGTCCTTCTCAACTGGTGGCCTGTTTTTGGTTGAGAGTGTCGATGTCGCGCGTCTGCACATTCCAGGGCAGCCTTGGGACGCAACAATTGTGCGTGCCCTTTCTGAAGGGGTCGTCTCATTGCCAAAGACGGCATCTCAACAACGGACATTGCGCGAAATCGTCAACCGCATCTCGACGCTTACAGATGAGGAGTTGGCTGTCCTGGTCGAGACCGATGATCGCACCGAGCAGCAGGCCCTTTTGTGGTTTGCGGCCTGCCGGGCCTACAGGTTTGTTGGCGAGTTTGCCGTGCAGGTTTTGCGGGACCGACATCTGTCCTACCGGCTGGATTTGCCCTTGGAGGTGTTTGACATGTTCTGGGACGAAAAAGCCGAATGGCATCCTGAGTTGGCAGCGATGAGCCGATCGACCCGTTTGAAGCTGCGGCAGGTGTTGTTTCGCATGATGCGCGAAGCTGCAATCTTATCGAGCGACGGGACAATTCAGACCGCTTACCTGACAGCGCGCGTCAAAGCCCTGATTTCACAAACGCGCCCGACCGATTTGGCGGTGTTTCCCGGAGCCGTGGTGGTGGAGGCTTTGGTATGAGTGATGAGATGACCCCGAAAGCGCGATCTGAACATCTGTTTGGTGTCGTTACCAGTCAGCGATTTTTGACCAAGCAAGGCCTCGGGAATGAGGTGCCTTTTTTTATCTGCCCCTATCCCGCGCTCGAAGGTCTCTCGATGGTTGATGACCTCAAAGCTCTGGTGACACGCATTCAGCATGCCGGGGTGAAGGTGTTGGATCTCAACATTTATGATATTGCTCTGGATATTTTGCAGCAGCGCGGCATTCTAGACGAGGTCCTCGCAAGCGAAGCGGATATGGACAAGGGGGAGCTCAAGGAATTGCTGCAGGGTGTTCTGGACCCCCAGGCTCACCTAATCCCGCAAATTGGCGAAGCCATCGCGCAGACGGAGCACGACGTGATCTTCTTGTCTGGTGTCGGTGAGGTCTATCCCTTCATCCGCTCCCACAATGTGCTCAACAACCTCCAAAGCACCGCGAAAGATCGTCCCACAGTGCTGTTTTTCCCTGGCAGCTATACCCATGCCCTGGCGACCGGCGCATCGCTCGATCTTTTTGGCCGGCTGCATGACGACAAATATTATCGCGCTTTCAACATCCTTAACTACGAGGTCTGATCCATGTCTATCGCACTGCGGGAAATCTTCGAAAAGCCGGTTGACCGGGCTATTGATGGCGTGATCAAGGCTGATGATGAGGCAAGCTTGCGCATTGAGCTCGATGAATACGTGATCACGGGAGAGATCGGCCAGCGTCTGGGTCAATTCCTTGATGCCTACAACAATTTCGACACCGCCAACGGCGTTTGGATCTCGGGCTTTTTCGGGTCGGGTAAATCGCACCTGTTGAAAATGCTTGCCCTGCTTTTGGAAAATCGTGAGGTCGATGGATCCACGGCTTTCGAGATCTTTGACGAAAAGCTAAAAGGAGACCCCATGCTGCTGGGCGCTTTGCGCAAGGCTGTGGCGATCCCGTCAAAATCAATCCTGTTCAATATAGATCAGAAAGCAGACGTGATTTCCAAGACGGATACCGATGCGCTGCTGTCAGTCTTCCAAAAAGTCTTTGATGAAATGTGCGGATATTACGGCAAAATTCCGCATATCGCGCAATTCGAGCGAGACCTGGATCAAATCGGCCAATTCGACACGTTCAAAGAACGCTACGCCCAGATTGCAGGGGAACCTTGGGAAGCCGGGCGTGAGATCGCAAAGCTGCGCGGTGGCAAGATCGCCGAAGCCTATGCCGGTGTCACGCAGAGCGATCCTGCAGATGTGAAAGGTATCCTCGACAGATACCGTACAGATACCAATATCTCGATCGAAGATTTTGCAAATACGATCAAGGCTTGGATTGACAAACAGGTGCCAAAATTTCGACTGAACTTCTTCGTCGATGAGGTGGGTCAGTACGTTGCTGATAACGTCAAGCTAATGACCAACCTGCAGACCGTGGCGGAAAGCCTCAATACCAAATGCAATGGTCAGGCTTGGGTTATTGTCACGGCGCAACAGGCATTGAGCGAAGTTGTGGGTGACATGACCACCCAGCAGGAAAACGACTTCTCTAAAATCCAGGCGCGGTTTTCCAATCGCATGCCGCTGAACTCTGCCGATGTTGCTGAAGTCATCCAAAAGCGGCTTTTGACAAAAACGCAAGATGGCCAGATCCGACTTGGAACGCTGCATGACCGTGAAGAAAACAACCTCAAGACATTGTTCGATTTCACCGATGGGTCACAAAAGCTGAAGAACTATCGCGACCGAGACCATTTCATCGCAAGCTATCCGTTTCCTGCATATCAATTCGATCTGTTCCAGATGGCGATCACGTCGCTGTCCCAGCATAATGCCTTTGAGGGAAAACACAGCTCCGTGGGGGAGCGCTCCATGCTTGGGGTGTTTCAGGAGGTTGCTAAAAAACTGGCAGATCATGAAGTCGGTGGGTTGGCCACCTTTGATCTGATGTTCGAGGGCATTCGCACGGCTCTCAAATCTTCCGTCCAACAATCAATCCAGATTGCTGAACGCAATCTTGATGATCCGTTTGCCGTGCGGGTTCTGAAGTGCCTATTTCTTGTAAAATATGTCAAAGGCTTCAAGCCCACGGTGCGTAACATTTCGATTTTGCTGCTTTCAGATTTTGCGGCGGATCAAACCAAGCAAAGGCGCAAGATTGAAGAGGCGCTGTCCGTGCTTGAGCGCAATACGTTGATCCAGCGCAATGGTGAGACCTATGAGTTCCTGACAGACGAAGAAAAGGATGTGGAAGCTGAGATCAAGGGGCAAAGCATCGATCCGTCGGAAATCAGCAAGGAGCTGGAAACCCTCGCCTTTGATACTGTCCTCAAGCACCGCAAAATCAAGCATCTTGGCACGGGCCACGAATACGCATTCAGCCGCAAGCTTGATGATCATCTGCTGGGCCGGGAGTATGAGCTGGCGGTGAACATCATCACGCCCCTCAATGAGGAGTCTGCAGCCCCCGAGACGATGCGAATGCGCAGTATGACCCGTGAAGAGCTTGCTGTGGTGCTGGCTCCAGATGTGCGCTTTATTCGCGATCTGCGTCTGTTCAAGCAAACCGACAAGTATATCCGGCAAGCCCGCTCCGGCAGCGGCCAGCCCGGGAAGGACCGGATCGTTTCTGAAAAGGGCGAGCAGAATGGCCGCCGGGCCAAAGATCTGGAAACCCGCCTGCGCACTCTTATGAGCGAGGCGCGGATGTTTGTGCGGGGTGATGAGCTTGAGATCGGCGGTGAAGATCCCCAAGAGCGGCTTCTGAAAGGCTTCCAGATTCTGATCGACAAAATCTACGTCAACCTGCCAATGCTGCGCGGTGTGACCTATACCGAAGCTGAGATCGGCAAGGCAGCCACGGCGCGTGGGGGGCTTTTTGGTGGAGATGATGCCGGTGGCATGAGCGAGCCGGAACAAGAAATCCTGAATTACGTGCAAGGCCAGGCCCGGATTGGTGTAAATGCCTCGGTGAAGACCGTGGTCGATCGCTTCGGCACAAAGCCCTATGGATGGCCATCCGTTGCGACACTGTGCATTGCGGCTGGCCTATCGGCAAAGGCTAAGTTGGAGGCGCGGTCGGACAGCACGGTGCTTGAAGGCGAAGAATTGGCCAAGGCGCTGCGGAATTCTCATGTATTGGGCAATGTCCTGCTGACGCCGCAGACGGAATACACATCTGCACAATTGCGCAAGGCCAAGGACCTGTACCGCGAGTTGTTTGGCACACCTGCGGGCGGGACGGATGCCCGCAGCCATGGGGCAGAATGGGCGGTGGCGATCCGGGATCTCGCTCGTGATCTGGACGGTCTCGTAATATTGCAGGCGCAATACCCGTTTACACAGGCGCTGGTGCCTTTGCGCGACCGGATCACGGCCATGCTGGACAAGCAGCCGGGGTGGTACATCACGGAGCCCATTAAGCAGGAAAATGACCTGCTCAATGGCAAGGAAGACATTCTAGACAAGATCAAGAGCTTCATGGCAGGCAACCAGAAGGTCATTTATGATGAGGCGCGCGAGTTCCTCGCCACGCAAGATGCCAACCTTACCTATATAGATCCAACGGCCTCGGATCAGATACGCGGTGTTCTGGATGATCCCGAGTGTTTCAAAGGGTCGTCGATCCAGGCGCTTAAAGCTGAGCTGCTGTCACTGAAGGAAAAGGTCGACCTGCAGGTGCTGTCGGAACGCAAGGCTGTGCAAACAGCGATTGCTGACGCGCGTGATAAAGTTCTGCAGACGGCAGAGTTCCAGGCTTTATCGCCAGACAATCAGGCAAAGATCCAATCGCAGTTTGACGCCCATGCCACGGGCCTTGATCAGGTGTCTGGGATTGCGGTTTTGCGTGATCGCGCCAATGGGATCAGCCGGGGGCTGGTGCCGCAGATGTTGGCCGAGATTGCCACCTTGGCGCGTCCAGTGGCACACATGGGGAATGATAATGGTGACGGGGACCCGGTTGGTGATACCCCGAAACCGCCTCATCCGGCGCCTGTGGCCTATGTAAACGCCTCCGAGATTAAGAATGGCTACAGCCAGCCCTATATTGCCGATGAAGGCGATCTCGACCGCTACCTCGAAGAGCTCAAGAAAACCCTGCTGGTGGAACTCCGCGCAGGCAAGAAAGTGATTGTCTGATGGATACCAATGCACTCAAGAAGTTCGCCCAAGCGGCCCGCAACCTGCTGATTGATCAGGTTACCTCCAAGCTCGATCTGGTTTTGGTCGATGGCAGCGCTGCGTGGCGGGAACACCCGCAGGCGATGAAGGATCTGGATGCGGCTGTTGCGCGGGACGGAAAGCAGCAGGTTATTGAGCAAGTGGCCTATATCTGGTTCAACCGTTTCACGGCGTTGCGGTTTATGGATGCCAATGATTACACCTCGGTCGGGATCGTCTCGCCCGCTGACGGGCAAACCCGCCCTGAAATCTTGTCTGAGGCGATGGCGGGCAACTTTCCTGAGGATGCGCCCGAACGGGTTGTGGCGCTGCTGGATGGTCGTATCCCTTCGTCTGATCCGCAGGCCGAGGCGTACCGGCTGCTGCTGGTCCATGCCTGCAACCAGTGGCATGGCCCCATGCCCTTTCTGTTCGAGCAGATCGACGACTATTCTGAGTTGCTGATGCCCGAGGATCTGCTGTCGCAAACCTCCATCCTCGCGGAGGTGCGCGCCGTTATGACGGATGATGCCTGTCAGGATGTCGAGATCATTGGCTGGCTTTACCAGTTCTACATTTCGGAGAAGAAGGATCAGGTCTTTGCGGGCCTGAAAAAGAACGTCAAGATCACGGCCGAGAACATCCCCGCCGCGACGCAGCTGTTCACCCCGCACTGGATCGTCCGTTATCTGGTCGAAAACTCGCTGGGGCGGCTCTGGCTGCTGAACCGGCCTGACAGCAAGCTGGCGGCGCAGATGGACTATTACATTGCGCCGGAAGAGCCCGAGACGGACTTCCTGAAGATCACCCGCCCCGAAGACATCCGCATCTGCGATCCCGCCGCAGGCTCAGGGCACATGCTGACCTATGCCTTCGACCTGCTCTACGCCATCTACGAGGAAGAGGGATATGACGCGACCGAGATCCCCGCGCTGATCCTGACGCACAACCTGACGGGGGTGGAGATTGATGACCGCGCAGGCGCGCTGGCGGCCTTTGCGCTGGCGATGAAAGCGGCGGCAAAGCTGGGGCGGCGGCGGTTTCTGCGAATGGAGGCAAAACCCGACATCTGCGTGTTGCAGAACGTGAGCTTTACCGAGGCCGAGGTTGTCCGGGATGTCGCCGCTGTGGTGGGCAAGGATCTGTTCACAAATGAGCTGCGCGAGACGCTGGGGCAGTTCGAGCAGGCGAAGAACTTCGGCTCGCTGATCGTGCCGAAGCTGCGCGATCCGGCGGAGGCGCTTCGGGTGGTCGAGGCGCGGGATTTTGGCGGTGATCTGTTGTTGAAGGAGGTTCAGGCGCGCGTCATCGCCGTGCTGCGCATGGCAGAGGCGCTGGCGCCGAAGTATCATGTAGTGGTGGCCAACCCGCCTTATGCTGGCGCCAAAGGTTTGAATGCTGCCGCACAAGCTTTCCTCAAGGAGCACTACCCTGAAACCAAATACGATTACTTTTCTGCATTCATTGAAAGGGGCGGAGAGTTTCTCAAGACGGGCGGTTTCAACGCGATGGTAACGATGGAGAGCTGGATGTTCTTGTCTTCGTTTGAGCGTTTCAGAACTGGCCTTTTGTCAAAGTTCAACATCCAGTCGCTCGTTCACATGCCCTACTCGGGTAAAGGCGGGACAAGCATGGGTATTAACTTTGGAACCTCAGCATTTGTTCTCGAGAAGGTAGCAAACGCAGGCCTTCAAGGCACATATTGCTGCATTAGATACTACGAAACGGACGAAGCAGGCATACCCTTTGAATTTCCAACAAAAAACGAGCGATACACCACCATATCCCCGAACGAATTAAAGAAACTTCCCGGATCGCCGATATCCTACTGGGCCTCCGACACAGTTCGCACGGCGTTCGAAGAAGGAACACCGCTTAAGACCATCGGGGACACTCGGCAGGGGATGGCGACCAGCGACAACGGGCGTTTTCTGCGCGAATGGTTCGAGGTCTCGATTGACCACTCGTGTCTTGACGCTCGCAACCACGAAGACGCAAAATCGTCCAATAAAAAGTGGTTCCCTTACAACAAGGGAGGAGCATTCCGAAAATGGTATGGCAACTCTGAGCACTTCATTAACTGGGAAGACGGCGGAGCCGAAGTACTTGGCTATGCAGCATCGCTTTATGGCAGCCCAACACGCACGATCAAGAGTATGTCGGAATACTTCAAGCCGTCGATAAGTTGGTCCAAAGTTACAACTGGCGGTTTTTCCATGCGTTACTTCAATGAAGGGTATCTGTTTGACGTGGCGGGCTGTTCGATATTCTCGGATTCGAAGGACGAATTGGTCACACTGCTCGGCTTCACAAACTCGCCAGTCGCAATCTCAATGTTGGCGAGCACTTCCCCAACACTAAACTTCGAAGCCGGTCAATTAGCGCAATTACCTGTCTTTACAGATCACTTTCAGAGAGACTTCGGCAAAACAGCGAGTCAGCTCATCTTTGGGACCAAGTCTGACTGGGACGCCTACGAAACCTCTTGGGACTTCACCACACTACCGCTGCTTCACTCCGACCACCGCGCCGAAACACTGGACCGCACCTACGCCGTCCTGCGCACCCATTGGCAGGGCATGACGGACGAAATGCAGCGGTTGGAGGAAGAGAACAACTGCATCTTCATCGACGCCTACGGGTTGCAAGACGAGCTGACCCCCGAAGTGCCGCTCAACGAGATCACCCTCACCTGCAACCCCGCTTATCGCTATGGCATCAAGAACGACACGGCGGCCAACGAGGCCCGCCTGCGCGCCGACACCGTGGCCGAGTTCCTGTCCTACGCAGTGGGCTGCATGTTCGGGCGCTACAGCCTTGATGCCCCCGGCCTGATCCTCGCCAATCAGGGCGAAATCCTCGCCGACTACCTAGCCCGCATCCCCGAACCTCAGTTCATGCCCGACAAGGACAACGTCATCCCCATGCTCGACGCCGACTGGTTCGCCGATGACATCACCGACCGCTTTCGCCAGTTCCTGCGTGTCAGTTTCGGCGAAGACACCTTCCGCGAAAACCTGCGCTACATCGAAGACGCGCTTGGCAAGGACATTCGCAAGTATTTCACCAAGGATTTCTACGCCGACCATGTGAAGCGCTACAAGAAACGCCCGATCTACTGGATGTTCGCCAGCCCCAAGGGCAGCTTTCAGGCATTGGTCTATATGCACCGCTACCGCTCTGACACCGTCTCGGTCGTGCTGAATGATTACTTGCGCGAATACATCAGCAAGCTTGAGGGCGAACGCGGGCGACTAGAAAAACTGTCCGATGACGCAAGTGCGAGCCAAGCCCAGCGCACCAAGGCGCTGAAAGATATGGCTGGTGTCGGTAAACAGATTGAAGAGCTGAATGCCTGGGAACGCGATGTGGTCTTTCCGATGGCACAGCAAAAGATCAAAATTGATCTCGATGATGGCGTGAAAGCTAATTACCCGAAGTTCGGAACCGCGTTGAAAAAGATCCCCGGGTTGGAAGCCAAAAATGACTGATCGGATTTCCGCCAGCCTGCGACGGCAGTTCGATAATCACCGGATTGTCTTTTGGTATGATGCAGACCGCGACATGCGCGACACGTTCGAGGCTGTAGATCTGCCCGATGTCACGAAGGTCGAGATCGCAAATAACGAGTTTGGGTTGAAACACCGCATGCTGCGACAAGAGCCAGAGACACGGTTTTTGGTGTTTCATGACGGCCCGGCACAGCAGGATGCTGCCAACTGGCTGTTGGACCTGCAACTTGCAACTTCGGTGTTCAAGGCTGATCAAGCGGCGATATGGCTGGCGGAACTGGGCCTGCCCACGCAATTGGAAGCGGTCGTGCGTGACCACATGGAGTTCTACCGCTCCCAAGGGCGCATTGAAGCCCTGAAGCGATTGGCAACCCCGACGGATACCCAGACCCAAGTGCGCCAGAAAATGCTTGCAGTCTGCGCCGGCGTGACCGGGCGTCTTGATACGGTGATCGAGGCCCTGCTGGGCGATTTAGCTGAAAACCGTGACGACATCCTGCGCTTAATGGCGCGTGCGAACCTCACGGATTTCTTCTGGAAGCAGGTTGCGCAGGACTACGGATATCAGTCCGATGCACCGGATTTTGAAGATTTCGGGATTACGCTGTTTCAATCGGCCTATGCGCATGCCCTGGGCGAGACAGGCAAGCTCAACGATGAGGCAAGCCTGGTGTTCAGCCGCTGGAAGAACGCGCGCACAAGCGGTGAGGCGTTCACCAGCCTTGCGACCAAGTATCAAGAACTGCTCAATATCGCGGGTGACCTGACGGGACGTGAAGTCCGCACTGTCATGGGGATGGATACGTTCGAGGAAATCGATCGGCACATTATCCGCGGTCTAGTGCATGCGATGTCCACCCAAACTGTCAGTGCCCCGGATGTCTTGAAATGGGTCCGGCAACGTCGTCAAAGCCATTGGTTCGCGGGATATGCTGATATCTACCAAGCGATCGCTTTTGCCACCGAATTCCAACAAGCACTTGCGGAGATCAACCTTGGCATGTCCAGCCTGGCGGAGGGTGTGAAGCGTTACACCAGCAGCTGGTACCGTCTTGATCAGCTTTATCGCAAGTTCATTTTCCACTTCCAGAAGGCCGGGCAATCATCGCTTCTGAGCGAGCTCTTTGAGGCGGTCGAGAACCGGTACACGAACTCCTTTGTGCGGCCCATGAACGACGCTTGGCAAGATCATCTGGCGAAGACCGTCGCGTGGGAGATTACCGGATACCCCAAGCAGGGAGATTTCTACCGCGATCAAGCGGCGATGTTCCGGCGGCAGGACCAGAAGGTTGTCGTGATTGTTTCTGATGCGCTGCGCTATGAGGTGGCAGAGGAATGCCTGCGTCGCATCCGGGGGCTGAACCGGTTCGATGCTGATCTCAAACCGATGATCTCATCCTTGCCAAGCTATACCCAGCTCGGCATGGCCGCCCTCTTGCCCCACAGCATGCTTGAGCTGGCCTCGAGTGGCGATGGAACAGTTTTGGCGGATGGGGCTAACACCGTGGGTCTGCAGGCGCGTGAGAAGCGCTTGGCGGCTGGACGTGCTGGCGACCGCGCCAAGACGATATCTTCTGAGGATATTATGGGCATGCGAACGGATGAGGGCAAAGACCTCTTTCGCGATCATGATATTGTTTACGTCTATCACAACAGGATCGATGCCATTGGCGATAAACGCGCCACAGAAGATCAGACCTTTGATGCGGTGGAAGATGCGCTTGAAGATCTGCTCAAGCTTGTGCGCAAGCTCACGTCAGCGAACTTTTCGAACATCTTAATCACTGCGGATCATGGATTTCTTTACCAGCATAAGCCTTTGGATGAGGCCACCTTTGCGCTGGCAGATCCTGAAGGGGATGACATCTTGATGCGCAACCGGCGGTTTGTCATCGGTAACGGGCTTCGTGAGACGCCTGGTATGAAAAAGTATGCCGCTGCAGATCTGGGGCTCTCCGGTGCGTTGGATGTCCTGATCCCGAATTCTTTGAACCGCCTGCGGGTGAAAGGGGCGGGTAGCCGCTTCGTGCATGGGGGGGCTACATTGCAGGAAATCGTGGTCCCGGTCATCCGGGTCGGAAAGAAGCGCTTGGCGGATATAAATCAGGTTGAGGTGCAGATCATTGTCACAGGGCGCACCCTGATCAGCTCTGGCCAGATGGCGATTACCTTTTATCAAGGCCAAGCTGTGTCGGAGAAAGTTCAGGCCCGTGACTTGATGGCGGGTATCTATGCAGCCGACGGCACATTGATCTCGGATGAACATGTTCTGACCTTTGATTACACCTCGCCCAACGCGCGTGAGCGGGAAATGCCGTGCAAGTTCCTGCTGACGCGGGCGGCGGATGACTACAACAATCAAGATGTGTTTTTGAAGCTGCGCGAGCGGATCGGTAAAACAAGCCACTACCAAGACTATGCCAGCCAGCGGCTGCAACTGCGACGCGGCATTTCCACAGACTTCGACTTTTAAGGACTGAGCCCATGAGTGACCTGAACGCCAAGATCAATGAACACTTCGCGGGCTTTGTTGTGCGCAAAGACCTGGTGAAGGCGGTTAAGGGCAATGCCATCGTCCCAACCTATGTTCTGGAATATCTGCTGGGCCAATACTGTGCGACCGACGACGAAGCCTCGATCCAAACGGGCATCGAGACGGTCAAGGACATCCTGCGCAAACATTATGTCCACCGCAGTGAGGCGGGACTCATTCAGTCCACAATTAAGGAAAAGGGCCGGTACAAGGTCATCGACATGGTCAGTGTAGCGCTGAATGAAAAGACCGACAGTTATGAGGCTACTTTTGAGAACCTTGGGATCAAAAAGGTTGCCGTCGACAGTGGCACAGTGAAGGCGCACCCAAAGCTGCTGGTCACGGGCGTCTGGTCGATTGCCGATGTGCAATATGAATTCTCCGAGGATGCCCGGATCTCGCCTTGGATATTGGAAGCTATCAAACCGATCCAGATTGCCAAGGTTGATTTTGAGGGCTTCAAGACGGCACGCGCGGCCTTCACCACCGATGAATGGATCGACATCCTGATGCAAAGCATTGGGTTCAATCCGCAGGCCTTTGGGCGCCGCAGTAAGCTTTTGCAACTGATGCGCCTGATCCCTTTTGTGGAACGCAATTACAACATGATCGAACTGGGCCCCAAAGGTACCGGTAAGTCTCACATCTATTCGGAATTCTCGCCGCACGGCCAGCTGATCTCGGGGGGCGAAGTCTCGATCCCCAAGCTCTTTGTGAACAATTCGAATGGCAAGATTGGTCTGGTCGGGTTCTGGGATGTGGTGGCGTTTGATGAATTCGCCGGTCGAGAAAAGAAGGCAAACAGGGCCTTGGTCGACATCATGAAGAATTACATGGCCAACAAGACCTTCTCGCGCGGGGTCAGCCCCATGGGGGCCGAGGCCAGCTTTGCCTTTGTTGGCAATACGGACCACAATGTGCCGTTCATGCTCAAAAACAGCGATCTCTTTGAAGCGCTTCCGACGCAGTTCCACGATTCAGCATTTATCGACCGTCTGCATGCCTATCTGCCAGGCTGGGAGATCGATGTGATCCGCAGTGAAATGTTCACCTCAGGCTATGGGTTCATTGTTGATTACCTGGCCGAGATCCTGCGCCATTTGCGCTCAGATGACTTTTCCAATCGTGCGGATGCGTTTTTTAAGGTGGGGGCACAAATCTCGACGCGCGACCGAGATGCAATCTTCAAGACGCTGTCAGGCTATCTCAAGCTCATCTTTCCAGACGGGGGCGAAACGGAGGATGATATCGAAGATATGCTGCGGATTGCCATGGAAAGCCGCAAGCGTGTGAAAGACCAGCTTGCCCGGATCGACAGCACCTATCCGGATGTGGATTTCCATTACACCGGGTCCGATGGTCAGAAGAGGTCAATCACGACTGTTGAGGAGGAGGAATTCCCGCAGTTCTATCATCTCAAACCGGCACTTGATCCCAAAGAACAAGGCGATCAGGTACCAGAGACGCCTGCTGGGTGTGCAACAGGGGAGGACGACGTCGCAGGTGCGTCTGTGATAGTGTCACAGCCTGTCCAGGATCAGAACAAACAAGTGGAGCCGGTGACGCCA
>Ga0208414_1002344_pt1 | contig 12643 bp, 9 predicted proteins | sample AntAceMetag02UKE_FD_184770 | JGI IMG/M metagenome (GOLD analysis project Ga0208414, IMG submission 184770) | Saline lake microbial communities from Ace Lake, Antarctica - Antarctic Ace Lake Metagenome 02UKE (SPAdes) (version 2) | ecosystem: Environmental > Aquatic > Non-marine Saline and Alkaline...
AGAAAAAAGGTTTTGTAAGATGTGGTGTATCTCAAGGTCTACCAGGATTTTCAAATGCTGATGCAGCTGGAAATTGGACTGGTGTTGACGTTGATGTATGTAGAGCAGTTGCTGCTGCAGTATTGGGTGATGCGAATAAAGTTAAGTTCACTCCACTAAGCGCTAAAGAAAGATTTACAGCTCTTACTTCTGGTGAGATTGATATCTTATCAAGAAACACAACTTGGACACTTTCTAGAGATGCTGACATTGGTTTAACATTCGTTGGAGTAAATTTCTACGATGGCCAAGGCTTCATGGTAAGAAAAGACTCGGGAATAACTTCTACAAGTCAATTCAAAAATGGAATTTCAGCATGTACTAACATTGGTACTACAACTGAACTAAACATGAGAGACTTCTTTAACTCAAAAGGAATTTCTTATGAGCCAGTTGCTTTCGAAAAAGCTGATGAAGTTGTTGCAGCTTATGATTCAGGCAGATGTGATACTTACACAACTGACAAATCTGGTCTAGCAGCACAAAGAACAAAAATGACTAACCCTGATGATCACATTGTGTTACCAGAAACTATTTCTAAAGAGCCTCTAGGACCAGTTGTACGTCAAGGTGATGCAGTTTGGGAAGATATCGTAAGATGGTCTCTAAACGTAATGATCGAAGCTGAAGAATACGGTATTAACTCTGCAAACGCTGACATGATGAAAACATCTGAAAACCCACAAATCAAAAGACTTGTTGGTTCTGAAGGTGAATTAGGTGCAGCATTTGGCTTAGATAATGATTGGAGCTTAAGAATTATCAAACAAGTTGGTAATTATGGAGAAAGCTACAAGAGAAATATCGCTGATACTGGTATTTTACCTGACAGAGGTCCAAACCAAATCTGGACTAAAGGTGGATTACTATACGTACCACCAGCAAGATAATTATTATCAAATAAAACTCAAAAAAGGGCTAGATTTATCTAGCCCTTTTTTTATAATCAGCTTTAAATGAAATTAAAAAAAATCTTACCTCAATTATTAACCTTACTATTTATAGTCTTAATATTTGGTTTCTTTACCATGAATGCTCAAGATAACATGGACACAAGAGGGATTGAGTTTGGTTTTGGCTTTTTAAGTAAAGAAGCTTCATTTGACATACAGTTTTCTTTAATTGATTACGATGGTTCACACTCATATGCTAGAGCATACCTAGTTGGGCTTTTAAACACTTTATTGGTAGCTTTCATTGGAATTATTCTTGCCACTTTATTGGGCATTGTTATCGGTGTTGCTAGATTATCTCCAAATTATCTAATTAGAAAAACAGCCTCTTTTTACATAGAATTTTTTAGAAATATTCCTTTACTATTACAGATCTTCTTTTGGTATTATGCAGCGCTTAGAGCACTACCAACACCTGAAGCAGCAACATTATTACTAGGATCATCTTTCATGACCATTAAAGGTCTTTTTACTCCAGCTCCAATTTGGACAAATTTTGACGTCTTCTTTAAAGCTTTAGTTATAGCAATGGTATTAATTTTCTTCTTTGTTCGTTACTCAAAGAAAAAACAAGAACAAGAAGGTAAACAGTTACCAACTTTCATAATTTCTTTAGCTATTTTTATGGGATTACCACTTTTAACTTTTTTAGTTGGTGGCGTTGATTTATCTTTTAGCTTTCCAGTATTAAGGCAAATGTCCCTATCCTCATATACATTTGATGGTGGAATGGGCATACCGCCAGAGCTAATTGCCTTAACTTTAGCTTTAACTCTTTATACAGCAACATTTATTGCTGAAAATGTTAGGGCAGGTATTCAGGGAATTGGCATAGGCCAAAAAGAAGCTGCTGCTTCAATAGGCTTAAAACGAAGTCAAGTTTTGAAACTAGTAATTATGCCTCAAGCTTTAAGAATTATTATTCCTCCAACAACAAACCAATATTTAAATTTAACTAAAAACTCATCTCTTGCGGCTGCTATTGCATACCCTGATTTAGTTTTGGTTTTTGCTGGAACAGCCATGATGCAAACTGGAAAAGCAATTGAAATTGTTGGAATTACCATGGCCACTTATTTAACTATTAGTATTGCAATTTCACTATTAATGAACTGGTACAACCGAAGAATTGCTATTAAAGAAAAGTAAAATTATGTCAAACATCAATATATTAAAAACAAATAATAAGAATTTACCCTTATTCCTTACTTTGGGTATCGCTTTTTTCTTGTTAGCTATTGTAGATTTTTGTTTAAATAATTTTTTAAATATAAACATCACATCATTTTTACCTAGATATATAAATTTTTTTACTCCTTTGATTTTTGGTGTTATTGGGCTTCATTTGATTAGAATTGAATTTTCAGGAATTAAGATTTTAGATAATCTAAATAAAAATATTAATACAAGTAATTTTAATGCCGTCTTAAGTTTGTCAATTATACTTCTTATAATATTTGCACTCCCACCTTTATTAAATTGGTTTATTTTTGATGCCAATATATCTGGTGACACAAAAGAAGCATGCACTGGTGGTGGTGCCTGTTGGGTTTATATTAAAGTTTGGTTTAATAGATTCATGTATGGCATGTATCCTAATCCTGAACAGTGGAGAATTAACGTAACATTTATTGCTGTTTTAGCATTTACGGCAGCTGGATTTTTTGTACCAGCAAAATTTAGAAACTACCTTTCACTCTACTACACAATATTACTACCGATTATTTCTTTTATCTTAATCTATTATTTAGTATCTGGAGGATCTTTTGGTTTGGAGTGGGTGGAAACAGGTGCTTGGGGTGGTTTATCTTTAACTTTTATGGTGTCTTTTTTCTCTTTAATTTTCTGTTTCCCTTTAGGAATGATGCTAGCTCTTGGTAGAAGATCTGATTTACCAATTGTTAAATATTCATCTCTTTCTTTTATAGAGTTCTGGAGAGGTGTTCCATTAATTACAGTTTTATTTATGTCTGCTGTAATGTTTCCTATGTTTTTACCAGATGGAACTTACATTGATAAATTAATTAGAGTTGTTGTAGCTATAACTTTATTTGAAGCAGCTTATACTGCTGAAGTGATAAGGGGCGGACTTCAGGCTATTTCAAGAGGGCAGTATGATGCGGCCAAATCACTAGGTATGGGTTACTGGAAGCTCCATATTTTTGTTATTCTTCCTCAAGCTTTAAAATTAGTAATTCCAGGAATTGCAAATACATTTCTAGCTTTAGTAAAAGATACACCATTAATTTTTGTAGTAGGCCTTCTAGAAGTTGTTGGTATGTTAAATTTAGCAAAAACTAATCCTGAATGGCTAGGTTTTTCTATGGAAGGTTATGTGTTTGCTGGTATAATATTCTGGATTATTTGTTTCAGTATGAGTAAATATAGTCAAAAATTAGAATTAAAATATAATACAGATAGATAAATTATGTCAGATCCAATAATCCAAATTAAAGATGTAAATAAGTGGTTTGGTGATTTTCAGGTTTTAAAAGATATTAACCTTGAAGTTAAGCCTAAAGAAAAAATTGTAGTTTGTGGTCCATCAGGATCTGGTAAATCTACATTAATTAGATGCATTAATAGATTGGAAGAGCATCAAAAAGGATCGATTATTGTCGATGGTACTGTAATTTCAGAAGATACTAAAAATATTGAACAAGTAAGAGCAGAGGTTGGCATGGTATTTCAGCAATTTAATTTATTTCCTCATTTATCTATTTTAGATAACTGTACATTGGCGCCTATTTGGGTAAAAAAAATGTCAAAAAAAGAAGCTGAAGAATTAGCTCTAAAACACTTGGAAAGAGTTCAGATTTTAGATCAAGCCAAAAAATTTCCAGGACAACTGTCTGGTGGACAACAGCAAAGGGTAGCAATAGCTAGAGCACTTTGTATGGAGCCTAAAATAATGTTATTTGACGAACCAACGTCTGCATTAGATCCAGAAATGATTAAAGAAGTATTAGATGTAATGGTGGATTTAGCAAAACAAGGAATGACCATGATAGTTGTTACCCATGAAATGGGCTTTGCTAAAGAAGTTGCTGATTGCATGATATTTATGGATGAAGGTAAAATTGTAGAAAAAGCTGATACCAAAGAGTTTTTCGCAAACCCGAAGAACGATAGAACCAAACTATTTTTAAGTCAAATTCTTTAATTAAAACAACATAAAATAATTCAATTCTGTAAAATTATTCAATATAAATTCTTGACACATAGTCTTCTTTTTAACTATTTTTTTTAAAATAAATAAATTTTTCTATTGCCATTAAGTTCAATAATTAGTTCAATAGATTTTTTAAATTAACTTTAAGAGGGGTCTTAATGGAAGATAATTTCAACAAACATTTAGGTAATAAATTAAAGCTAAGAAGATTAGCTTTAGGCTTAACACAAACAAAAGTAGCAAAAGCAATCAATGTTACATTTCAACAAATTCAAAAATATGAAAAAGGAACTAATGGAGTAAGCTCTATAAGATTGCTTCAATTAGCAAATTATTTAAAAGTTCCTGTAAATTACTTTTTTGAAGATTATTCAGAATATTTAATAAATCTTGAAAAATCTCAAGATAGTCACATGACAGTTAACTATAATTTTTTAGTTAAAATATATTCAGAACTTAATAATGACCAAAAATTAAAGTTTAGTAAATCTTTACAAACTTCAAATATTGGAATTTCAAAAGTAGGCTAATACAAAAAACATATAAAGACCCTAAATTTATTCCAAAGTAAATTAATCAAGTTAAAAAACTTCATTAGTATTTAAATCGGTAAATTTTTAAGATGATTTTTTGGCTCCTCGGGCAGGACTCGAACCTGCGACCAATTGATTAACAGTCAACTGCTCTACCAACTGAGCTACCGAGGAATATCAAAAAGACAACTTACTTTTTTTTAAAACTAAAACAAGATTTTTTTTTGGAGGCAACGCCCAGAATCGAACTGGGATACAAGGATTTGCAATCCTCTGCGTAACCATTCCGCCACGTTGCCATCACATCTCATTTTAAAACAAATAGAGAGCCTTTTATATATTAAATATTTAAAATTAGTCTACCAAATAACCCTTCAAAATGATTATTGTTAATTCATATTATTAAATTATAAACTTATTAACATTTATGAGTAACGATAAATACATACATACAGACGTTGAAGATAAGATTTATTCTTATTGGGAAAAAAATAATTTATTTAAACCTATTAAAAATAAGAAACAATTTTCAGTAGTTATACCCCCACCAAACGTTACAGGTAGTCTTCATATGGGTCATGCTCTAAATAATTCTATTCAAGATCTTTTAGTTAGGTACCACCGTATGAATAATTATGAAACTTTATGGCAGCCAGGAACTGATCATGCCGGCATTGCCACACAGGCTTTGGTTGAGAAAAAGTTAACCTCTGAAGGGATTAATAAAAATGATATTGGACGAGAGAAATTTATTGAAAAAGTTTGGCTGTGGAAAGAACAATATGGTGACATCATAATCAATCAATTAAAGAAATTAGGGTGCTCTTGTGACTGGTCTCGAAATGCTTTTACGATGGATGAAAACCTTTCCAAGTCTGTTTTAAAGGTTTTTGTTGAACTTCATAAAAAAGGTTTAATTTATAAAGCAGAAAAATTAGTTAATTGGGACACGGTATTAAAAACTGCAATTTCTGATTTAGAAGTTGATCAAAGAGAAGTTAATTCTAAAATTTATTATATTCAATATCCCATAGATGGTTCTAGTGACTTTATCACAATAGCCACAACAAGACCTGAAACTATGCTTGGAGATACAGCTATAGCAGTAAATCCCAAGGATGATCGTTTTAAAAAACTTGTCGGCAAAACTGTAACTATTCCAATTGTTGGAAGAAAAATTAAAATTATTGAAGATGACTATGCTGACCCAGAACTAGGAACTGGTGCTTTAAAAATTACTCCAGCGCATGATTTTAATGACTATGAAGTTGGACAAAGAAATAATTTAGAAATTATAAATATTTTTACAGAAGGTGGTAAAATTAATCAAAATGCACCAAAAGATTATATTGGACTTGATAGATTTGAGGCAAGAAAAAGAATTATAAAAGAACTTAAGGAAAAAGAATTTTTTGTTAAAGAAGAAAGTATTAAAAATAAAGTTCCCTATGGGGACAGGTCTAATTCAATAATTGAACCTTTTTTAACTGAACAATGGTTTGTGGATGCAAAAAATTTATCAGTTAAAGCTAAAGATATTGTTAACGCCAAAAAAATTAATTTTTTCCCAGCTAATTGGTCAAAAACTTATTTCCAGTGGATGAATAATATTGAACCATGGTGCATCTCAAGACAGCTATGGTGGGGTCATCAAATACCAGCTTGGTATGGACCAGATAAAAAAATATTTGTTGCAATAAATGAAGAAGAAGCGAAAGCGCAAGGCAAGAAACACTACAACAAAGATGTAGATTTAATTCGTGATCCAGATGTGTTGGATACCTGGTTTTCATCTGGCTTATGGCCATTTGCAACATTAGGTTGGCCCGATAATAAAGAATACGTTGATAAGTTTTACCCAACATCAGTTCTTGTTACAGGTTTTGATATTATATTTTTTTGGGTTGCTAGAATGATTATGTTTGGAATGGAATTTTTAGACAAAGAACCTTTTAAAGATATTTATGTTCATGCACTTGTTAAAGATGAGAAAGGTCAAAAAATGTCCAAGTCAAAAGGAAATGTAATTAATCCTTTAGATTTAATTGAAAAATATAGTGCTGATGCATTACGATTTACATTGCTTTCAATGGCCTCACCAGGCACAGATGTTAAACTTTCTGAAGATAGAGTTAAAGGTTATAGAAATTTTTTAAACAAATTATGGAATGCTAATAATTTTTTAATTACTAATAATTGTGATTTTACTAAAATTGATAAAATACAAAATTTAACGATTAATATTAATAAATGGATTTATTCAGAGTTATTAGAAGCTAAAGATAAAATTGAAAAAAACTTAAAAGATTACAGATTTGACGAAGCAGCAAAAAATGCCTACCAATTTGCTTGGCATTCTTATTGTGATTGGTATTTAGAACTATCAAAAACAATACTATTTTCTGAAGAAGAAATTGCAAAAGACGAAATTAGAAAGGTTTCAGCTTATATATTTAAACAAATACTCATATTACTTCATCCATTTATACCGTTTATTACAGAAGAAATTTGGTTAAAAAATAAATTTGATAATTCAGGTAAAGATTTTTTAATGTTAGCTAATTGGCCAATAGGTAATTTAGATAAAGATTCAAGCACAAACCAAGTTGAAAAAATTATTAGTATTATTTCTGAATTAAGATCATTTAAAAATGAATTAAGTGTAAGTCCAGGATCTTTTATTGATATTTCTATAGAAGGAATTAGTAAAAATGAACAATCATTCTTTATTGAAAACGAAACTATTTTAAAAAAATTAGGTCGAATTAGTAATTTAATTGATAAGGATCTTACAAAACCTGCAGCAACACTAGTGGTTTCGGGGGACATGTTTAAGATATATTTTGCAGAAGATGTAGATTTAGAGTTAATTAAAGAAAGTTTAACAACTAGACAAAATAAATACCAAGAAGAAATGAATAAAATATCACAAAGATTGGATAATAAAGGGTTTGTTGATAGAGCACCAAAAGATATTGTTGAACAAGAAAAAACTAATTATAATAATTTAAAAAATGATATTAAAAGAATATCTGTAACAATAGAAAGTTTATAATGGCAAAATTTAATAAGAAAAAATTACCAAGCAGGCATACTTCATTGGGACCAGATAGAGCTCCACACAGATCTTTTTATTATGCGATGGGTGAAACTGAAAAAGATGTTGCAAAGCCTTTTGTGGGCGTTGTATCAACTTGGAATGAAGCTGCACCTTGCAATATTGCTTTAATGAGACAGGCTCAATCAGTTAAAAAAGGCGTTAGAGCTTCCGGTGGAACACCAAGAGAATTTTGTACAATTACAGTAACAGATGGTATTGCCATGGGTCATGAAGGAATGAAGTCATCATTAATTTCTAGAGAAATAATAGCAGACTCAACAGAGCTTACTGTTCGTGGTCACTGTTATGATGCGCTCGTTGGTATAGCTGGTTGTGATAAATCTTTGCCTGCTTTGATGATGGCAATGGTTAGATTAAATGTTCCAAGTGTATTTATTTATGGTGGTTCAATTTTGCCAGGACAATACAAAGGCAAAGACGTAACTGTTGTTGATGTTTTTGAAGCTGTTGGAAAACACTCTGCTGGTAAAATGTCAGCTAAAGAATTAAGAGAATTAGAATTAGTTGCTTGTCCAAGCGCCGGTGCATGTGGTGGACAATTTACGGCAAATACTATGGCTTGTGTATCAGAAGCTATTGGTTTGGCGCTACCTTATTCAGCAGGAACTCCTGCTCCATATGAGGAAAGAGATAAGTATGCATTATTAAGTGGAAAAACTGTAATGAACTTATTACAAAAAAATATTAGACCAAGAGATATTGTTACCAAAAAATCTTTAGAAAATGCTGCAACTATTGTTGCTGCTACAGGTGGCTCAACTAATGCCGCTTTACACTTACCTGCTCTTGCAAATGAAATTGGAATTAAATTTGATTTAATGGATGTTGCTAAAATATTTAAAAAAACTCCTTACCTTGCTGATTTAAAACCAGGTGGAAAATATGTTGCAAAAGATATGTGGTTAGCTGGCGGTGTTCCAATGTTATTAAAAACTCTTTATGATGGGGGATTTATTCATGGTGACTGTATGACGGTTACAGGTAAAACCATGAAACAAAACCTAAAAAATATTAAATTTAATCCTAAACAAAAAGTTTTAAGAGCTTATGACAATCCTCTTTCACCAGACGGCGGTGTTGTTGGTCTTAAAGGTAATTTAGCACCAGACGGTGGTATTGTTAAAATTGCAGGATTAAAGAAATTACAATTTACTGGCAAAGCTAGATGCTTTGATAACGAAGAAGCAGCAATGACTTGTGTGCAAAATAAAAAATATAAAGAAGGTGATGTAATTATTATTCGTTACGAGGGACCAGTAGGAGGACCTGGCATGAGAGAAATGCTTTCAACGACTGGTGCTATTTACGGGCAAGGAATGGGGGAAAAGGTTGCATTAATTACTGATGGTAGGTTCTCCGGTGCTACAAGAGGCTTTTGTGTGGGTCATGTCGGTCCTGAGGCGGCTTTAGGAGGTCCTTTAGCATTATTACGTAATGGAGACATTATCGATATCGATGCTAAAAAGGGGACTATTAACGTAAGACTAACTAAATTTCAATTAGCTGAGAGACGTAAAAAGTGGAAACCAAAAAAATCAAGCTTTGGATCTGGAACTATTTGGAAATATGCACAAACAGTAGGTCCTGCTTATTTAGGTGCACCAACACATCCTGGTAAAAGAAAAGAAGTAAGAGTATACGCTGATATTTAATGAAAATTAGACCCGTTATTTTATGTGGCGGAGCTGGAACAAGACTTTGGCCACAATCAAAAAATAACTTAGCAAAACAATTTATAGATTTTGGTGGTTGGAACTTATTAGAAAAAACTTTAGAGCGAGTCAAAGGTCCAACTTTTGATTATCCAATTATTAGTACAAACACTAAATATTTAAAACTAGTTAAAAGTTATCTAAAAAATTTTAAAGTAAAAAATTATAAAATTGTACTAGAGCCCTCTAAAAGAAATACAGCTCCAGCAATTTTATCTTCAGCTTTAATTAAAGACATTCCAAACGAACAGCCTTTAATGTTCTTTGCGGCCGACCACTTGATAGAAAAAACAAGCACCTTTAATAAAGCCATAAATATTAATAAAACCAACTTAACAGATCAAAATATATTTATTTTTGGAATTAAGCCCACTTCTCCTTCTTGCGAGTATGGATATTTTATAACGAAAAAAGTTAAAGGAAATATTAACAATGTAACAAAATTTATTGAAAAACCCACAGAAGTTAAAGCTAAAAAAATTATTAAACAAAAAGGATATTGGAACTCGGGAATGTTTTTTCTTCGAAAAGATTCAATAATAAATAATTTTAAAAAATACGAACCAACAATATATAAAAATTGTGTTAATGCAGTTTCTAAAGCAATACTTAAAGATAATACTTATTATTTAAACAAAAAATCTTTTGAAAAGGCTACTGCTAAATCTTTTGATTATGCAATCTTAGAAAAAACTAAACAAATTAATGCAATTAAATTAGATATTCCCTGGTCGGATCTTGGCAGCTGGAAAGAAATCTTAAAAATGTATGATAAAAATAAGAATAAATATTATAAGAAAAAAAACGTTTATTATAGACCGTGGGGTAGGTATGTTAATTTGTTTGAGGGAAAAGGTTTCTTGATTAAAGAATTATTTGTCAAACCCAAAGGTTTGTTAAGCTTACAAAAACACCATCATAGATCTGAGCATTGGTTGGTTACTCAAGGAGTACCAAAAATTACCCTCAATAAAGATAATTTTTTAAAAAAACCAAACGATCATATATTTATACCATTAGGTGCTGTTCATAGAATTCAAAATCTCAACAAAAAACCAGTAAAAATTATTGAAGCTCAAGTTGGATCAATATTAAGGGAAAGTGATATTGTAAGGTTTCAAGATATATATGGACGTATTAAATAATATTAATAGGGTAGATATTCAAATTAGTTAATAATATTCAAGTTAATACAAAGGAACACCAATCCATTTAAGATATTTTTTATAAACATAGCCTCCTCAATATGTAAGCTTTATAAAAATTTTATTACAATATAGATAATACTGAAATCTTTATTTAATTACTAAATAATATTAACAATCAAATGAAGATGACATATTTCTGATTAAATCAAAGTATAAATTTTTACCTTTATTTAGGTTTGCACCTAATGGATCTAAGACACCAGTTTTAACATTTGTATCTTTGGCAATAGATTTAATTATATCTGGGTTAAACTGTGGCTCTGATAATACGCAGCTGACGTTATCACGTTCAATGATTTGACGTATTTCATGTATCTGTTCAGCGCCAGGCATAACATCAGAATTAACAGTAATAGCACCGAGTATATTTATATTAAACCTATTTTCATAATATTGATAAGCATCATGAAATACTACATAATTAAGATCCTTATTAGTTTTAGTTATTACATCAATTATTAGTTTATCAATTTCAGCCAATGCTTTAGCTAAATTAGATTTGTAAGTAGATACATTTTTAGAATCATTTTCAATTAGATGCTCGGTTATATTATTTAATATTATTTTTGCATTAATTGGATCTAACCAAATGTGTGAATCATATTCGCCATTACCATGATCCACATGATCATCTTGATTGGCATGTTCCTCTTTTTTAACATCGTGCCCATGTTCATTGAAAATATTTCTTTCTCTAAATTTTAATTTGTTTATTCCTTTTATCTTTATCAACTCAATTTTTTCTGCTTTATTAGCAATTGAATCTAGCGGTTTTTCTAAAAAATTTTCAAAATCTTCACCAACCCAAAATATGATATCTGCCTGTTCTAACATTTTAGCGTGTGATGGTTTTAATTGAAAACTATGAGGTGAATTATATCCATCAACTATTAATCCTGGCGAACCTACACCATCCATTATATAACTAGCCAACGAGTGGATTGGTTTAATAGATGTTACAACTTTTATGTCTGCTTTTGCTAATGTTGAAAATGCTAATAGTCCAATTAATGCTGTTATCAAACGTATTTTTTTCATAGTTTTAGTTTGCTTTAAGTTAATGTTATAATATAACAAAGCATAATAATATAACATATTTAATTAGTCAAGCTGTTATTTAAAATAAAATGAATTTAGATAAAAAAGAAATATTAATAAAATTAGAAAACGTTGGAATTTTTCAAGATAATAAATGGTTAGTCCATGATGTATCTTTAGAAATTGAAAGAGGTAAAATTTTAACTTTAATAGGTCCTAACGGCTCTGGAAAAACCACTACAGCAAAAATTGCATTAGGAATTCATAAAAACATTAAAGGAAAAGTTACAAAAAACACAGATAAAATTGGTTATGTGCCTCAAAAAATATCAATCGATTGGACGTTGCCAATTAGAGTAATTGATTTTATGAGTTTAACTCAAACGCTTCAATTTGATGAAGTTGTAAGCGCTTTAAAATTAACAGAAGTAGAACATCTTAAGCATAATGATTTGAGAAGTCTGTCTGGTGGAGAATTTCAAAGAGTTTTAATGGCTAGAGCAATAGCAAAAAAACCTGATTTACTTGTTTTAGATGAACCAGTTCAAGGTGTAGATTTTTCAGGAGAAATTGCTCTTTATGAATTAATCAAAAAAATTTCCGAAAAACTTAATTGTGGAATATTATTAATTTCCCATGATCTAAATGTAGTTATGTCCAAAACTGATTATGTTGTTTGTCTAAACGGTCATGTTTGTTGTTCAGGCACACCAATTAATGTTGCAAATAATAAAAACTATAAAGAATTATTTGGAGATCAAGCATCAACACTATTGTCTGTATACGAACATAAGCATGATCACACACATTCTACTGATGGTAGTATTAAAGAAAAGAAGCATTGATAATGTTAGATGATTTTTTTAT
>Ga0208414_1002357_pt1 | contig 12605 bp, 22 predicted proteins | sample AntAceMetag02UKE_FD_184770 | JGI IMG/M metagenome (GOLD analysis project Ga0208414, IMG submission 184770) | Saline lake microbial communities from Ace Lake, Antarctica - Antarctic Ace Lake Metagenome 02UKE (SPAdes) (version 2) | ecosystem: Environmental > Aquatic > Non-marine Saline and...
TAAGTACTGTAACATGCCTGGGAACCGTGGAATAACAGCTGTTGCAATTATAGAAACTTCACACATTGCTATGCATATTTGGGATGAAGTAAGTCCGGCGTTAATGCAGTTTGATGTTTACAGCTGTGGTGAGTTTAATGTTGAAGACATTTGTAATAAAATTAAAAAAGATTTTGAAATTATTAAAATAGAATATAAGTTTTTAAACCGAGAAACTGGTCTTCACGATATTTCTTAAAATAAAATCCCAGCGCGCCTCGCGTGTATATCCTACTAAATCCATGACCTTAATTCTTCACCTAATACTTCAGAAGCGATATTAATCTTTTTACGTAAAGCTTCTACGATTTTTTCATCAACCGTGTCTTCAGCATTAATATCAACATAGGTTACAGGTTTTTTCTGACCTATCCGGTGAGCACGGTCCTCGGACTGTAATCTCTTCTCAAGATCATAGCCGTTAGAATAGTAAATAACGGTGTTTGCTGCCGTTAAAGTTATCCCATAGCCGCCCGTAGCGGGGGTTCCAACAAAGAACCGACACTTAGGGTCCTCTTGAAATTTCTTAATATTGTCTTGTCTTTCATCTTTTGGCGTTAATCCATAATAGTCAACCACGGATCCCGGACCATAAACTGCTTCTATTTCTTTAATTATATTTTTAATATCATATTGATAATGAGCCCATATAATTGCTTTACCATCCATATCTTCTACTATGGATAACAATTCTTTTATTCTATTATTTTCAATAGCTTGAATTTGACCATTATCATCAGTAAAATGACCACAAGTAATTTGATGTAATCTCATTAATTGAGTTAATGTATTAACAGTAGTACTTTGTTTTCCATTAAGAATAGCTAAAGCTTCCTGCTTCATTTGGTCATATAATTTTCTTTGCTCTTTACTTAAAGTTATCTGACGTTTAATAAATATTTTATCAGGTAAATCTAGGCAATCTTCTTTTAATACACGATAAGAAAAATCTTTTAATTTATCAGATAATTCACCTAAGTTTTTAAAGCCATTAACAATCTGTATTTGTCTACCGTGCATATGTAATGTTTTCATTTGAGCATATCTATTTCTAAAAGAATAGTACGAAGCAAAATCTAACAACCACGGACTTAAAAACTCACATTGAGAAAATAAATCTAATGGGTTTTTAGTAACAGGAGATCCTGTCATTATTCTTCGATATTTAGTTTTTTCAGATAATTTAACAATATTTTTAGTTCTCTTAGCAGAAGGAGTTTTAATAGTAGTCGATTCATCAATAACCATTAAAGTATTATGACAAGACAAAAACTTTTCAGCAAATTCAACTCCTTTAGTTGTACTAAAAGCTTCCACATTCATAATTAAAATATGTAAACTTTCACCTTGTTCAAATAGAGTATCTAAATCTTCTTGTTGTTTTTTAGTAATATTAGCTTGCCACAATACGGTCACATTTTCTATGTGGTTGGGTAAGTGAGTAGGTAATTCATTATTACTCCAAGTACCTACAACTCCTTTAGGAGCGACAATTAAAGCACCATTAACTTTACCTTTGTCATAAAGCATGGCTAAATTATCAATTAATACCTTTGTTTTACCAGTGCCCATTTCCATAAAATAAGCATAAGTTTCTTTATTCCATGACTTTTCTAATGCAGTCATTTGATGATCGTACGGTTTTGTTTTAAATTTATAGTTCATAATTTTTCTTCTTTCTACTTAAGAATATAGGGAGAAAATCTATTTTTGTCAAGGGTAAAAAATAATAATAATAAATGCTTGACAATAAAATAATCAACACTATATTGCTAATTATGAAAGAAAATAAAGTTTACGTCATTCAAGAAATTGCTGGTACTGCCGAAGGTAGGCCTAAAATAAATATTATGGGCGCATCAAAATATGGTGAGTTTGTTTTTTTATTACCGGAACTTTCACAGATAATATTTTCTCCTGGTCCGTTAATTTTTAAACTTAGAAAAGCTTTAAAAGATTTTACGACAGAAGATTATTTATTATTAACTGGAGATCCTGCAATTATTGGTGTAGCGTGTTCGATAGTTTCTGACATAACTAATGGTAAATACAATTTACTAAAATGGGATAAACAAGAAAGACAATATTATCCTATTCAAATTAACTTATATGAAAGAGGAAAGATAGATGAATAATATAGACTTTGAGGAAGACCAAACAAAGATGTTAGGTAAGACTGAAAATATTCAGTCGCTAGCGGACCAAGTGGAAAAACTAAATACTTTAGATCAAGAAGTAGAAATACTAGAAAAAAATCTAAAACAAAAAAAGAAAGACTTTGAATATTTATCAGGAGAAGTTATTCCAACGATGATGGCTGAGATGGGTTTATCTCAACTTAAATTAATGGATGGTTCTTCGGTAGATGTTAAACCAAATTACAGCGCAAACATTACTATTGCTAATAGAGATGCTGCGTTTAACTGGCTTCGTACCAATGGACTAGGAGATATAATTAAAAACGAGATATCTGTATCTTTTGGTCGCAACGAGGATAACAAGGCAGCTGATTATGTTGCTCTTGCAGCAGAGCGTGGGTATCAACCGACACAAAAGTTGAAGGTTGAGCCCATGACTCTCAAAGCGCTAGTTCGGGAGCGTATAGAATCGGGCAAAGAAATGCCTACCGAGCTTTTCAACGTTTTCGTTGGAAATAAAACAACAATAAAAAGGAAACAATAAACATGAACCAAGTAATAAAAAAAGAAGAAGCAGGCGCATTAGCTACAAATATGTTTGAAGCAGATGCAAATCATGGCATAGAAAATATGTCGCAAGAAGACCTTGCATTACCTTTTCTGAAGGTGTTAGGACAACTATCACCGGAAGTTAATAAGGCACATGCAAAGTATAAAGTAGGTGCTGAACCTGGTATGATATTTAATACAGTTAGCGGTCAATTTTTTGATGGCTCTAAAGGTGTTGATATTATTCCTGTTCATTATCAAAGACAGTTAGTAGAATGGCAAGACAGGGGAGCCAGTACTGGTGCTCCAGTTGCGATTCATAACGCTGAAAGTGATATCCTGAGTAAAACAACTCGTGATAAATCTTATAAAGATAGATTACCTAATGGTAATTATATTGAAAACACAGCAAATCATTTTGTGCTTATGTTAGGGGATTCACCTACAACAGCATTGATTTCTATGAGAGCTACTCAATTAAAAATTAGTAGAAAATGGAACTCAATGATGATGGGGATTAAACTGCAAGGTAAAAATGGTATGTTTACTCCGCCAACATATAGCCACATTTATAAACTAAAGACTGTTCAGATGTCAAATGACAAAGGAACATGGTTTGGATGGGACGTATCACAAGTTGGTCCGGTATCAGATAAAGTTGTTTATGATATGGCTAAAAATTTTGCAGAGCGTGTAAGCGCTGGCGAGATTGCAGCTAAACCTGAAAATCAAGAACAACCTAAAATTGAAAAAATAGTTTTATAAGTTCCTAGGAAATTGGGCGGCGAAGCGAGAGTGGATCCGCCCACAATAAAATTATGAATGAAATTAAAAATATAAATAACGGGCCAATTACTTACGGGGATTGGTATGATCTGGGATACACTTTGGTGCCATGCGAGGCAGGTAGGCCTAAAGTTTTAAGCTGGAGCAGTCCAGATTTTAAAATAACGAAAGAAGAATGGAAAAACAAACACACAGACAAAGAAATAGGATTAAGATTAGATAACGTAGTAGATTTAGATATTGATAATAATCGTGCAAAAGTTTTTGCAAATAAATATTTACCAAATTGGCCTACAATATCTGGTAGAGAACATAACCCCACAAGCCATTATTGGTTTAAAGCAAGATTACCGGCACAGAAATTTTCATTACCAAAAGACCTTGAAAGATATGTTGAACATGCGGTACATGGACAATGTTTATGTGAAATAAGAAGTACGGAAACATGTTATACCATCGTTCCAGGCTCATTACATAGTAAACATAGAGAACATGTAAGATGGGAAAAGTATGAAGGCTTTAAAGAATACCCCGGTGATTTAAATAAAATCCTAAGAAAGATAACTTTAGCTACTGCTTTATCTATTTTGTATGCACCTAAAGGTCAACGTGATGAATATTGTACGGCTATTGCTGGAGTTTTAATTAAGCAAACAGATTGGGAGGATACTGAAATTAATGATTTTATTTATGACATTGCAGTAGAATCTAATGACGATGAATCTGAAAATAGAAAAAATAAAGGTTCAACAACAAGAAAATCTAAAAAACCATTTGGCATGCCTAAACTTGCAGAAATAATTGAATGCAGGACTGAAAGTATTGCAACAGTATTTAGTTGGATAGGTGTCCAAGATAAATCATTAGTACAAGTTAAACAAATAGCTGATGACTCTATGGGTGAAATTGTCGAGTATGGTGAGGACAGATATAAAATAGAAGTAACAGGAAAATTAGAAGGGAAGTCTTTTACGAAAACAATCACAATTGACGGACCAACACTTATGAACCAATTAAAGTTTTATGATGCTGTTGTAACTCAAGCTCAAGTTTGGATTCCAAAAATGAAAGCGGCACAGTTTGAGGAGATTATGAGAATGAAATTTGAATCAAGAACTAAATCAAAAGACTACGTGGCAGAAGCTGCAGAGTCTAATAAGATTAAGAAACATTTTACTAATTATATTAAACTGAAAAAAGCATATACAAGTAAATCAGAATTATTTAATTATGGAAACCCTTATTTAAATCAACGGGCTAATGAATTAGAATTTAGTTTAAATGGGTTTGAGGATTATTTAGAAGAACAAAGAGTGAGTTACAAAAAACGAGTAGATCTTGTACTTTTAGTACAAGACGTATTAAATGCTAAAAGAAAAACAGGGACCTACCTAACAAAATCTTTAGTTTCTTGGGTAATAAAGGATCCTGAAATTCAAAATGAAGATATTCTGCTAGCAGGGAAAAGTGAAGAAACGGAGGAAATAAATTTTGAACAAGCCTAGATTTATTGCAGGTCCTCCAGGTACAGGTAAAACTCATAAATTTATTGTAGATATGTATATGAAAGCTTTAGAAAAATATACTCCTGAAAAAATTATAATTTTATCTCATACTAACATAGCAGCTAATGAAATTAGAGATGCTATTTTTGATTTAAAAAATTTAAAAAATGAAGAAGGACATTATATATTTCCACAATTACGAGGGATTACTAAAAAAGCAATGAAGCATAGAGTATGTACCATCCATACTTATTGCAAAAGTAGATTATTAAAAAAAGAAATGTTTAATTTACACAATCATAAAGAATTAATAAACAAAGATAGTCGTTTTAATCTCCACAGGGAAGACGACATACAACGTAAACATAGATTTTATAAATACTTATCAGACGCTGACGGACATGGAGAAACTTTAGATAAGTATTGGATTAAATGCAATCAAAAATCTTTTGATCCATATGGTTTAACATTAATTAAAGAGTTACTTCCACTTTATGAAAAATATAAAAAGGGTCACAATCTTTGTGATTTCTCTGATATGATAAATAATTTTACACGTCAAACGTATAATGAAAAAACTAAACAACTGGAAGACGATGTAAAAGATCCAGATATAGATATGTTAATTATAGACGAATGTCAGGATTGTAATGTACCTCAAAGAAAAGCTATTGATAAAATGGCAAGAAACGTAAAAGAAGGCCATTACTATTTAGTTGGAGATGCAGATCAAACCTTATTTGAGTATTCAGGATCAGATGCAAAATATTTTCACAACTTAGCTGCAAATCCTTATTATGAATTAAAAGAAGGCAGTAGATGTGGTGAAGCTATTAATACATATTGTAAATCGATCATACACGATGTTTGGGAGGAGTATAAGTCTCATAGAGTGTGGACTCCAGCAAAATATCAAGAAAAGCATAAAAAGGGCCATATAGGGGAAGTCATTAAAGGAACAGGTTATTATTTACCAGATTTAAAACCATCGGGAAATTTAAATAAGCTTTTAGATAAAATTAAAAATACTGAGGAAACATTTCTATTTACTTATAGAGGAACTCCAAGCGATGTACGTTGTACAGATTTCCTTATGGCACAAGGTATAGAATTTGCTCCAGTAAGTAAGCCTGCATTTGTAATTAAAAAAGAATTAAGAGCTCACAAATTATGGCCAGAGTTTATTAAAGGTATTCCAATGGATCTTACTCAGATAAAACATTTTTGTGAATATTTAAGTAAGGATTTGATTATTGGAGATAAATCTAAAGCAACAGAAACTATTAAAAAATGGATTAAAAAAGATTACACTGTGGATTATTTAATAGATAATAAATTACTGAAATCTACTTGTAAGGGACATAAGGATTTTGATCTAATAAGAGCACCGGTTAACAAACATAAAGAACGAATGGAATATATAAAAAAGGTTTTATATAAAGGTTTTGATTTTGATAAAAAAGTTAGAGTTGAATATGCAAACATTCATACTGTTAAAGGTTTAACATATGATAATGTTATTGTTGACGAAACTATCGTTAATAAAGATCCTTACTTCACTTCAAGAAGATTACAATACACTGCATACAGCAGAGGAATTTTTGACTATTGGAGATTAGCAAAAATGTCCGGAAAAAAATACTTTACAATAGGAAAGAAAAATGAGTGCTTATAAAAAACAAGTAGGAGGATCACATTATAAAGATATGGCGATTCAACCAGCAGATTTTATTAATAAAAACAAATTACTTTTTGCAGAAGGAAATGCAATTAAATATATTTGTAGACATCAGTCAAAGGGTGGATTACAAGACATAGAGAAAGCTATTCACTACTTAGAAATGATAATAGAAAGGGATTATAAATAATGTGTGACGTTCCACAACTCAATGAGTTAAATTTAGAAGGTATTGATATTGTTGCAATTGACTTAGAGACTTACGATCCTAATTTAAAAACAAAAGGATTAGGCGCTGTAAGAAAAGATGGTTTTGTTACCGGTATTGCAATCGCTACTAAGAACCAGACTTTTTATTTCCCTATCGCTCACCACATGACTGAGAATTTAAATACCAAAGAAACTTGGGCTTATTTAAATGAAAAGATATTTCAAAACAAAAATATACGTAAGGTATTTCATAATGCTATGTACGATGTATGTTGGATTAGATCAGCAACTGGAGATATGCTTAAAGGAGAGCTATTAGATACCATGATTGCAGCATCAGTTATTGATGAAACTAGAATGAAATATTCTTTAGATTCTATCAGTAAAGATTATTTAAATGAAACTAAATACAAATATGATTTAGCTGAAAAAGTTTTAGAGTGGTCTAATGGAATGATAAAAGATCCAATGTCTAATATGCACAAACTGCCTCATCATTTAGTAAAAGATTATGCAGAACAAGATGTTAATTTAACATTAAAACTGTGGAGCCTATTTGAAAAAAAATTAGATGAAGTATTATATACAAAAACTAATCCAGATGGAAGTAAAGAATATAAAACATGTAGAAAGATATTTGAATTAGAAACTAAATTATTTCCTTGTTTGGTTGACATGAAGTTTAAAGGCGTTAGGATAGATGTCGAAAAAGCTAAGACACTTGGAAAACTTCTAGAAAAACGTAGGGATAATTTATTAAAAATTATTAAGAAACATACTAATGTTGATGTAGAAATATGGGCTGCTTCTTCTATTAAAGCTTTGTTAGAGCATGAGAAAATTACCGATTACGAAAAAACAAAAGATAGGAAGAAAAAATTAAAAGATAAAGATGGTAAAATTCTTCTTGATGAAAAAGGGGAAGCTAAAATAGAATTAGTTCCATCTACTACTCCTAAACTTCCAAAAGATTATTTAAAGACTCATGAAAATCGTTTCTTAAGAATGATTGTAAAAGCTAGAGAATGTGACAAAGCTAAAAATACTTTTGTTGAAGGCTTATTAGATTTTGTCCATGAAGGAAGAATACATGCAGATATTAATCAAATTAGATCAGATCAAGGGGGAACGGTTACTGGAAGGTTCTCAATGTCTAATCCTAACTTACAACAAATTCCATCTAAAGGAATCATCGGTAAAAAGATGAGAGAACTTTTTATACCTGATGAGGGCTGTGTGTGGGGATCATTCGATTACAGTCAACAAGAACCACGGATTGTGGTCCACTATGCTTTAACTTTATATCCTTATAAGAATCCTGATATTGAGATGCCTAATAATTTAAGAGAGAGTTTAGAACAGATTGAAGAGTCTTATAAAATATCCGATGTAGACTTTCACCAAGTTGTTGCAGACATGGCTCACATATCACGGACCATGGCCAAGACAATTAACCTAGGACTTTTCTATGGTATGGGTAAAATAAAATTAGCCAGCGAATTAAATTTAACTAAAGCTCAAGCTAGTGTTTTGTTTAATACTTATCATGAGAAAGCTCCGTTTGTTAAGAAGTTATCTCAGGATTTGATTGAGTTTGCAGAAGATAATAAACTATTATTTACATTGGGAGATAGATTTTGTAGATTTAATAAGTGGGAAACTAAAGACAGATCATGGAATAATACAATTAATAGATATGAGCCAGTTCCAATATTATCAGAAGATGACGCAAAGAGAGCTTTTAAAGCTGAATTATTAGATAAGTATAAAGATCACATAGCTGATAATTATATGGGCGACTTTACTAAACATTATAAACCTGCATTTACTTACAAAGCTTTGAATAGGTTAATTCAAGGTAGTGCGGCAGATATGACTAAGAAAGCTATGGTAGACTTATACGAGCAGGGAATTTTACCACAGATACAAATACACGACGAGTTGTGTTTGTCTATTGATAGCGAAGAAACTGCTAAAATAGTAAAAGAAACTATGGAGAATGCTATTCTTCTTAAAGTGCCTAACAAAGTAAATTACAAATATGGTAAAAATTGGGGGTCAATAAAATGAGCCTATTAAAACAAATTGATAAAGCTGCAATAATGTGGAATAAGACTAAAAATCCTATTTACAAAGATTTATGGTATAATCTTTTAAAAAAAATAAAATATGTCTTACCTAAATGCTAATATCCCTGTACAATACGCACAAATAAAAAAGGAGTATTTATATGATCTTAAAAAACATCATGGAGAAGTTGAAAACTGTATTATCTTCGGTATTACATCACTTACAGGACGTGCTATATTATGGCATGCCATCATGGAAAACGGTGCGATCTTTTATCGCCTACCCTTATCGGCTTTTATTCAACGTGGTTTTCAACCACAAACTGTTCCCATTAAAAGACTTGATGAACTGGAATTGTGGAATAGTTTTTCTTATTACCCTGCTATTACTAATTGGGATATTTTAAGCGCTTCATCCGGAAAATATATAGGTAAAGACAAGAAGTGGCACCACGGAAAATATTTATTTACCATTGACTGGGCTCACCCAGATGCTAATGTACTTAACTCTGATCATTCAGAAATTCCGCATGAACATAAATGCGCTCACATAATTGCGTTAGACGACGGCAACTATGCGGCTCAGCCAAACAACAGATGTATATGGGATCTGCCTTCATTTACAGTTAAGGATAATATTCCTGACTGGAAAGTACAAACTTCAACATGGGATGTTGAAGATTCTGGAAAATGGAGAACAGAAAATACTGATAACTATTTTTATAAAATAGAGGAAAAAACAAATGGAAAAAAAGATTAAAAATGAATGTAAAAAATGCGGTCATGAGTGCCATTGCCTGGATGTTCTCCACACAGATGTGTACGGTATATGTACTTGTGATACTTGCGAGTGTGATGACCCTAAAAATTCTGGGGAGGAATGTTTGTCATGTCAATAAAGGAGAGCGCCAGGATGGATTACAGATTTACAGCATTATTAATTGTGTTGATGGTGGCCCTGGCTTTATTAGGTGGACCGGCAGAGTATAATACACCATGAAGTTTATATTAATAATATTTTTATGTTCCTTTATAAATGATCAATGCTTAGATCCAGTAGAAATAAAGCATGAATTTAATTCATGGAAAGAATGTACTATTGCTGCATTTGAAGTATCTAGAGAATTAATAATTGCACAAGAAGATAGCTTTATTAATAATAATAAAATAGCAACTAAATTTGTATGTAAAGAAGTAGACAGAGTTTAAAATGAAAATGAATATTAAGAAAATTATAGGATTTTTAACTACTGCTTTATTTGGAATTTTAGTATGGGCATTAATAACTTTAATTGAAATTAAGGGTGATCAACAGCACATAAAAGGTGAGTTAAATGGCATTGACAAAGCTATTAGTAGAATATATGGTTTTATAAATTCTACTAAATAAAAAATAATGAAAAAGAAACATTTTAAAATCCAAGCAGAAGTTGTACGAGGAGAATGTCCTACTTGTAGTGAAGTCACAACATTAGTTGGAGTATCTTCTCAATTTTATAGATGCATGGAATGCGGTGCAGATTTAGAACAACATGTTAATGGTAAAATAAGTTATCTGCCTATCATGTCTTCAAGAGTAGATGGTGCCAAGCCTTATGTTAAAGACTGGAAATAATGCCATTTAAATCTGATAAACAAAGAAAATATTTATTTAAAAATAAACCTAAAGTAGCAAAAAAATTTGCAAAAGATTCTAAAAAGAAAACTCATAAAATGCCCGATGGTACTATTATGAAAGGTGCCAAACATCGATGAAAAAATCAAAGAACGCGGATCACGCACCACGAGATCAACACAAAAAACGGCCTAGAACACACAAAAAATCATTAAATAAGGCAGAAAAAAGGCAAAAAAATAAAAAATATAAAGGTCAAGGTAGGGGTTGACAAACATCATTTAGTATCCTATATATAAAGGATATGAAAGAAACTAAAATAGAAACACCAGAAGAAAAGTTAAAGAAAGAAAATAAAGAAATACACGATAAGTTAAAAAAAGAAATAAAAACACTAAAGAAAGAAGCTAGACCTTATATTGCATACGGGAGATTAATTTTAACTGCAGCTAAATCGGAATACGAACCTAAAGAAGTCGTAGAAGGTTTAAAATTTGCAGCTGAACAAATTAATAAAAAGAATTGGCCTCTTGTTGAAAGGGTAGGAGGAATTTCTGGAGATTTAATGGCTAGGGGGTCCTGTCCAAAATGTGAAATAAATTTAGTGGGAGAAGATCTTAAACCAATGGAGTTCACAATGCCTTGTGTAATTAAAGATTGCCCCTTCGATGAGAAGGAACAATTAACAGAATAGATAATATGAAAAAAGTAACAATAACAAGCAAAAACATAAATCAAAAGCAGTGGAGCAATCTACTATTGGAGCTTAATTTAATTAAAACTGCATGGAAAAACTATGCAAAATTAGAAATGCAAGCCCTAGGCTTAAAAAAAATACTAGCAGCTGGTCAGAAAACCAATGAAGTTAATAAAGAAGAATAATTAATACTTGACTATGTAGGAGTTTTTCTATATAGATAATATAACAAAGGAAAGAAAATGACTGACATAACTAAATACAGAAACGTATCTTTAACACATAGTACGTATAAAAAATTGATAGCAATATCTAAGGTACTTTTACCTGAAGCACCGTTATCAATTAGTAAAACCATAGAATCAATTACAAATGAAAAAGTAAAAAAATTAAATGGAAAACTTAAAAAATCGTAGACATTCGGCAATCTGTAATGATTGCAATGGCAATGGATATATTAGTAATAAGTCTAGAGAACTTATAATACAATGTAAGACTTGTGATTCGGAAGGAGAAATTTATATATATGAGTCTGAAATTATTGAGTCTTATATTGATACTGATACTGTTATCAAGTTGCATTAAGGATTTACAACCGAATCCTTATACGACTATAATAAAACAATTAATGAAAGGTAAAAAATGAACGACAACTTTAAATTAGACACGTCTTATATTGCAGGATTGTTTGATGCTAAAGGTACCATTAGTCAGAGGAGTAAAGTTTGGAAAATGGAATTAATTATGGCAGATAAAAATGTTATGGAATTAGTCCATGAGACTTTGGAGTGTGGGGAGTTACGTGAAATTAAAAAACAATGGCGTTGGCAGTGTGTTGATAAAGATTGTTTCTTTATTGCTAAAGCCTTATGGCCCCATGTAACTGTTAAATTACATAAAATAGAACAAATTATTGATCATTATGATCCTCATCTACAAGATCTTAAGGACAATGTAGTTGAACTAGATAAATTTAGAAATAACATTTGGTTTGGAAAGGAAAAATAATGACAGATAAAAAAGCAAAAAAATGGGCTACAAATAATAAATGGTTTGGTAAAAACAAATCTTTAACCTTGATAGCATTTTATTTTCATGAGCAATTAATGGAAATAAATGTAAATCCTAAAACAGAAAAATATTACAAGATAATAAATTTGTTTATGGAACCTTTTATTCAAGGGAAAGTTAAGTTAAAATCTAGACCTAAACAAAGACAGATAGGTGAACTTACTCCAACTCAAATTGAGATAGCTCGGAAGTTAGAGGTGCCTCTTTTAGAGTATAGTAATCAATTAAACAGAGTGGAGTGGTCATGA
>Ga0208414_1002359_pt1 | contig 12601 bp, 5 predicted proteins | sample AntAceMetag02UKE_FD_184770 | JGI IMG/M metagenome (GOLD analysis project Ga0208414, IMG submission 184770) | Saline lake microbial communities from Ace Lake, Antarctica - Antarctic Ace Lake Metagenome 02UKE (SPAdes) (version 2) | ecosystem: Environmental > Aquatic > Non-marine Saline and Alkaline...
CTTCCGCTGATTCTCGCGTGCGTGTTTGTAGTCGCCGTCATGGTGGTTCTGGTGAACCTTTTGGTCGATCTCGCCTATGCGTGGGTGGACCCTCGAGCATCCGTCGTTCAACGAAGGACCAAACTGAGTCAAAGGCTGCTTGGTTTTCGTCCCCCGCCCAAAGCAGCAGTCCAGTTTCCTTCCACCCAAGAGGTGCGAGTGATCCAAGACGATACTGACAGCACAAAGTAACCACTCACCTCTAAGGAAGGCAACACAATGAGGACAGCGGGGCCTCTAACAGGCATAACAATCCTTGATTTTACGGAGAGGATGCAGGGCCCCTATGCGACTCAAATGCTTGCGGATATGGGTGCGGATGTCATCAAAGTTGAGCGCCGCGAGTCTCTCACCCCTGATGGTCGTCCGGACGATCGATATGGCGAACACGGTTTGTATGGTAGCGACCCCGAGGATTCAAAAATATACTCAGCGGGTTTTTTGGCGTGCAATCGCAATAAGCGCAGCATCACGGTGGACCTGAAAAACCCCGAAGGGATTGCCGTGATTGACAAGTTGGTCTCCCAGGTTGATGTCGTCTACGAGAACTTCCGTCCCGGAGTCATGGAGCGCCTCGGTGTCGGATTTGAGCGCTGTCGTGAATTAAATCCCTCGATTATTTATGCTTCCGCATCTGGTTACGGTTTGGACGGACCCTACGTTCACAAACCCGGCCAAGACGTTCTCGTGGAGGGCCTCACCGGATGGGGGAGGGTAAATGGCGACAGTGAAGGTCGACCTGTGCCGGTGGGAACAGCCATTGCGGATACTCTCGGTGCCATGAATGGAGCCTTTGCTGTGGCGTGCGCTCTTCACCACAGAGCGGTAACCGGTCAGGGTCAGCGGGTGAGCGTAAATCTTTTTGATAGCGCCTTGGCCGCTCTAGCAGAGTGGGGCGTGCATTTCCTCAATTCTCCAGCGGGCGAGCCGCATCGAGTTCCTGCCACCCACGCAAGCCCTTACACCCCGCCTCCTTATGGCTTCTACAAGACAAAGGATGGACACATCGCCCTGTCGAGTGGGCGCCAATTGAAGATCCTTAGTGAGGTTCTGGAGATTGACGACCTCTCAGAAGACCCGGACTATGCGAGCTACTGGCCTCGGTTCAACAATCGTGTCGCATTCTCGGCCCGCATTGAAGCTGCGCTGGCTAAGCGCACCACCGCCGAGTGGCTCGCGTTGATGGAGAAGGAGGACATGTTCGTTGCTCCCGTCAACACCCTGGAGCAAGCTTTCGCAGACCCCCAGGTCGCCCACAACAAGATGGTGCAGGTCATTGACAGCCCCATCGGTCCCCTAAAGCTGCTGGGACCCCCGTATTTGCTGAGCGAAACTCCCGCGACGGTGAGAACGCCCCCTCCGCTTCATGGAGCGCATACGGACGAGGTTCTCATAGAGAACGGTTTCAGTCACGAGGAAATTGCGCACCTCCGTGAGGTGAAAGCGATCTAGAGATTATCTAGACGTCAAGGCTTTGGCGCCGTCCCGGCGCTGCAGTTGGGGAGTGCCGCGCCCCTGATTGGGGCTGCAATTTCTGGAGCAGGCAGGGTCTCTGCGCCTTAGGTGGCCTGCTTCAACCCAGCGCTTTGGTCTCACTGGTAGCCTTGAATCTCGCACGTTTTCTTCCACGGGGCGGTAGCTCAGCTGGTTAGAGCAGCGGACTCATAATCCGTCGGTCACGGGTTCAAGTCCCGTCCGCCCTACGAGGTAGAACTGAATAAATATATGGTGATTAGGCTCATTAGCCCTGTTGGGCGTATCGCCAGTAACCTAAACAGTGCACATTTAGTGCACATTTTTAAGAGCAACGTCTATCTTTTGAGCCAGGTCCAGGGAGTCTTCTTCGAAGATGTGACCGTAGGTATTGATTCCAATCCTTGGTGGAGGTGGTGGCGTTTGCTGTTTGGCAAACGCCGACCCCACCAGGTAGGCAGCGGGTTCCGTGCCGGCCGGAAAGTGCTCGATTTCAAGACTCGGGTATTTTGACTGAACGAATCAGTCTCATGAAATAATTTGCGAGTTCCGCTCAGCTGCCCTCCGGCCATCCCGACCAAAGACAAAGAAAGTTGGGACGCTTTTTCGTCAGCCAAGGCCAATGTCGGTGCCTTCAGTAGACTGAAGTTCATAGCGAATAAGGCCACGAGGGCGGAGAAGGAGAATCCATGGCGCTTCGACCTCTGAGGTTAGTGTGTTCACCTCGTTCTGATGTCCTCACGGGTGGTCTGACAGATAATCATTTCGCAGCTCAGCTAGACAAGATTGTGCGCGACCCAACAAACTATCCCTTTTATGGAAACCCTGAGGAGTTCTTCGCTCTGACGTATCCCACTAGTGGGCTGAAAGCGTTGATTACGAAGTCTTTTGGCAGGGTCACTGGGTTTAGTGGAGTCGCTAGCGAAAACGGAGTGCTGCGATCTGAGACGTCGTTTGGGGGCGGAAAGACTCACGGGTTGACTGCCATCTATCACCTGGCCAGGGGCGCTCGCCCCTCCAACCTTGCGGATTTTGTTGATGCGCGAATTCTGCCAGATGGCCCGATTGCAGTTAGCGCAATCGTTGGAGATGCCCTAGATCCTTCAGCGGGTCTGGAGACGAACGGCATTCGATCGTTCACAATGTGGGGCGAGATGGCCGCTCAAATTGGACCTGACGCTGTCGCGGTAATGTCTGCCAACGAGCGGGACAGGACGGCGCCATCCACGCACACGATTCGTGACGCTCTTGGGGGCGAACCGACCATCGTTATTATCGACGAAATCGCCCAACATCTTCGCGCCTCACTGAAATCCGGCAGCGATGATGTTCGTAGGTACGGGGAAAGCGTTCCCGTGTTCTTGAAAAATCTTTTTGAGGTCGCAGGCGACCCAAGCAATCGAGTCTCAGTGATCGTGACTTTGGCATCTGGCACCAATGCTTTTGGCAGGGAAACTAATGAGATCGCTGAACTTCTTGACGAAAGCAGCGATGCACTGAGTACGGCAGTGTCAGAAACCCAAGATGTTCTGGCACGCATGGTCCAACCAGGCGCGACCATTAAGCCAGCTGGTGACGACGAAATTGGGGAAATCCTGAAACGACGTCTGTTCGAAACGATTGATCCAAAAGCGGCGCGAGATGCCGCAAACGCCTACGAGAAGCTTTATGAAGAGCTTCGCAATGAAGGCGAGAAGCTTTCAAGCGGAGCCGAACATCCATCGAAGTATGCTGCGATGGTTGAGAAGTCTTATCCGTTCCACCCCGAACTTGTCAGGGTTTTGGACAAGAGACTCGGCGCAATTCCGAAGTTTCAGCGGGCCAGGGGAGCCTTAAAACTTCTCTCAGAAGTTATTGCGGGTATATACAGGGACGAAGATGACTGTGACGTCATCAACGTGGCGGATATTGATTATGGAGACGAGCCGGTTCTCGCTCATCTGACAAGCAATCTGGGCCGCCCAGAGTTCAGTGGGGTTGCATCTGTAGACCTCGCTGGCACTCTTTCGCACGCCTCGAGTGTTGATAAGCAGGTATTTCCTAACAAACCTCCCTACGCAACCCGGATTACCCGAACGGTGTTCACTCACTCACTGGAAATGGCAGTCGCGGCCGGAGCAGGGCGAACGGATTGGATTCTAGGCACGATGCGACCTGGGGACGCGACAGCGGTTTTAGAGAAAGCGCTCACTGAAAGCGAGCGTGTGTGTTGGCATCTTTCAAGCGATGGTATTCGGTGGAGATTCCACGTCGAGCCGAACATCAATGCGATTCTGGAAGAGGAGAAAGGGAATGTGCAAAATAGCCGGGTAGCTGCTGTTATGGATGACCTGGTTGCGAAGGCTTTTTCGAATGATGGTGGAGCCCAGAGCGTCGTCTATCCAACGGGATCGTCGAGCATTTCCGATACCGCTGACCTCAGGGTTGCGATTATTGACCCTAATCAAAGGACAGTTGTTGCGAAAGACGCCGACAAGCCCGATCCGTTCATCATTGAGCTCTTGGATTTTGTCGGACAGTCTAAGGCGCCGAGGAAATATCGTAACAGCCTTGTTTTCGTCCTCGCTGATTCGGACCAAATTGATGCATTGCGGGACAGAGTTCGCTCCCTGATTGCATCCGATGTCATCGCTTCTGATTCTTCTCGAATGGCACAGTTCACGGCGGATGTGCAAAAGAAAATCGAGCGGTATCAGAAAAATGCTCGGCTAGAGGCGCGGGTTGCTGTCACCAGATGCTTCAAACACGTCTACTATCCAGCCCACGACAAGGCCCATTCGCATCTTCGACACCGCGATCTTCCGGCTCAACAACAGGGTGAAACCAAATCTGCGACGTCCGCTGTTCTCACCCTCCTCGAGGATGAGAACAAGATCAAAAAAGAAAAACCTTCCTTTGACTGGTTGAAATCAAAGGCATGGCCGAGTGGGAACTCATCAGTCTCAACGGAAGAAATATCAAATTGGTTCTGGATAGACCATGGGTCTCCCATGATTCGAAATCCGGCGTTGATTCGTGAAGCGGTAATAGACGGCATTAAGAACGGTGGCTGGGTTTATTTTGACTCGGCATCAGGAAAAGCGTTCACAGGAAAGACGATGGCGGGGCTGTCGTTAGAGTTTCGTGCCGATGCGCTTCTCATGACGCATGAAGAGGCTTTGATTAGAGGGCTCTTAGTTCGGAAACCGTTAGTGAGCGATCTTCGCGAGATTATCCTCGGCAAACAGGTAAAAAGCGGGCAAGAGATACGAACCGCATTAGAGGAGAAATGTGGTGGCGAGCCTGCCAAAGGCGACGTTTTGGAAGTAATTTCAGCCGCACTCTCACAGTATGGATATGACTGGATTGTTGTCACAGAGTCCGAACCGGTCGAGGGTGCCAAAGCGCTGACACCGTCGCAGGTCAAGGAAAAGGGTCTCGATTCCATTCGAGTCCTCACTCGAGAAGCCGCAGATTTGATAAGGGTAGAGGTTCCAGGCCGGGTTGTTTCAAAGAGTAAGCACACTGCCTCGGGACCATCAGGTGTGGCATTGGCTCAGGTGATTGACAAAGTGAATGATGCAGGGAATCTAATAACCACACTGAGTATTCAGACTTTGGCAAATGAACAAATTGGAACCCAAGACTTTGACTTGTTGATTTCATCTCTTGGAATGCTTCAGCAGTTCGAAATTGAAGTTGAAGTAGACCTTGTGGCTGAATTTCGGGGCATTTCGGGGTCGCTACGTCTCGAAGCTATCGGCCCTAGGAAGGACTACCAGTCTTTGAACGAAACTTTGTCCAAGGTTTTGACAGCAGCGACTGCTGTTTCGGGTACTCTTACGGTTCGATTTGTGTTTTTGCCGGGAGCCCAAGCTGGGGGCGCAGATGTCTCGCAGATATCTACGGTGATGAGGGCTCTAAACATCAGGAACTCCAACATCAGCGCCGAAGTAAGTAAATAGGCGTCGGAAATCATGGTTCGAAAAAATGACAGAGACGGTCTTTTTGCAGCTCCCCGTTCGTTTTACTTGACAATTCATCCGAAGCGGGCCGAGACATTCGGGCTTGCGCTCTCGTCATCCCCCGATGCCTCGGACGTGGACGGGTTGACAATCTCGGCGTCAGCGACTCAAGTGGGACGGGTGCTCGATGGACTCATCTCAGCGCTAAAAGCAAGCGGGCACAGCCCCGGGTTGCTGTCCGTGAACCTCGGAGCACCGTTAGAGCTTAATGAAGCCGCCGGTGTTCGGCTCAGTCTGATTTTTTTTGCTAGCCAACCACTGAAGAGGCACGACCGGATCAGAGCCATTGTGGCTGGAGTTAATGCAATGAGTGTGGAAGAAACCTATTACTGGTACGCGAAGTGCGTTGGGGCAGAGTCTGCCAGGGCTCGAAAGGCTCTTCGAGTTTTACTTTCAGATGAAAAGGCTGTGAGTTGATGTCTGAGAAAAAACGGGTCCTTATAGAAAATTGGCTTCCGGTAACCGAACTGGGAATTGAGTCCCAGCGTGAGCGAGGAGCTGCTTCAGCGTTGCCGCCGCTGAGCTTTTTGCATGTTTGGTGGGCCCGAAGACCCCTTGTCGCTTCCGCTGCTGTTGTATTGACGGGTTTGTTACCGTCTTGGACTCCCGAACTTGGAGCGTCGTTTGCCGAACATTCAGAGATTGAAGATGAAAATTCTTATCGACGCTGGGTTCTTCGTATGGTCGGGATTTGGGGTGATCCAATCGCAGGTAAGAAATTGATTGAAGCAGCGAATGCCACAGGTAGTCGATTAGTCGGTAATGGCTACGGTTACAAGCAAGCGTTTCGAAATCCGGTTTCTAGCGAAGACATCGATTTACTCCACAAGGTCCTGATTCGCACCTGGGGATCACTGCCTCTTGTGGCTGACCCAACTGCGGGGGGAGGAAGTATTCCCTTTACTGCGGCCCGCTTGGGCCTGCCTGTGTTCGCAAATGACCTCAACGGTGTTGCTGCAAGTGTTTTGAAAGCCGGTGTTGAAATTACGGCACGAAATGGATCAAGTCTCACACCCAAACTAAAAAAATGGGGCCTAGTTCTGGTCGAGCGCGTTGAGAGAGAGCTGAAGCCGTTTTTCCCACTACATCCTGGTGAGAATGTGATTGCTTACATTTGGGCCAATGCCGTTGCATGTCCAAGGACTGGAAACCTAATTCCGTTGCTGACAAACAAGTGGCTTCGAAAAGGCGGAGAAAAGGAAGTCGCGGTTAGGTTAGTGACAGAAATCGACGGGGCGATACTGGCGGTGCCGCAGTTTGAGGTACTTTTTGGTCGGCACGTCGACGTAGCCGATGCGTCCTCAGGCACTCTCGTTCGGGGAGATGGGATAAGTCCCTATGACAATTTAATTGTTGACGGTGATTACATCAAGGCAGAAGCTCAAGCTGGAAGGATGACTCAAATTCTGTACGCAGTCTCCATCCGCAACAGTCGAGGGGAGAGAACTTTTCGCTCACCAGACTCCCGCGACATAGATGCGATTTCGAAAGCGGAAGAGCGCTTTTTGCAAGTGAAAGAGGCTTGGCTGCAAGACGGAATTCTTCCTAACGAGTTTTTCCCTGATGGCAACGACATGAGGCCTAAGAACTACGGCATGGTCACTTGGCTGGATTTTTTTACCCCTAGGCAAGCTCTTGTTCACGGAACATTTGGTGCTGAGTTTGAGAAGTTGATTCCTGAAATTCGCGCCAATGAGGGCTCTCTTGCCGATGACATACTCTTTGAGTTGGCGCTCATCCAAGGGAAAGCGCTTAATTGGAATTCAAGACTCAGTTCTTGGAACGTCCTGAAGCAGGGCATGCGGTCCGTCTTTGAACGTCATGACTTCGCTTTCAAATGGACCTTCGCAGAGTTCGAGGGGGCTCGTGCGCTCTACACATGGTGCCTGTCGCAGCTGACAGACGCTTACAGCGGAATCTCAAAGCTATTTGATGAGACAGGTTCCCATTCGCTTAAGGGTAATGTCTCGAGATTAGAACGGCAGGTAACTGTCACTCAGGGTGGCGCTGCCAACCTCCTAGCGTTAGCGGATGGTTCTGTTGCGCATCTCTGCATGGATCCTCCCTACTACGACAATGTCATGTATGCGGAACTGGCGGATTTCTTCTATGTCTGGGAAAAGAGGACACTTGGGCGGTTGCGGCCAGAATTTTTTAGCGATGACCTATCGGACAAACAAAACGAAGCAGTCGCTAATCCAGCGAGGTTTGCAAATATGGGGAAAAGAAAAAAGGAGCTTGCAGATCTTGATTACGAATCAAAGATGACCGCAATCTTTAAAGAGTGCAAGAGGGTTCTCCGAGACGACGGCGTGATGTCGGTCATGTTCACCCACAAGCGAGCCGAGGCCTGGGACACCCTTGGAATGGGGTTACTCAAAGCTGGGTTTACAATCGAAACCTCGTGGCCTGTCAATACAGAAGCAAAAGCCTCCCTGCATCAAGCCAACATGAATTCAGCCGCATCAACAATTATGTTGGTCTGTCGTAAGCGCCCGGAAGGAAATGGCGACAAGGTTTTCATCGATGACATTGAAGCGGAAGTTCGTCAATTGGCTAGAGACTCGGTCATCAGGTTCCGAGAGGACGGCATCGAAGGGGTGGACTTGTTGTTGAGCACTTACGGTCCCGCTCTCTCTGTTGTGTCAAAAAACTGGCCGGTTTACTCGATGGCAGCAGACGATGATGGAAAGGCCCGCTTGCTTCGGCCGGACGAGGCTCTAGCAATCGCCAGGCAAGAGGTAGTGAGGCTGCAACGAAGCCGCATCATTGGCAGAGAGGCACAAATTGATAACCACTCGGATTTTGTTCTAATCGCCTGGGAGACTTTTAAAGCACCTGAGTTTCCCTTTGATGAGGCGCGGCGTCTCGCGCTGGCCGTTGGAGGGCTAGACATTGACGCTCTCTCGCGTGCCAAGGTCCTAGAGAAGAAATCCGGCTCAGTGCGTCTGCTTTCTCCACTGGAAAGAATTCGTAGGGGGGACGAGGAAACTGGTGTCCGCCCTGATGCAGGGTCATTCCAGTACATGAATGATGCACTGGATACGGCGCTCTACATCGCTGAGCTTGACGGGATGCAGCAGGCAAAATCATTTTTAGAGCGCATCGGACTACTTGCCAATCAAAACTTTCAGGCATTTGTTCAGGGGATGGCCAATACAGTTCCTCGTATCCAAATTGACGGATCGTGGGTGTTTCCAATCGCCGGCCAAATTGACGTTTTGGCAACGGCTTATATGCCCGATATTTCTCTTCCCGAAGTGCCCGTTCTTGAAGTTGAGACACCTGGCGCTCCGACCCTTTTCGATGGTCTCGGCTGAAATAGGGAAAAGATGGCCGCCGAAACTTCATCAGGAGCGCCTGATTTTGGAACTGGTTTGCGCAGCTTGATGCTTCAGGGGACGTACTCGACCGGCGACGCACCGCTCAGAAGGTTTTATCTCCCGACTATGGCAGCCTCGGCTTCTTATGACAGGATGGCCGGCTACTACTCGTCCTCGGTTCTTCGTGTCAGCGCACGCGGGCTGTCCAGTTTCCTTAAGAACGCGATGAACTCAAACGGCAAGATGCGCTTAATTGTGGGCGCACAACTCAGTGATGAAGATGTGCGAGCAATTAGAGAAGGCGTTTCCTCAAGAGAGACGGTCGTTGAAACGGCTTCCAGGAGAATTCCGATCAATTTCGACGGAGATGGGGCTGGCGACGAGTACTTGCAACTTTTGGGATGGATGGTCAAAGAGCAGCTCCTCGAAATTAAGGTGGGCCTTCCACTTGGATCAGACGGCGCCCCCCTTTCACCAGATATGTCGGCTGGTTACTTTCACTCTAAGTACGGCATTTTTACGGACACCACGGGCGACCAGGTTGCTTTTCTGGGTTCTGAGAACGAGACCGCCTCAGGATGGTTATACAACCATGAGACTTTTACGGTAGTGCCCTCTTGGCAGGCCGATGTTTGGTCTTGGCAGGGGGTTGGCATTGTCCAGCGGTTTGAAGACCATTGGTCTGACCGACCTGATGAGGGATGGGTTGTTTCGAATCTTCACGAGGTGGATGACAGGCTGCTGAAGCTTGTTAGGCCCGATTTTGTGCCGCCGCTGCATGATCCGATTTGGGCTGCTCTCGGAACTGAGGACCCCAATAAGAGAGCTGCTGCTTTTGATACAAAAATGCCTGGGACAGAGCACGCCGACCAGACAATCACCGACGCTTGGGCTGAACTTGCTGACTTAGCGGATTCGACGGTTTCGCAACCATTCACGGCGACGTTTTCTGCTCCGGCCGCGCCTCTTCCTCACCAACTTCGAATTGTCGAAAAGGCGGTTGATAGTTTTCCAAGAGGGTACTTGTTTGCAGATCCTGTTGGTTTCGGTAAAACCGTGGAACTGGGCTTGACACTTCGAGAATTGTTCCTCTCCGGCAAAGCGAAGAGTGCTCTGATTCTGGTGCCCGCCTCGGTCCTCCAGCAGTGGCAAGAAGAATTGGCCGAAAAAATTGGTCTTTTCGTTCCTCGGTATGACGGTGAAGGATTTCAATTACTGCCAGTAGGCCAATCAGTGGAATACCCTTCGTCGCTCAATGATTTGCCTGTTCCTCCAGGCCAAAATCCATGGTCGGCCTACCCAATCGTTCTAGCATCCTCACATCTGGCGCGGAGGAAGTCCCGACGTCAGGAGCTTCTAGAGGCTGGCCCATGGGACGTTGTAATTGTTGACGAAGCCCACCATGCAAGAAGGCGGGGTTCAAAGTCCAACGACACCCCAAATTCCCTCCTATCACTACTCTTGGGCATGAAGCAGGCGGGCTCCTGGAGAGCGGTGTACTTGGCTACGGCCACGCCGATGCAAATGAACCCCCACGAAGCGTGGGACTTAATAAGTCTCCTAGCGCTGCCTGGCAAGTGGGCGCATTCTGCTGAGGACTTTTTGCGTTATTTTCAGCAGCTTCGCGAGGCCAAAGAGTCTCGGGACTGGTCTTTCCTTGCATCAATGTTGTACGACTATTTTTCCGACCCATCGTCGCAGCGAGATAAAAACATGGAGCGGCATGTCGAGCAAGTCTTGGGTTCCGCCGTCAAAGCGAGAAAAATCACGCGACTTGATTCTCAGCCATTGCCTCCAGAGACGGTCGCGACGCTCACGAATCAGGAGCAGGCTCTCTTTGACATTTGGCTTCGGAGGCACACTCCAATGCGCGACAGGGTATTTCGAAACACCAGGCAGACCCTTCACCTTTATCAAGAATTAGGAGTTATCCCCGAGCACGTGGTAATTCCAGTTCGCGAAGTCCAGGACTCCTTTGTGTCATTGAGTCCCTGGGAAACCGGTCTTTACGAACGAATTGAAAATTACATTCGCAAGTATTACAACTCGTATATGGCGAATGCGTCAACAAAGGCTCTTGGATTTATCATGACAATTTACCGTCGTCGGCTGACATCATCATTCTTTGCAATCAAAGAATCCCTGAAGCGTCGGTTGAGCGCGTTGGAGGAAGGGCGGACACTGGGTGACCTGCTCACTGCGGATGACGCAGCGGTTCTTGAGGGAACAGCTTTCGAAACTGACTTTGAGGACCCGGACACTAGCCTGCAACTTTTGGCTGGTGAGATAGCCGAACTAAGAAGTTTTGTTCTCGACCTTGAGGCTATTGAGGGCGAAGACACAAAGGCTTCAAGGCTTGTATTGGATTTGCGAGAGGCCCTCAAGACATACTCTTCAATTGTCGTCTTCACTCAATATACCGACACCATGGAATACGTTCGCGGCCGATTGGTTCAAGCCGGTTTTTCGAAAGTGGGGTGCTACTCCGGTAACGGCGGTGAAATCTGGGACCCAGCTTTAGACGTCTGGACCAAGGTTGGAAAAGAAATTATCAAGGACAGATTTAGGCGTGGGGAGATCGATGTATTGCTGGGCACTGATTCGATGAGTGAGGGTCTGAACCTTCAGACGAGTGGAAGGCTCTTCAACTACGACATGCCCTGGAACCTGATGCGTGTTGAACAGAGGATTGGCCGTGTCGACCGGATTGGTGCGACGTACCGCAACATCCTTGTGAGCAACTATTTCTACGCTGGGACCGTGGAGGAGAGCGTCTACAAAGGCATTGCGGAGGATTACGGTGATTTCACAGATATCGTAGGTGCTGCTCAACCAGTATTGGCAAGCATCGAGCAAACTATTGAGCGTCTTGCTATGGCCGCGAGGGATGGAGATCGTGATGCAAACGCCACGAAGGTTAGCGTGGAGCAACTTCGTGACGATATTCGAGCTCAACAGAGCAGGCCGGTGGCCTTGGAGGACATTGGTGATGCTCCGGAGCAGGTAGGAGCGGGGGAAGGTTCAATCGATATTTCTGAACTTCTGAGGAGCCAGAAAGAATTGGTTCCGAACGAGAAGTTAGGTGGAAAGTTGTTGGAGAACCTCATCACGAAAAGTTTTTTCGAGAGCGTTGAGGGCCAGCCCGGCGTCTACCTCTATACCCCTCCGGGAAAGGTTGAATCTCTGTCGTTTGCGACTGCTCGGCCTTCACAAGTCGGGGATATTCTTGGGAAAAACGGCGACTCAAGTCATTTGGTTACGTTCAGCCGAGCGATTGCCTCCAAACGGATTGACGTGGAATACGTTTCTTATGGAAGCCCACTGTTGGATGTCATACTCCCTCAGGCCTTGTAGCGATTTCTCTAGGACCTTTGGTCTGGTCGGATTGAACGCGTCTGACTTATTTGTAAATTACAACAGCACGCAGAGGCCAGAAAAGTCATCCAAGGGCTCGCGAAGCCTCGTGCACATTAAGTGCACATCACCACCTCACACACTCCAACACCAGCTACGCCAAACCTCTCCTGTTTACTGGCATCCGCAACGTCAGCTAACACCCTCTAACACCAGCTAACACCTGGGCATCGAACTCATAATCCGTCGGTCGCTGGTTCAAGTCCGGCCCCCTGCGGTGTGCCCATCAGAAAGCCCAGCATAGCTAAATACGCAAAGGACTCCACCCGCCAAACCTACCGTTTCCACCTACGATTGTGCGTAGTGTGGAGGGGTGACTCCCGTCAGTGTGTTAGTAAAAACCCGGTC
>Ga0208414_1002364_pt1 | contig 12575 bp, 9 predicted proteins | sample AntAceMetag02UKE_FD_184770 | JGI IMG/M metagenome (GOLD analysis project Ga0208414, IMG submission 184770) | Saline lake microbial communities from Ace Lake, Antarctica - Antarctic Ace Lake Metagenome 02UKE (SPAdes) (version 2) | ecosystem: Environmental > Aquatic > Non-marine Saline and Alkaline...
GCTTGCCCGTTATTTAAGTACAACTCGCCAAACGCCAGCATCTGCCGGGCAGTCATTTCCAAATTATTACCACCAAAGTAAATCCCTTGCGGGTCTTGAGACCAGTATGACATTGAAAATCCCAAGGGAGATGTCAGATACTGCTGTGCGAAGCTTTTGGAATCTATTCCTGTCGCCTTGGTTAGTATCGCCGACAATAAATGACTGCTGCCGGTACTGTAGAGCATCGCTTTACCTGGCTGTGCTACTAATGGTTGATTCAGTGCGAACTCGATCCAATTCTCGCTTAACACCCATTTTCCATAGTTGCGATTACTGGTTGTTTCCAAGCCTGACTGCATAGTTAGCAGGTCCTCAATGGTGATATCCAGCTTTTCTGGTGTAAACGCAGGCGAGAGGTAGTCAGGGAAAAACTCAGCTATCGGAACGTCAACTGACTCAATGTATCCCTCGGCGATAGCGATACCGATTAATGCAGAGATGACACTTTTTGAAGCCGATTTCATATTGGCAGGACGGCGTGCCTGCCAGCCATTGAAATAGTCTTCGACAACCAGTTCACCACGGTGACTTATTAAAAAACTGTTGAGTCTGGGTAGAGTTGATGCGGTTTTTCTGGCGGGTTCAAAATTAGTTAAAAGGTTTTCTTCAGCGGCGTGAACAACCCAGTTAAATCCACTGAGGGTTATCAGCAGACAAAAAGAACATAAAACAGGAAATAAAAAATTTTTCATTAGCAGCTCAACTCAGCCCAAAAGAACAAGCACCTTAACTAACTCATTATCACAAAAAAATTAGCTAAGGCGGCTGTCATTAGATACTACCGAAAGCGCTCGAGACGATTCCCGGAGTGAGAATTTGTGGCAGAATCACAGGCTCGACATTTGGATCGCCTGAATACAGAACATACAGAGGCACAGAAGGACGCTTAAAGTGCTCCAGCATTTCTGTAATTTCAGGGTCTTCATTGGTCCAATCACCTTTCAAATAAGTGATATTGTTTGCACTCAGCGACTCTTTAACTGTGTCTGTGCTCAGGGTTGTCTGCTCATTGGCAAGACAGGTAATGCACCAAGCCGCCGTCATATTGATGAACACCGGCTTTCCCTGCGCCTGCAACTCAGCCAAGCGCGCAGCACTAAACACCTCATAGTTTTCACCTGCAACCTGACCGTCTGCATCAATACTAAGCGGACCTGCTGCTACCGGCTGCATGTAGGAGGACTGCATTATGTAAATGGCAAAAACAAAACATGCCATCGCAATACCAGAGTTAGCGATTCGCCACAGCGGCCCGACTGTAAAGCGCTTTTGATATAACCAAGCCCCAAATGCCATGATCACACACGCAATCAACACAACAGACATGCCTACAACTCCTACTTGCATACCGAGGGCAAACAAAAAGTAAATTGCGGCGGCGTACAGAGGAAATGCCATAAGTTCTTTAAATGTCACCATCCAAGCACCCGGACGCGGCATCATATTGGCGAACGCAGGAACAAATGAAAGCACCAAAATAGGCAATGCCATACCCACACCAAGAGAGACGAATACCAGCATCGCCGACAGCCAAGGCTGAGACAGCGCAAATCCTAAAGCGGGCCCCATGAATGGCGCCGTGCACGGTGTCGCCACAATTGTCGCAAAAACACCGGTAAAGAAAGAGCCCTTATAGCCCTTACTTTGCGCTAGGTCGCCACCGGCGCCCATCATATTAGTGCCAATTTCAAACACTCCAGACATGCTCAGGGCCATCATGAAGAATAGGTAAACGATGAACGCTAAAAACCACGGCTGCTGAAGCTGAAAGCCCCAGCCAATTCTTTCGCCACCAGCTCGAAGAGCGATGAGAACAGACGCCAAAGCAACAAACGCGAGCACAACACCTGCGGTGTAAACCAACCCATCCTTGCGGATGTGGCTGCGGCTCTCGCCAGCACTGTTGGCAAAACTCATCGCTTTTAATGAAAGAACCGGGAATACACAGGGCATCAAATTGAGGATCAAACCTCCCAACATGGCGAAAAGCATATAGCCTAACAAGCCTGTTGTGCCAGATCCGTCACTGTCCCCACCGCCATTGATCGCTGCCGCGAACGGCATAATCGTGGTGGAATTGGCATTTGCCGCTGGGTCTTTAAATTCAAACGATGCTCTATTGCCTGCTTCGTCCTCAAGCACAAGCACACCAAAAAGCTCTGGATTTTCAAGCATTCGTCGAGGTTGCTGATGCGTTATCTGCAGCAAATTAGGCTGAATACTTACATCCCTGCGCGGTCCGGGCTTGATAACCCGACGCTGCTCGGGAAAGAAATGAGCATCGGTATAATTTGCAAAGATTAAGTCGGATGTCTCGAAACCTAAGCTCACTCGATCACCGGCAATTGCAATAATTGAATTTATAGAATGATCTGTTTCAGGCAATTCTGCACGTGCATCAGCAAAAGCTTGCTGGTTTCCAGCATCAAGTTCAGCGACTTCACCAACCGGTAAGGTCACACTTAAGCGCTGCTCTCCTGGAATACAAATTTGGTCGCACACGTTCCAAAATGCCAACGTGCTCAACTCTACCGTGTCGCCATCAAAGTCAGCCGCAAGTGTGATTTCAATCGGCAGTAGCACTTGGGCTTCGTAACCGAAATTAACAAGGTCGGTATCATAAAATGGTAACCAGTGCGGTGCAGGCCATTGAATGTCGCCAATCACCGTGCCCTCTGGAGCAACCCATTCGCTTACACTAGTCGGCTCGCCACTGTCGCCTCCCATGCGCCAATAAGTATGCCAATGATCTGCTGGATCAAGACGGATACCCACTGTCGTGGTTTCTCCTGGGACAATGTTTGTCGTCTCAGCAATCATCTCAACTTCGATGCTGTGATCCCAAGCAACGCTAGATCGCTGCGGCAAGATATCGTAAGCGGTCCAATTACCGTCATCGTCAATAATTGAAAGCAAGCCTTCAAGCTGCGTAAGCTCCTGAGGGAACCTTCTATGCTGTTCTGTGGAGATTTGAATTCTATTGCCATCGAGCATGACATCGCGCATTGGCGCATATTTCATAACACGGCGCTGGGTAGGGAAAAACCATGCTTGATCAGCATTGTCGAAAAGCCCATCAGCAGTTTCGACCATGACATTTATGTTGCCGCCTAAGGCGTTAAAGTTCGCGTTCAGGTTGTGAGCACCAAGCGGCACTGGGGTCATCGCTCGCGTATCAGCAAAATCAGCAACCAAAGCACTGTCTATTTCAGCAGTGGATCCCACGGGCAGCGAGAGGAGAAACGTCGCATCACCGGGAATGCAAATTTCTTCGCATACCTGCCAGTCAATCTGGGTACTAAGATTGAAAGTTGAACCAGTAAAGTCAGCGGGTATCTCTATAGGAATGGGGAGAAAAACTTCACGCTCATAGGTGAACGTTACCAGCTCACTACCTAAGAACGGCGTCCATTCGGGAGTTGGCCAAACTATGTCGCCTACAATGGCTCCGCTTGGAAGCTCCCATTTACTGGCCTCGGTCGCTTGTCCGCTATCGCCACCAAATTTCCAGTAGGTATGCCAGTGATCAATTGGGTCTAATCTTATTGCCAGCCACAAAGTCTCCCCAGGCACTACATTCGTAGTCTCTGAAACCAGCTCGACTTCAATTTGGTCGGTTTTGTGAACCTGCCCAAAAATACTTGCTGAAAATATCAATAAGACCAAGCTTATCAGAGACTTAAATGTTAAACGTGACATAATTATTTCCATTAGATTGCTGGCATATTTTAGCGTTCACAACCAGTATTTGCTGTGCCAAAAGGTAACAAATGATACGCCCAGATGCACGAAGCAGCACCCACTCAATAGAAAGCAGCGCCGCTTTATACATAGCCCATGCCGCTAGCCATCCCCTTTAAACTGCTATTGTTACGCCATTAGACCTGATTATTGCTTATTTCGTGCACAAGCCCATTGCTTATCCCTAATTGACATTATAATCATTGACTTACGAGCCATATTGCTTAAATCAACGTAAAAAGGAGCTGCTAAATTGAGCGCCCTCTAAAAAACTAGCCTCTACTGATCTCCATTGAAGGCGTGAAATTTAGAACGTTGGTTTGACGACATTTTATTTACAGCATATATTTATAACGACGTGCCATCTCATCGCAGGACGATTTCAGCCAAGCGGCCAACAGATAGAAGTGACCATCACTACCGTACAATCACTAAAAGTGACACAAATAAACCAAGGTAAAGACACCTTCAATAAATTGGATGAAGCCGGCTCACACTTGCAGAAGAGACGGGTCATCCCTTCTGGGGAGAACCTCAACCAGGCTCACAGCCATTCAGACAGACCTGCGGCACGACGGGGCCAGATAATCGATATAGTGATTTGGCCCCTGCTACAACTTCTTGTTAAGGACTATTAGTTTAAGGCTGTTGTGTAGGGTTGTTGTTCAGACTTCTTTCTTTAGCCGTTGCCCCAGCCCTCTTCATTCACCCTGCCCCCGAACATTCTGATCTAACCTTCTTATTCAGCTTACCGCGAGAGGACGAGCTCAGTCTTTATGAATAACTTAGAATTTTCTCCACCATTAACTGCAACGTCATGTTGCCCCTAAACTCATTAATATCCATTCGATAGGCAATCTCTATTTCTGTTGCAGATTGCGCAGGCCAATCTACCGCCTCAACATTGAAAGCGATGGCATCGATAGCGTACTGATTTTCCTCTAGCGGGCTAAGCACCATCTTTAAATGATTTTCACCCACTTTGCGCTGCCCTATTAGATTAAAACGTCCATCGAACAAGGGCTCAGGAAATTCTTGCCCCCATGGGCCTGCATCGCCGAGCTGCTGAGCTGTCGCCATTGATAGAGACTCTTTTGCAAGCTCACCGTCGCTCAGCAAAATAGCCTGCAATTGCTCCGGCTTGAGTAGCCTTGCAGCCTCATCAGCAAACGCCTTTTGGAATAGCTCAAACTTAGACTTTTCTAAGCTCAATCCTGCCGCCATCGCATGGCCGCCGAACTTGCTAATTAATCCTGGGTTGTTAGTTGCCACCGTATCCAAAGCATCTCGAATATGAAATCCAGGGATTGATCTCGCGGACCCCTTAAGCTCGCCGCTTTCCTCGCCGTTGGACACATCGGCAAAAGCGATAACCGGGCGGTGATACTTATCTTTGACCCTTGATGCCAATATGCCAACTACGCCTTGATGCCAGCGAGGGTCAAATAGAGAGAGCGCAGCGGGGATAGCGTCGACGCTAAGTTCAATTTCGCTTAGGTGCGCAAATGCCTGCTCGCGCATGTCGGATTCAATTTGTTTGCGGTCCTGGTTCATTCCATCCAAAAGCATCGCCAGCTCATGAGCTTCCCCTGGCTGCTCAGCTAACAGACACTCAATGCCAGTCGCCATGTCGTCCAAGCGGCCTGCTGCATTAAGCCTAGGGCCTAAACCAAAACCAAGATCGCTGGCCTTTAAGCGAGCCGGATTTCGATTGGCAATTCGAAGCAGCGCCGCAATTCCAGGTCGAGCTCGGCCTGCTCGAATTCTTTTTAATCCCTCGCTCACCAAAATTCGATTATTTCTATCCAAGGGCACGACATCAGCAACGGTGCCAAGTGCCACCAAATCAAGCAAGTCATCAAGCAAGTCAGCCATATTCGGCTCTGACAGGTTGTTTTTCACAAACCAGTCCAGCTCACGTAGTCGAGCGCGCAGCGCCAGCATGGTGTAGAAAATCACACCAACCCCCGCAATGCATTTACTTTCAAAGTCGCAGCCGTGCTGATTAGGATTAACAATGGCTTCTGCCGTTGGAGTCTGCCTTGCTGGCAAATGATGATCAGTCACGAGAACTTTTATGCCGGCGGCTTGTGCTGCGGCAACTCCATCGATAGACGATATTCCGTTATCGACTGTGATCAGCAAGTCTGGTTTACGTGTTTTCGCCAACTCAACGATCTCGGGGGTAAGACCGTATCCATATTCAAATCTGTTAGGAACAATGTACTCAACGTGGCGAGCGCCAAATGCCTGCAGTGCTTTTATCGCCACCACGCAGCTCGTCGCACCATCAGCATCAAAATCAGAGACGATGAGAAATCGCTGGTTTTTCTGAAGAGCCTCCACTAGTAAGTCCGTGGCTGCCTCAATCCCTTTCAGGCCTGACGGAGGCAACAAATTACTAAGACCGAGCTCAAGGTCAGAGGCAGACTTAACAGACCTACCGCTATAAATTCGCCGCAGCAGAGGAGAAATCGACTCCGGCAGCGATACCGTCTCTGTCGCCACACGGCGCTGGACTGTTACAGACATGCTAAGCCGAACTCAATTTGAGTCGGCGCAGTGCTTTGAGATAAATTCAGCAACAGCTCCTAAATCATTGGCAACAACAGAGTATTTTTCCTTTCGTTCAAATAAGTCCTTTAAATGCTCGGGCAATGCGGGGGTATCCAATCCGGAATTAAGAATCGCTTCGTCAAATTTGGCCGGGTGGGCTGTAGCCAATGTAACCATAGGTGTGGCACTGCTGGTATTGCAAACTCTTGCCGCTTTCAAGCCGATGGCAGTATGTGGGTCTAGAAGTTCGCCACTTGTCTTAAACACTTCTGCAATAACCGCACAGGTAGTCTCATCATCGACACTGGCACTGTCAAAATCAGACCGTACTTTCTGCCATTGTTGATCCGACACGCTTAGAGTTTCCGAGCCAAATTTTTTCATAAAACTTGTAAGCTTGCCACTATCACGGCCGAACATATCAAATAGATATCGCTCAAAATTACTTGAAACCAAAATATCCATGCTTGGTGAGAGCGTCTTACTTAATTCTGTTTTAGAGTATTCGTTGTGGGCTACAAATCGATGCAGGATGTCATTTTTGTTAGTTGCTACAATCAACTGCCTAATCGGCAAACCCATTTTTTTCGCTAAATAACCTGCGTAAATGTCGCCAAAATTCCCTGTCGGCACTGAAAACGAGACTTCTTTTTCTGGTCCGCCTAAACGTAAAGATGCAGAGAAGTAGTAAACTATCTGCATTAAAATACGAGCCCAGTTAATAGAATTCACTGCAACTAACTGCCGATTTTTTGGTAAAAATGACTGATCTGCAAACGCCGATTTAACTATTCGCTGACAGTCATCAAAATTTCCTTCTACTGCTAGATTGAACACATTATCGCTGATAATAGTGGTCATTTGCTTGCGCTGAACATCTGACACGCGCTGGTGCGGATGAAGAATAAACATTTCAACTCGATCAGAGTGCCTGCAACCCTCGAGTGCGGCGGAGCCGGTGTCACCTGAGGTGGCTCCCAGAATCACAACGCGCTGATCTTTCTTTGTTAATACATAGTCCAGTAACCGCCCTAAAACCTGTAATGCAAAATCCTTAAAGGCTAAGGTCGGCCCATGAAACAATTCCAACACCCATTCGTTCTCGTCCAATTGAGTGAGCGGCGCAATATCTGGATGCTTAAAACTGGCATAGCTGGACTTTACAATTTCTCGTAGATCAGCCTCTGGAATTTCTCCATCAATAAAGGGAGCAATGATTTTTAACGCCAAGTCAGGGTAGGAAAGTCTGCGCCAGGCAGCGATTTCCTCAGCACTAAAAGATGGCAGAGTCTCCGGCACGTAAAGCCCGCCATCTGGTGCTAACCCGGTGAGCAATACTTGCTCAAAATTCTGAGAGGGACTTATGCCCCGAGTACTAATATATTTCACTGCTATTCCTAGGCTCTCACTTCGCGAGCGATGCAACTCTTATTCGATTAATTTTACCCGTGACTTCATCTAAGCTTTCGATCTTCATCAGCGCTTTATTGAGATCAGCTTCCAAAGCGGTGTCGGTAAGGATGACAATAGAGACTGTCTGACTCGCCCGTTCTTTTTGAATAACCGCCTCTATACTAACCCCGGCATTGTGCAAGCAGCTTGTAATCTTAGCCAGCACGCCCAGCTTATCTTCAACTAATATGCGCAAATAATATTCAGAACGAATCTCTTCAATAGGCAGCACTGTTAAATCCGAACGGGGCTCAAGATAGCCCAACATCGCGACAGGAGGTCTATCGGCGCCACTGGCAATGACTCGGGCAAGATCAATAATGTCTGCGACTACCGCAGAAGCAGTAGCTTCTGCCCCAGCTCCGGGACCCGTGTACATCGTGCTGCCAACTGCATTGCCTTCAACAAGAACGGCATTACCAACCCCATTCACATGCGCTAGCAATTGGTTCTTAGAGATTAGCGCTGGGTGCACTCTGACTTCAGCCTGGGTTCCGTTTAAGACGGCAATTCCCAAATGTTTAATTTTATAACCTAACTCTTCGGCATAAAGTATATCTTCAGGTGTGATTTTACTGATGCCTTCGGTGTACGTTTTATTGAAATCAAGCGGCAGACCAAAAGCAATTGACGCCATGATAGTGAGCTTATGGGCTGCATCTATTCCTTCGACATCAAATTTCGGATCTGCTTCTGCATATCCGAGCGCCTGAGCCTCCGCTAAAACATCGTCAAATTGACGTTGTTTAGCACCCATTTCAGTCAAGATAAAATTGCCTGTGCCATTGATGATACCGGCAATACTACTTATTTTATTCGCTGCCAATCCTTCCCTAAGCGCTTTAATGATGGGTATGCCACCGGCTACGGCACTTTCAAACGAGAGACTGACGTTGTTGGCGCGGGCCGTGGCAAAAAGCTCATTACCATGTTCGGCAATAAGAGCCTTATTGGCGGTAATAACGTGCTTCCCCTTCTCGAGGGCTTTCTTGATCACACTAAATGCAGGCTCAAAGCCACCCATGGTTTCGATTACCACATCGACATCTGGATCATTGACCAATGCAAAGGGGTCAGTTCCGCTTGCCGGCACCCAGGCGACTTTTTTCTGATCTAAAGTTCGCGTTGCCACATGAACAACATGGATTTCACAACCGGTTCGCCGAGTAATCTCCTCAGCGTTAGTTTTGAGCAGCTGTAAAGTACCAAAGCCGACAGTGCCAAGCCCACAGATACCTACTTTTAATGGTTCACTAGAATTAGAATTCACGCAGCGCCCTCAAGCACAAAAAACGAAGTGGAGATTATACTGGATTCCATCAAGGCTCACTATTGCAACCTCGCATGGTAATAAGAAAAAATTTAAAACAGCTCGCACTGACGGCAAACTGCGAGTGAATTGTTTGCTAAGACTACTTCAGATTAAGCATTGCCGTCAGACGGTCAACATCCATATAACCAGGCACTAAAGTTCCATCGGGCATAATCAACGCTGGCGTTCCTGTGATGCCTAGCTGATTCCCCATCGCATAATGCTTTAGTACAGGTGTGTCACAGTCCCGAGCTGGCAAATTCTGCCCATTCTTGGCTTGTGAAAATGATTTATGGCGATCATCAGAACACCAAACAGAAATCATCTTGTCATAAGAGTCCGCGTTGACCCCGCCTCGAGGGTAAGCCATGTAACGAACTTTTACGCCACGGGCCAGCAGCTCTTCTATGTCACCGTGAAGTTTCCGGCAGTAGGTGCAATCAACATCGGTAAACACAGTAATTGTCGCAAGTGTCTCAGTGTCTGGCGCAAAGATGATCATCTCTTCTTCAGGTACAGCCGCAATCAATTCTACAGTGCGGTCTGTGCGAGTCCCTGCTGAAAGGTTCATTAGCCCAGCCGCCGATGTTTTGTACATATCACCTGCAAACAGGTAGTCGCCTGCAGCATCTGCATACAACATCTCACCGGTACTCAATTCGACCCGATAGATATTGCTGAGAGGAGTTTTAGTTATAGCCACAATCTGGAGCTGATTTTGCGATGCCGTTTCAATGGCAGCACTTAGTTTTTCACGTAAGGACTGCGCTCCTGCTGTGTTGCTAAGCAGAACTAGAGTGATTCCAGTCAGAAAAAGTACGGCTTTAGAAAGTTGTTTCATATCGATTAGCTCCGGCTCGGTTTTAACACCATCCAAGTTTAGTGTGTTTAGCTATTATTTAGAAGACCGCTTATCCCTAAAAGCGTTTCATGCTAACCGTTATTTTTTCTTTTTACGTGGTTCAGGGGCCGTCAGCGCAGCGTTCAAAGGATGGGCACAGAAAATACAGAAAGAAACCGTTAAAGAAGGTTTAGAAAAGATATAAAATAGGATAGCGGCGGAACGCCCGATAGACGCGGCTATGTGTAGCCCTCAGCTCTAAATCTAACAACAGCCAAGATGTTTTGGCGACGAACTTAGAAAACCAGTTACCTTGAAAACGGCAATTGTTTTGGAGAAATTAACCATGCCACCAGCTAGCTCTGAGTTAATTCACCAAGGCTACGCAGCTAGGAATACCAAGCATACAAGGGTCTAAGAGTTCGATGACATTGACTGTCACCGAACTACTTTCAAACCCGATTACCAATTAAACGCTAGTAGGGCGCTTTTGCAACTTCTCAGTAATACGCGCTGCACGGCCAGTCAATTCGCGTAAATAATATAGCTTGGCTTGGCGAACATCACCACGTCGCTTCAAAGTCACACTATCAACCTGAGGGCTATAAAGCTGGAAAGTTCTTTCAACGCCAACACCATGGGAAATTTTTCTCACAGTGAAAGAAGAATTCAAACCACGATGACGACGGCCAATAACAACGCCTTCATATGCTTGCAGACGCTCACGATCGCCTTCTTTAATTTTTACCTGCACAACAACCGTGTCGCCTGGACCGAAGTCAGGCAACTCTTTAGTCATCTGCTCGTCTTCGATCTTCTGAATAATTGTGGTCTTGCTCATCTTAAAACTCCCAGCTCAATGTTTGCGAAATGTCCTAAGCTCTTAACTCCAGGGCACTGGCCTTGAAGCACTTAACTTAAAACACTTTTTTCGCGCTATGTATTCTTAACTAATTCGCTTTGTTTCACTTACTAAATTCTTGTTTGAACTGGGCCAATAAATCGGCCTGCTCGTCACTTAATTCTAAGCTTTCGAGAAGATCAGGTCGCTTTAACCAGGTCGCACCTAAACTTTGCTGAAGGCGCCATCTCTTAATGCGCCCATGATCACCGCTAAGCAGCGTTTCTGGCACTTGCGCCCCCTCAAAGCTCGGTGGCCTTGTATACTGAGGGCAATGTAGCAGGCCATCACTAAAGCTGTCCTGATGCGCTGACGCTTCGTCACCCAAAGCATCTGGCTGAAACCGGCTAATGGCATCCACCAATGCCATCGCTGCCATCTCACCGCCACTGAGGACAAAGTCTCCCAGCGACCACTCTTCATCTACTTCGGCGTCAATCACCCTCTGATCTAAGCCTTGGTAGCGCCCACAGACTAAAATGATCTGTTCTCTGCTTGCGATCTGCTTCACTGAGCTATTGTCGATTCTTGCCCCCTGAGGAGAAAGGTAAGCTACTTTTGCCGTCGGTAAAAAGAGCTTAGCACATCGAATCGCCTGCACTAACGGTTCAGTTTTCATAAGCATTCCCGGTCCGCCTCCAAAAGGCTTGTCGTCGACCGTGCGATGCTTATCTTCTGTAAAATCTCGTGGATTCCAAGTCGTTAGCTTAAGAATCTCTTGCCGAAATGCGCGCCCGCTGATCCCATAGTCGGTAACGGCTGCAAACATCTCTGGGAATAAAGTGATCACACCAATTTGCATTGTTATCACCTTACGTCCTTAAAATTTACTCTAGGAAATCTGCTTCCCAATTCACACTGAGCAATCCGCCCGCGAGATCGATATTGTTGATGATAGTCCCTCGAATAAAAGGAATAAGCCGCTCCCGATCATCAATACTTGCTTCATTTGGCCCAATCACTAGGACATCATTAGCCCCGGTTTCCAACAATTTAAGCACAGTGCCGAAGCTTTGCTTATGCTGATTCTGCACCTCGAGTCCTTCAAGCTGATGCCAGTAGACATCATCTTGATCCAACTCCGGCAATTGCGACACCACAACACACAATTCGAGTCCTGCAAGTTCGCGCGCCGTTTCCGGTGTATCGTAACCCTTAACTAGAGCGACGAATCCACCAGCTTGTTGCTTGTACTCTTGAATTTCTACCTTGACCGTCTTTCCGCCTCGGCTTGCCTCAAATACCTGATATTCGAGGATATTCTCAGCAGGGCTAGTGAAAGAAATAACCCTCACCCAGCCCTTGATCCCATGGGTCTTGCCAATTTTGCCTAAAACAGCTTCTTTCGGTGCCGCAGTAATACTCACAAGCGGAAACTCATCACTGCTTTATCTGAACTGCCCTGACTCATGGCTTCATTAAACCCTAAGATTTAAATCTTAAGCTTCAGCAGTTGCGGCTACCGCAGCGCTTTTAGCTAGCGTAGAGACTCGAGAGCTCAATTGAGCGCCTTGAGACTGCCAGTACGTCATTCTGTCGGTGTCCAAACGTAGTTTTTCTTCTTGTCCCTTTGCTAAGGGATTAAAGAAACCAATACGCTCAATGAAACGGCCGTCTCTAGAGTTACGGCTGTCACTTACAGTGATGTGGTAAAAAGGCTTTTTCTTCGCACCACCACGAGCTAGTCGAATTGTGACCATAAATAATTCCTATTATAAAAACTGTAATAA
>Ga0208414_1002366_pt1 | contig 12569 bp, 14 predicted proteins | sample AntAceMetag02UKE_FD_184770 | JGI IMG/M metagenome (GOLD analysis project Ga0208414, IMG submission 184770) | Saline lake microbial communities from Ace Lake, Antarctica - Antarctic Ace Lake Metagenome 02UKE (SPAdes) (version 2) | ecosystem: Environmental > Aquatic > Non-marine Saline and...
GCTGGCCTAGTACCCTCGGGGGGTTTTTCGCAACAGCGTCGACAGTGGCGCCTGAGTCTCAGATTCACTGAGCCGAAGGGTGATCTGTCCGGAGGCGAAGCCGCCGACCGCGCGCTCGATGTCGGCCAAGTAATCCCAGAAGGTCCGTTCTTCCGCAGCCAAGGTGTAGGCAATTTCCAATGCCATCAAGCCAGCCGAAATGCCATCTTTGTCTCTGACCACATCGGGGGAGACCGAATACCCCAGCGCCTCCTCAAAACCAAAAAGAAGGTCGGGAACACGGGAAACATATTTAAGGCCCGTTAGCGTCTCCACGTGGTCAAGCTCGAAATGGTGCGCGATTTTTCCCAGCACCGGTGAGCTGACGAGCGAGTTGGCCAGGGCTCCACTGTTGCCCCGTTGTTGCGCTCGTGAGGCGCAATGCCAGCCCAATATCGCACCCACTTGGTTGCCGGTGAGTCTCACATAGTGATCCTCCGAGGGCAGGGCAAGGGCCAAGCGATCGGCATCGGGATCATGGGCGATGATGAGCGCCGCCCCCACATTCTGCGCTGTGGCAAAACTCAGGTCGAGAGCGCCCTCTTCCTCCGGGTTGCGAAAGGAAACGGTCGGGAAAGCTGGATCAGGTTTCGTTTGTTCTGCGACCCCGTGCACAGGGGGGAAACCCGCAGCATCGACCGTGTCAAGAAATGTTCCCGCCCCAACACCGTGTGCATCGCGGTGTATACGACAGGGATGGCGGTGTCCCGCGCAGAGGTACTGGCAACCGAGTGCACGGTGGCTTCGACGTAGCGCTTGGCAATGTCTTCTGGTGCGCTGACCACGCCCTCCAGGGCCTGGGAAATTTTGGTCCAGCTCAGGGTGTGTGCAACGCGGGTGATGTGAGCCTCAATCTCGGCGTCCACAGGGGGCACAATCTGGGATCCCTCGTCGGTGCCCCCGAGATAGACCTTGTAACCGTTGTCCTGGGGTGGGAAGCTCTTCAGGTAGCAAGATCGCTTCAACGCCGTAGCCGGCGAGAATGGCAGCAGTGTCCTGGGCAAAAATAGCCGAGTTTGTTCTCGCGTCACACCCGACGACCGCGCGAACTCGTCCATCGGCGTTAGCAGATTTCTTTTCGAGGAGGTATCGCGCCAAACCGCCCGTGGTTTGTGCAATCACGACGCGGTTCATTCCCGCGGGGCCAGGCTGAAGAGGGCCTCGAATACCGGCCGTGCCAAAACGTAGCCGGTCAGAAAATAACCCTTCCAGGGTGATGCGTGATCCCGCGTCACCCTCAATAAATTGCTGCAGCAACTGTTGGAGCTCTGCCTGAGTTTTCGAGTCAGGGTCCTCAGCAATCTAGGGCTTCACCGTGTTTTGAAAGAGGAGTCGATCGAGGTCATAGTTTCTCCACAATGTCTGCGAGGAGCCGGCTAATCACCGGCTCCGCAGCCTTCCCTGACTCAATTACGTCTTGGTGGCTAAGGGGGTGGGGTGAAATACCTGCCGCGAGGTTGGTGATGAGAGAAAGACCCAGGACTTCCATTCCCGCTTCTCTGGCCGCAATTGCTTCGAGGGCTGTCGACATTCCCACAATGTGGCCACCGATTGCCTTGGCCATTTGAACTTCTGCCGGAGTTTCATAGTGTGGACCCCTGAACTGCACATAATCACGCTCGTCAAGGGAAGGGTCCACCGTCCTAGCAATCTCCCGCAGGCGCGAAGAGTAGAGGTCGGTGAGACCGATGAACGTTGCCCCTTCGAGGGGCGAACTTGCCGTCAAGCTAATGTGGTCCGAAATCAGCACCGCTGTTCCAGGTTTCCAAGACTCTTTTATGGCCCCGGCGCCGTCGGTTAGCACCATGACCTTTGCCCCGCAGGCTGCTGCAGTGCGCACAGAATGCGCGACTGCTCGAACGCCCTTGTCCTCATAAAAGTGGGTGCGGGCGCCAATAACGAGAGCATGTTTGCCATTGGGCATAAGAATCGAACGAATTGTCCCCGTGCGCCCGGGAACCCCCTAGGGCGAAAAGCCTGAGATATGGCCGGCGTCCAGCTCTGCACCAGTCTCGCCAAGGAGATCGGCTGCTTTCGCCCAACCGCTGCCGAGAGTGAGGGCTATGTCGTGTTGAGGAATCTTGCTGAGGCGGGAAATCCTTTCGGCTGCATCCGCCGCAAGACCAAAGGCACTGTCCGCCGTGTCTATATGTGCCGTCATGTTTTTAGAATAGCCCTGAGGAAACAAGACGATTACATCAATCAGCTCTCTCTAGCGAAGAAACGACATATTTCGCAATGGAAATAACGCTGTTGCGGCTGGAGAAGGGGCGTTTAATCGGCAGGGTCAACCAGGATGGTTTCAGGTCGAACTCTGGAGGCTTGTTTACGAAACCAGGATGGTGATCCTTCCCATCCGACTTGTTCTGCTAGGACTGAGGCGGGCATGGACCGGGTGTCCTCCAGCAAAGCCCGAACGGATTCGGCAACCCCATCAAACTTTGATGAGGTTGCTACCCGTGAATATGTTGGTGGTGTTCGTGCGGTTAACGCTCTCGCGACCGTGACACGGGACAGGGACAAACGTCCGGCGATGCCCCTTTGTGACAAACCGTCTCCCACGCTCAGGCGCCGAATTTCAGCCCGATCGTTCATAGTTGTCATCGATCCAATCTGTCGTGGGTGGTCTGCTTTTCAAAGAGCGTTTTTGCTGCAGTTTTCAGCGACCGTTGGCAAGCAACATTGGGAGTTTCGCGCGAGGCAGGGAGGTTTAGTCCGGCGACTCCGAAAGTTTTTGTGCAAATCTGGTGACTACCAAAACTTCGCCGCGGGGGAATCGGCCCTCACGGGATACGATTGCGTTATGAAATCACTTCCTGTCAGCTACGCCAGACAGCACACTTCTTGGTGGGATGCGTGGTCAGTTGGGAAAGTAGTCCTAAGCTCCCATCTTGCAATGGGACCTCAGAGGGATCTCTTCGAACGAGAGCTGCGGCAACTTGTCGGTGTTTCCTGCGCTGTCGCGGTGAGTTCGGGTACAGCGGCCCTTCACGCTGCATACTCCGCGTTGTCACTTGCCCCGGGAGACGAAATCATTGTCCCGGCGATGACGTTTGCGGCCACTGCCACGGCCGCCATCCATCAGGGCGCTTCAGTAAAGTTTGCTGACGTCAACCCTGCAAGTGGGTTGGTCGACGTCGCTTCCGTAAAGGCATTACTTAGCGATCGCACCAAAGCAGTCGTTGCGGTGGACTACGCGGGGCAACCTGCTGACATCCCCGCACTCCTGCAGCTGGCTCGGCCGAGGGGAATCACGGTGGTCGCGGATGCAGCGCACTCGCTAGGGTCATCGCTCGGCAATCGCCCGGTGGGAAGTCTCGCAGATATAACGTGTTTTTCGATGTTCGCCACAAAGAATGTTGCCGCAGGCGAGGGGGGCGCTGTCGTCACAAACTCAGCTGATTTTGACAAACGGGCGCGAAGATTTGCGTCCCACGGCATCCGGAGGGAGCCCGATGCGCCAGTTGACGAGCCATGGGAACCATGGGTGTACGACGTCGCGGAGCTAGGGCTCAACTACCGGCCTTCCGAAATGCAGTCGGCGCTTGCTATTTCTCAACTCCGAAAACTGAGCAAATTCAAAGATAAACGGAAGAAGATTTTCGATCGGTATCACCGGGAGCTCGCAGAAATCGAGCACCTTGGCCTACCCTCTCCGACTGAGGAGTCAGATGTTATGTGGCATCTTTTCCCTGTTAGAGTTCCTGCTTCAGAGCGGCTTGCCTTGTTCAATTTTCTTCATAGCCTGGGGATAATCGTGCAGGTGAATTACCTACCCGTGTATTTTCACTCTTTGTTTGCCGACGCGGGTTATCCGCGGGGTCTCTGTCCGGGGGCGGAGACCTTTTACAGTCAAGAAATTTCGTTGCCAATTCACGCGGGGTTGACGGCAAGTCAACAAACTCGTGTCATCTCCGCAGTGAAACAGTTTTTCTGCGGCAAACGGCACTAGTGAAGATGCTGTCACGAAAAGAGCCCAGTGGTTGGTGGGATTATCTGTCGGGAGGCATCGCGTATGAAGGGTAGTAGACCATTGCTGCGCTGCTATTTCTTGGCCTTTCCTGGCTCTGCTTCGGACGAAATTGTGGCCGCCTTTTTCTTTGCAGGGAAACGAAATGCGAGCTGGGGCCCAAGGCTCCAGCTCGCGATGTCGAAACCACCAACGTGCCAACGTAATGTTGAGACATGAAGCTAAATTATTTTTCATCGTCAACAGTTCCTTCTCGGACCGCCAATAGTGTGCACGTTGTCAAAATGGCCGAAGCTCTTGCGCTCACCGGAGCGAAGGTCACCCTTTTGGCCCGAATTCGCACAGCGGACGAAATCAAGGCAGCGCGTGATCCCTACGAGTTTTATGGGGTGGATCAGGTTTTTTCGATGACACGGATTCCCTGGCAGCGGAGGAGCATCTTTTCAGCGGTCACTTATGCCTTGCGCGGTCTAGCTCAGATTCTCCGGGACCGGCCGGACTTGGTGGTCTCTCGTAACATGTTGGGGAGCTGGCTTGCGAGTTTTGCAGGGTTTGCCGTCATCCATGAGGCACATTCGCCAGAGCATTTAGAGGGGAAAGCAAAAAACTTTTTGCTCCGGACGTGGACTGCCACGGTGTTTTCGGACAGTGGGCCCTCTTAAAATGGGGGTGCTACTGAAAGAGAGAACACAATGTCCGCCACACGTCGACGTTTCGCCCAAGAGTTCAAAGACGAGTTGTGCCGTGAGGTGATTTCCACCTCGAAACCTATTAAAGAGGTTGCCCGCGCCTATGGTGTTGGCCCAGAAACTTTGCGCAACTGGCTCCACAAATACCGTGAAGCTCATGGCGGGACCGATAGTGAGCTGAGTGTTCCCGAACGCGCCCGTCTGAAGCAGCTGGAGAGGGAAAATCAGGAGTTGCGGGCGGAGACTGCGTTCCTAAAAAAAGCGTCGGCCTACTTCGCGAGGGAGCAGCGGTGATGGCCAGATACGAATACGTCGACTCCCAACACAACGAGCCTGGCAACACGGACCCTGTGTCGAAGATGTGCCGCTGGTTGGACGTGTCAACGTCGGGTTTCTACCATTGGCGGGGCCGCCCCCAATCGGCCACCACGGCTAGGCGTCACGCGTTGAGCGCCCGGGTCCATCACTTCTTCGAAGACTCTGAGGGAACCTACGGGTATCGGCGTATTCACGCCGACCTGGTTGATGAAGGCAGTGAATGTTCCCCGGAGCTGGTTCGCCACATCATGCGTGATGAGGGCCTGGTCGCCTGCCAGCCACGCCCTTTTCGTAGCACGACAGACGCGGACGTCGAGGCTTTGTCCATACCGGACCTGGTGAAGCGGGACTTCACCGCCGACCGCCCCGGCGTGAAGTTCGTCGGTGACATCACCTACATTCACACATGGCAGGGCTTCATTTATGTGGCCACCGTGATTGATTGTTTCTCAAAGAAGGTCGTTGGGTGGTCCATTGCCGATCACATGCGCACCGAACTTGTCGAAGACGCTTTGCGAAAAGCCGCTTTGACGACCGTGATTGAGGCGGACGCAATTTTTCATTCCGACCGTGGCAGTGTTTACACCTCGGCTGTTTATCGGGCTTTCCTACGCCGTTTGGGCATGCGCTCCTCGATGGGTCGAACAGGGGTGTGTTGGGATAACGCCTTGGCTGAGTCGTTCTTCTCAGCGTTGAAAAATGAGCGGGTGCACCGCACTGTTTATGCCACCAAGGCGCAGGCCAAACGGGATGTGATCATGTATATCGAAGGGTTTTACAACAACCGGCGCCGCCATTCAGCGCTTGGCTACCGCCGCCCCAACGACGTCCACTACGCTTACCAACAGCCGGTCTTAGCGGCATAAGAAATCAACCGAAACTACTGTCCGAAAACTCCGCAGCATCCCAGAGGTCTTTAGAGTCCACTCGAAGTAGGGCACCGTAATGAGAAATGTTTATCCTTTGTCAATGCCCCCCCCCCCGATAATTGTGATAAACCTGAAAAGGTCCCTAGACCGCAGGGTTCGGGTTGTCGGGATGTTAGAGAAGCTTGGCTTAGATTATGAGTTATTCGAGGCGGTGGATGGTTCGAACCTTGTTGCCGACCGGGCGCTCATATCTAACAAGGAAAGTTATCGCCTCCACGGCCGATTTTTAACCGATGGAGAGGTCGGGTGTGCTTTGAGCCATATCGGTGTTTGGCAATTGGCTAAAACCAGAGGGTGGACTGAAGTTTTTGTCTTGGAAGATGATGCTGAAATTGGACGTGCCGCTGTTGAAATACTCTCTGCCAGGGATCTGTTTCCCAAAGACTGGGAGATGATTAATTTTATGAGCGACAGCAAATTGGTTCAATTTGGAGAGCCGATTTGGGACATTTATCGTGCTGGGAGATTCGTGAATAAACCCAATAAAACCGCCGCCTATCTGCTTACGGACGTAGGAATCCAGAAGCTCTTGGACATCTGTTTTCCCCTTAAGCTTGCATCGGACGGACTCACTGGGCAGACGGAAATTAGTGGACTTGTGCATTACGGGCTGTTTCCTTCATGTGCTAATCTCGCGCCTGTCGAGACAACCATCCCGAATAGACCCCAACAACCGCGACTTAGACGGCGCATTATTCGGATGCTCTCCCAGAGGTTGTTGAGGCTTGTAACCGGAGTGTAGAGAGTGACGGTCGTCGCGGTGAGAATTCGAATCGATGTTCAGTATTTGGCACCTCTTTCGAGAATCGGGAAATAAACTCTGAGCGAAGCTTCCAGTTTTTGATGAAACTTCCTTGGAGTGAGTTTGCGACCCGCACGGCGCCGCTGGGCTGTTTACGTGACCCAAGAGCCTCCTGATTCGATCTGCCGCGCCGTCCCGCAATCCTGCACCGGCTCAGCGGGAGGTGTTTTCACCCGCCGGTCAACACATCTTTTCGTGGGGACTGAACACACCTGCCCAAATCTTTTCTCCGCTATGAGTTTGCCCCCTGTCCCAAAGTTCTAAGCAGGAAAAAATCTTGCGCGACTTGTTGCCCGAATACGTTGTGGGCCAAAGGAACGGAGTTTTGATCAAATCCAACTCGCGCGTCTAAAAAACTCGGTGGGGCCTCGAAAAGATGGTGACATCAACAATCCCGGACAGCCACCGCCGGCCAGCTTGAATAGCGGCACGGCACACTTTACAGATGGCCTAGACCTAATTTGGCCCCATCAAACCCGCAGCTCAGAACGGTTTTACTCCCATTGTAACGCCAGCGTCCATGTTCAACGTATCCGAGAGACGACCGGCCGCTGTTTAGTAGTCAGGCCCAACCCCGTCTAAAAAAAGTAAATTCTCATTCCCGCGGGGAGCAAGGATTAAGAACCCCTGAGCCTGGCCGATCATTTTAGGCGAATCCTGATTTTCCCCCAGGGCCAGTGCCATAATTATGGTTTTCGACGGATCCACGGGAGACGGACTTATTCACTGAAAAAATCTAGGCGGTAAATTCTGGTGAGGAAATCAATGCGGGCCAACTGGGCTTTAGCGGGGTCAAGTCAGTGGCACCCGCGTTAGGACGTCACTCCTATATATTTTAGGTTGAACGAGTGTGTGATTTCTTTGTCAGTAGGGAGGGCAGGTTCAATCGAGAGACATTAGATCGGTGAACCGTTTCACGAGAGGAACATTCTCCATCAAGTGATTTAGCGTGCCGTTAGCAATGATTTTCCCACCTTCTAGGACGTGGACAACATCGGCCATCTTGACCGTCGATAGCCTGTGGGCGACCACGATAATAGTGGTTGTTTTCTTGAGTTTTTCGAGAGTCTTTGAGATTGCGGCCTCAGTTTCAGCGTCAAGAGCACTGGTCGCCTCGTCCAGAACCAATAGTCGGGGCTTCGTGTAGAGCGCCCTCGCCAGACCAATCCTCTGCATCTGACCGCCACTCAGAGCATCAGAATTCTCTCCAAGGCTTGAGTGCACTCCACCCGGGAGAGAGCGCACGTAATCTGCTATCTCTGCTTGGTTTATGGCCTCCCAGACTTCAGATTCGTTCACGTCCTCTGGTTTGATACCGAGTGCAATATTTTGCAGAACGGAACCCGTTATGAGGCCCGGTCGTTGAGGTACGTAGCTGATTAGCCCTGGGAAGGAACTCCTCAGGTCCTTTGGTGACTGTCCTGAACACAGCACATGTCCAAACGTCGGAGAATGAAGCCCCAGTACAATATCGACGAGCGTACTCTTACCTGCGCCGGACGCCCCAATTAGAGCCACCATGCTGCCCGCGTCGACGGACATCGAAATACTGTCAAGCGCGACATCGTTTGTTTCACGGTCTGAGTAGGAGAAACTCACGTCAACAAGGTTCACTGTCAGACCCTTACCGGAAAAGTCGGACAGGGAGAAACTTGATGGCTCCACAAGATTGACCTTTTTTATACCTGGGTCCCGTTCTTTGATTTCACGAATGATTGCCTGCGCATCCTTGGCGGAAGGAGTGTTGTAACGGAGTGTGAGGCTTGACGATTGAATCGGTAGCAGGGATGACATGATTTTCAAGCTCCCAACAATAAAGACGCTGAGTAGCGTTAGGTCGGGATCTCCTGAAGTCCGAACAAATTCAAAAGCAAGAAAAGCAACGGCTCCAATTATTAATCCGAGTTCGAGAATGAGTCGCGGGAGGCTTTCGAGAAATTTCTGGGAGGCAGCTGATGAGGCTACTTCGCGGCGGGCCTGGATAAATTTCGTCACGAAGAAATCTGTGCGAGACGAGACTGATATTTCTTTGAAGGCTGCCAACATGTCTTCAACCTGTGTTCCAACAGTCACTGAACCCTGTAAAAACTCAGACCCGGCTTTTGCGTTTGTCCGTTTTATCGCCCGTTGAAAAATCAGAAGTATTAGCGAGAAATAGACCACAACGAGGGTGGCTGCCACCCAGTCAAGAAAGATAAAAACAATAATGATTGAAATTGACAGCGCTACCTCCGCAAAGAGAGCTAAAGACTTGCCGAGAACCTCTACGAAAGCTGTCTGCGTTGAGCGAAGTAGAAGCCATTGCAGCCTCGCATGGGAGAATTTTTTGATGGACCCCAAGTCGGATTTGAAAATGTGGTCAGCCACTTTTCCAGAATAGTAAACCTCCAATCCGGCAAGAAACCTTTCTCTCTTCGCTGCGAGAATAATGCCGGCCACAGTCTTGACTATGAAAAGTAAGGCAGCTATCGCCAGCAAGACGATCACTAAATCTAAAATATTTGGTCCAAAAAACCCCAGGGATTCTGGGAGCTCGGCCCCCAAGATGACGCCCCCAATTAGCCCGAGGATTGAAAGGGCGAGTAGGTCGAGGAGGTTGAACAGCAAGCTTGCTATGGCGTAGCCCACTAGAACTAGCTTCTGGCGGGGAGAGAGGAGGGTGAAACTTCCCCAAATAGATACGAACATCTGTTTCTTTCTCCGCGACCCAAGAATACAACTGTAGCGCAGAAACCCACCAATTCGGGTGCCTATCATTTTCACCCGTAAGTGCAGGGGTTGCTAGTTAAGAGAGCATCAAACGAACACGTGCTGAAGCTGTTGGCGTCACTGGTTCCATGAACACCGGAAACGCCGGTGACGCCTGTTAGCATTTGGAAAGGCAGTCCCCGTCGGGCCGCCGAGAAAGAGGTTGCGGTGTGGAGTTTCCGTAATTGGGGCAAAAAACATTGGTCGTGACCAAACAGCGCGTCTGATGAGAATGCCGGAAATACGGGGGGTTTCCAGGTCCAGGCAGGTAAAAAAAACAAAACCAGACCCGACCGCGGTCAGACACCCTGACCTGATGAAACGTCACTTCAGTGCAGCTGCGCCTAACCAATTGTGGGTGACCGATTTGACGTTTGTGGCAACCTGGGCGGACGTCGCTTACGTGTGTTTTATCATTGTCGCGTTCTCCAGGATGATCGTCGGTTGGCGGGTTGCAACACATATGTGGACAGAAACCGTATTGGACGCGATCGAGATGGCGAGATGGTCCAGGGGGAAACATTTACCCGGATTACGGTGTCATAGCGACGCGGGAGCCCAATTCACGTCCATTCGTTATGGCGAGCGCCTTCAAGAGATTGGCGCCGTCCCCTCCATTGGGAGCGTAGGCGACAGTTTCGATAATGCTCTTGCGGAGACGGTGAACGGGTATTACAAGGCGGAACTCGTCCGCGGACCAGACCATCCTGGACCGTGGAAAACCGTTGAAGAGCTGGAGCTAGCAACCCTCGGCTGGGTCCACTGGCATAACCAGGAACGCCTCCACGGGTTCATCGGAGACGTCCCGCCAGCCGAGTTCGAAGAGACGTTCTATGCTGAAAACCGTCAGGCAAAAGCATTGGCAGAAAACACAACTCTGGGGTCTCTATAAAACCCAGGACGGCTCATTCTTCTCTCCCAGATGTTTTGACCCTCCGAGTCGTAGACCTCACCCAGTGTTGAAGGAGTTGGCTGAGGGAAACTTTTAGGCCCGGGCAGGAGACGAGCAGCCGTTATTCACGTGATGCGAACAGTGGAAAGTGTGTACCGGAAATCGCTCGGAATACACGGAAGATTGGCAGATTCAATCGAAGTTGTCCCAATGAGTCTCTGAGATTCGAGCTGTGCGTCTTTCTTGTTCAGGATTTCCCTCCGAGACCCTGCCGACCCAACTCTTGTCTGACCAACTGCAATATGCTGGGGTTTGTAGTAAAAATGTTTGCCTTCTTCCCCCGGATTACCAAAGAAATATTCCAAGGAAAATTATGCCCCTTGACAACTGGTTTGCTTCAACACGCCAATCTAGTTCCGGCCCGCGTTTCGAATGTCTCTTTGTTGTATGACTCAAATTTTAGACCCCACGTCGGATTTGCAAAGAGAAAGAGTTTTGTTCATATTTCGGACAGATCTCTTTGATAAATCGTCCGAAAGTCCTAGTGACTTTCGTTGGGGAATGGATTGGTTGAATCAGGAAAAGTACGAGGTTTCGAGCATCAACGCTCCCCGCAGGCAGCGAAGGTCAGGATATCGCTTGCTCTTTTGGGCTCCCGACTGGTTTCTTGCAAAGACTCTGAGGATTGGCTTGCCCATAGAGATTTACCCGATGTTCAGGGACCAAATCAATAGCGTTGATCACATAGTGTGCGCTAACGACCAAATAAGCCTCGCAATTTTATGGTGGAGGATGTTAGGGAAACTTAATGGAAAAAAGATTCATTGTGTGGTGATGAGTTTGCCCGAAAGGGTGAAGAACCCCAATGTGCCGAAGTTTGTCAATGCGTTTGTTGCCCATCTTCTCCGGCATGCATATTCGATTCTCACATTGTCCCAAGCCGTGCGTGAAGAATTCCAAGAGGTATTCGGAATCGTTCGCTCAAAAATTCATCCAATCTATTTCGGGGTTGACCCAGATTTCTGGTCCACAGCTACTCGCGACCGAGCCGACAATGTACCCTTCGCGCTCGCAATCGGAAACGACTTGAACCGAGACTACGAGAGTCTGGTCAGGGCTCTTCCGAGTGGAATTCCGCTGAAAATTGTGACCCAGCAAAAGGTGGAGGTTAGGGGACTAGAGGCTGGACAGAACATTCAAATCATGAATGAATGGCTGACTAATGTCGAAGTGCGTGAGCTCTACAGGAAAGCGACCCTCGTGATAATCCCGATTAAACCGGTGTCGAGCGAATCAACTGGTTTGAGCACGATACTGCAAGCAATGGCTTGCGGGGCGCCAGTCATAACAGCGGATGGAAGGACAATTCGGGAACTGTTTGAAGCGAACGGCACTTGCGTGTTTTACAAAGCAGGAGACTCCCGCGATCTCGCTGTTCAAATCCGACGATTATGGAATAGTAGCTCAGAAAAGGAGAAGCTTGCTCGAAAAGCAGGTAAGCATGTGGGAGAGGAATTTACCTCCGCGAAGTTAGCAGGAAGAATTTCAACGGCACTCTCATCTTGAGAAAGGTATGAGTGCGAGTGATGCACGTTGTGGTCACAGTGATGAAATGAACTATCGTTTGGCTTCCAATTGTGGACTCTCGTGCGCGACCCCCTTATGTTGGCCGGGTCGAGCTCGCCAGTGCAATGTTTGAGTGGATTAAAGGTTGGTATAACCCCGAGAGGCGGCACTCCAGCCTCGGAATGGTCAGCCCCGCCCATTTCGAAGAACTCGACAACAACGTCATGGTTGCTGCATGATGGAACCACTAACCGCGAGTGTCCAGAAAACCGGGTCAAGCCTCTCTCATCTGCGTCAGACCCGTAGAGATTTTCCATAAGGTCTGCGAGTGGCTGAGCAAGTTCAGGGCAGAAATCAACAGCGGAATGTTCCAACCCTTCGTGAGAGTCTGTTGGAGCTGCCTCCTGCTTCTCCAACCAAGTTATCTTAAATAGCCACCAACAACATTGATTTCACTACTGGAGACGTGCGGTTATCAACATGTGCCAGCCTAGGTGTAGTTCCCCGTGAGGTTGTGAACGGTTTGGCCGGGTATTTGCCCTCCGAGTCCCGTGTGGGGTCTATGCCAATTGTAGTAATGCAACCAGTCCGGGTAGGTATCTAACCGTTCCTGGTC
>Ga0208414_1002379_pt1 | contig 12510 bp, 16 predicted proteins | sample AntAceMetag02UKE_FD_184770 | JGI IMG/M metagenome (GOLD analysis project Ga0208414, IMG submission 184770) | Saline lake microbial communities from Ace Lake, Antarctica - Antarctic Ace Lake Metagenome 02UKE (SPAdes) (version 2) | ecosystem: Environmental > Aquatic > Non-marine Saline and...
GACGGGGCAATTGTTGGGATAACGCCGTTGCTGAAAGTTTCTTTGCAACGCTGAAGAAGGGCGTAGTGCATGGCGAGTATTTCGCCACCCACCGGCAAGCCAGACAGGTCATCTTTGAATACATCGAGGTTTACTACAATCGCATTCGCAGACACTCAACCAACGGCTGGCTTAGCCCAGCAGCGTTTGAGCGTTTACACTACCAGTCTTTAGAGGACTCGACTGTCTATTAATTTGTCTAGGTCCAGACATCCCTTGGTCTTTGATGGAAGACCTTAACGCGTATGCCGTGCACCGCCGCCAAGGCCTCAGGCGGCAGCCAATGACTGACTCCAGCCCGCTGATCCTCAACGAGGCGGGCAACCCTTATAGCCGCACAGGCGTTGTCGCCGTCATGAAAAGCATTGAGCGGCAGGTGGGGTTCTATGTGCGCGCGCACATGCTGCGCCACACCTACGGCACATACACCCTCCGTACCTTGCGCGCCAGCGCCACATTTACCGGTGAACCGTTGCTCTATGTTCGCGACCGCATGGGCCACAGCGATGTGCAGACTACGGCAATTTACCTGCACCTCACCAATCAACTCGAAGCCCAATTGGTCTTGGCCCACGAAGACCATGTCGATCATTTGTTTGCCAAGGCGGAGGCTGCCCGCTGATGCCGCGCCAAAAGAATTACCAAGCCGATCTGTCCCTGAATTCGCTAACCCTCATGGATGCGATACCGTCTCCGGTGGCAGTCATCGATCTAGCAGAGGCTACTGGTCAGCGTCGTAACGGCAGCAACATCCGTCGGATCGACCTCAGTCGCTGGCTTGGATGTGGTGTTGATGACTGGCTGCTTGCTTTCGATGCCACACTGCGCTACCTGCTGCAGCGCGGTGACCGTCAAACCGTCACCATCGTCAATTACGCCTACTCAGGCGTGCCCAAGTTTTTGGAGTTCCTCACGTCTTGGCATCTTGCCAACGGCCTGGTCACCCCTGCCGATCTGCAGTTACAGCATTTGCAACGCTTTGTGGCATGGATCAAATTGCAGTACCCCGAGCGTTCCACCGCAAAGTCCGTTTACAGCGGCTTACGGGCCGTGCTTTTGTCCATGATCGAGCAGGGACTGATCAATACTGATCGAACCCAGTTATTCCCAGCACGGCCTTTTCCCGATGCGGCCAGCACCAAAAAAGGGGTTGAGCCCTTGTCGGCCACAGAAAAAGAACGTCTCGCGGCCGCCCTGCGTCATGACCTAGTCGCGCTACATCACGACCGGTTTGAATCGTCCATGTCCGAGGCGCTGACCGTGTACCTGCTGGCCGTTGCCTTGCGCACGGGCGGCAATACCACGCCCTTGCTGGAGATGACCGTGGACAGCCTCAAGCCACATCTTGTGCCCAACATGATGCGCATTGACCTGATCAAACACCGCAGTGCCACCACCCAGGTCCATGCATTGCGGCGCATCGAAGCAACAGGCGAAAGCCTGACTGTACCGATGGACGGCGTGGCCATTTTGAACAAGGTGATGGAACTGACCGCGCCGTTGCGCGCGCAGGCCATAGCGCCGCTAAACACACGAATCTGGCTGTATCGCATCCAGGGTCCCAAAGGTAAAGGGAAGCTGACCGTACTGACCAGCTCGCTGCTGTTTCGCAACATCAGACAATGGGTCCAGCGACACAATTTGACGGGCGATGATGGCCAACCCCTGACGCTCACACTTGGTCGGTTACGCAAAAGTAAAGCCCACGAACTCTGGCAGCGATCTGATGGCGACTTGATTGCTGTGGCCCGCTTGATGGGCAACCGCCCGCGCGTAGCCGACCGTCACTACCTGGCCATGACCGACACCATCAGAGCCGAGGGCGCGGCATTTATTGGTGAAGTTCTCACTGACACCTTGCGGGGTGGCGATTCTGGGCAGTCCGCAGCGCAAAATACACCCGTTGGTCGCTGCAAAGACCCCCTGCATGGCGACAAAGCGCCCGGCGATGGTCAGCGCCTATGTGACCAATTTTTGAATTGCCTGGGCTGTCGCAGCTACGCCATCGTCGGCAGCCTGCCCGATCTGCACCGCCTTTATTCGTTTCAGGGTTTCCTGATGGCCGAAATCGGCTATTTCCCGCCAGGTGATGAATACGACGACTGGCGTGCGCACCGCCAACGGTTGATTGAGTTGATCGATCGTTTCACCCTGCAGTATTTCTCGGCAGCGCTGATCAGCCAGGCCAAAGCGCTGGCCGAAAGCGAGCCGCATCGGTTCTGGGCCCTGCAGATACAGGCCATGGAACGCGCGGGGGGCAACCATGCCATTTGAGCGCTCGCACAACCTTCCGGCGTGGGATCTGCTGGCCAGTCAGCCCGACAGTTCCAGCCAGACAAACGCCGAGGTGCGCGATCACATCGTGATCAGCGCCCAAGTCGATGATGCAGGTCGCGAGCATGTGCTCAGCCGCTATGTCGACCCGGTTTGGGATTTGCGCCCCTTCATCGACCAGCCCGGTGTCGCCGAGTGCAGCAAATTCATCCGCTGGCCTGCGGACTGCTCGCCTGGCATGGTGGCCGACTGCAAGGCAGTGCTGTATGCCTGGATGCGAAGAGGTCGCTCCGGCATGAATCCGCCCCACTGGATCACGGTCAAGGGCGTTGCCGTGGCCAGCTGCCTGCCCCTGATGCGCTGGCTGCAGCGGTTGGGCGTGACACGGTTCAGCCAAGTACAGGCCCTGCACATTAGCAACTACCGCCATCATTGCCAGCACGAACAGCGTTTGAGTCCTTGGGGCGTCTTCAATCGGCTCCACTTCCTCGACTTGCTGTGGGCTTTTCGCAATGAAGCTGTATCGGGTTTGATGCTTAGCCCGTGGGGCGCATCTACCTTGATGGCTGTCTGCGGCATTACTGGTGCCGAAAGCGGTGCCCGCGACAGCATGGCAGGTACAGCCAAAACACCGCTTATTCCGAACGATGTTCAAACCGCCATCTTTCGGTATTGTGAAGCGTTACTGGCGCAAGCCCCGGAGCTGCTCGATGCACGCGACCGCGGCGAAATTCGACCCACGGCATCGCAACTGGTGGCTGTAAGACGCGCGGCTTTGTACATCATTTCCATCACCACCGGCATGCGCAATGACGAAGTTTTAGGCCTGGAAAGTGGCGCATGGCGCAGCGAAATTCGCCATGGCGTGGCCTATCACTGGGTTCGCAGCGTTGAGCATAAAACCAAAAAAGGCACTGTCGAATATCTCTGTCCAACGCTCACTCATCAAGTGCTTGCCACGCTGCAGCGCTACGCCGCGCCACTGCAAGCGCAACTGGAAGCCGAGATCCAGTCTTTGCAAAATGCCAAAATTACCCCAGAGGTCTTGTTGCGCCTGGCACAGGCACGAGCCGACCGAAAACGGCTGTTCTTGGGCGTCTCACAGCGCAACCACAACCGTGTCCGAGTGCTCACTACCGCCGCCTGTGGCGACGCCATGGCCGATTTGGCCAAGGCCGCTGGCACAGCATGGAAGCTCTCGCCCCACCAGACCCGGCGCACTTACGCACGGTTGTTTGTTGAGTCCCGCATGGGGCGCAGCTCGCTGATTTTCTTGAAAGAGCAGTTCAAGCACAGCAGCATGAACATGACCCAGCTTTACGCATCCAACCCCCAGCAGGACCGCGCCCTGTTCGACGAAATCCTGTCTGAAATCACGACCTACAAGGGCGAGCTGCTCGACACTTGGACCGGAAATGTGCCGTTGAGCGGCGGAGCTGGACACAAGATCTTGGCACTGCGCGCCACACCCCACGCCAGCCGTCAGTCGCTGCTCAGCAGTGCAGCCGAGCAGATACACATTCGCGCCACCGGCCACGGCTGGTGTTTGGCCCAGGACGATGGCTGTGGCGGCGCCGGGCTGTACGAAGCGACTCGCTGTGTCGACTGCAAAAACGCCGTCATCGACGACAGCTTTGCCGACACATGGTTAGGCATCCACGAACAGCAACGCGAACTGCTTGCGCTGGACGATGTGGGGCAAGCGGTGAAACAGCGTGCCCGCCGCGACGCCGATCGCAGTGCCGCCGTACTTGGCGACTTGGGTATTGAGATTCCGGAGGCTAAGCCATGAGCACCCATGCCGACAAGCCTGATCGTCGTACAACGTTGTTGAATGCGTTGGAGGAATTGCATCGAAATCAGCAAAAGATCAGCATCAGTGCGGTTGCCCGCAAGGCAGGTGTCACCCCTGCTTTGATCCATAACACCTACCCGGACGTGGCCGAGCGAATTCGCACCATCACCGGCCGACAGCCTGAAACCAGGGCAGCGCGAGAAGAAGGCAGCCTGCGTGCCTTGCAAGAAGCCAATAAGCGGCTGCAACAAGACAACACCCAACTCAACGCCGACCTTGCACGGCTGGCATCCATCGTGCAAACGCTCACCGATGAAGTGACACGCTTAAGAGCACTGTCTTCCGGTAAGGCTATAGAACTTCTCAAAGCCCCAGTTCGCTGTGAGAGCCCAGACGCACCAGCTGCAGCCGCTCCCCATCTGGCAAGCGGTAAATCAGCACCAAATCCGGCTTGATGTGGCAATCCCGGTGATCTTTCCAGTCACCCGTCAGCCCGTGATCGCGGTGCCGTGGATCCAGCGCTTGGTCATTGGCAAGGGCCACGACCACAGCAGTCAGATCTGCCTGCAGTGTCTGCCGGTGATGGCCTTTCGATTCGCGCTTGAAGTCCCGCTTGAACTGGCCGGTGCGTTCAATCGTCCGCATTCAGATCAGCCATCAGATCCTGAACGGTGGCAAACGACTTCAAACCGCCCTGGCGGGCCTCTTTCATCGCCGCAATGGTCGTGGCGTTGGGCACCAGAGGCTCGAAGGGCAGGGCTTTTTCACGGGCGATACGGGTCAGCATGATCCGAAAAGCGTCAGAAACGGTCAGCCCCATCGCGGCTAGGACGGCGCTCGCTTCCTCTTTGGTGTGCTCATCGATGCGGGCACGGACAACAGCGTTGGTGGGCATGTATTTCTCCTTTTTTGTGTGAGCTACAGTGTAGCTCATTTGAGCTCCAAAGTGCATAACTACCAGACATGATGGGATGTCTGTCAGACAGTAAATTTAAAAATAACAGTTATGATAATACATAAAGGATGTTATTGATGTAGAAATTTGTTAGCAGCGTGTTATCCTTCTTTCAAGTATCCAACAGCAGCGGCTGTCGGATTTCGAGTAGCCCGTTTCTGCAAGAAACGAGTAGCAGGTGGGGGTCCGGGGGAGGAAATCAGTGGCCAGTTGGCTTGTGGATAACTCAATGCTTATGCACTGGCGAACGCTGGATGCCGCGCAGGCGCTTGTCCGCCTGGCTGACTTCGCCAAGCAAGACGCCAGCTATGTGCCGACCACGTCTTTGCAAACAAGCCGCTGGCATGTCCGATTTGGCGCGCGTGAATTTGAATTGCTTTGTACCGGCCCCAAGTTTTATGACACTCGTGCTGGCATGGGTGGCGGTGGTGCCGTGGACTTGCTCATCCACTGCATGAGCCTTGACTTCAAAGCGGCGGTCCGGTATCTGCTGGAGAGGAATCTGTGAGGCTGGTCTTCGCCACCGAAGACCTCGTGCGTGCCGGTCGCTCGTTCAAAGGCTTTCCATTGCTGCTGAGCAACGACTGCTGGCCGCTAGAGCCTGCGCAGACCTTTCTGTGGGAGACCCTGGCAGGCACCGGAGCCGTCAGCAGCAAGCTCACCTGGGAGCATTACGGCCGCTGGCTCTACGATTTTTTTGCATTTCTCAACGCCAACGGCCTGCAATGGAATGAGCCCGTACAGCCTACAGGGCTCGGCGTTGTCGCACGCTATCGCGACTGGTCATTAGGGCAACTGCGACTCAAGCCTTCCACCGTCAATTTGCGTCTCAGCCTGGTGGTGCGCTTTTATGAGTGGGCGAAGAAAAACGGCCATGTCGACCAGGTTCCCTACGCCTATCGCGAGGTCCATCGCGGCCGAGCATATGGTTTTCTTGCACATACAGCTGACAGCAATGCAGTGCTTACAAAGCCCGATGTCAAGGTCCGCGAGCACCAGGCCCCGCCCAAGTTCCTGACCGACGATCAGGTCCGTGTCTGTCGCGAGGCGCGCTTGAGCGACAGTCAGCGCCTCCTGTTCGACATGATGGTTCGTGTGGGCTTGCGCTCCTGTGAAGCACGCACCATTCCGTTGAAATACGTCTTCAACCCCCGTCTTCGCAAAGATCTCAAGCCTGGCCAGATGCTCCGTGTCGATCTGAGTCCAGCCGACATGGAGCTCAAGTACAGCAAGCCACGCAGTGTGGACATTCCTTGGACCTTGATGGAAGACATGAACGCGTATGCCGTTCACCGCCGCCAGGGTTTGAAACGCGGGGAACTGGCCGACACAGGCGTTCTCATCCTCAACGAATTGGGCAACCCCTACAGCCGCACAGGCGTGGTCGCCGTCATGAAAAGCATCGTACGACAGGTCGGTTTTCATGTGCGTGCCCACATGCTGCGTCACACCTACGGAACCTATACCTTGAGAGCGCTGAGAAGCAGCCGGTCTTTCGCAGGTGAGCCGCTGTTGTACGTCCGCGACCGCATGGGCCACAGTGATGTGCAGACCACGGCGATTTACCTGCACCTCATCAACCAATTGGAGGCTCAGTTGGTCCTTGCCCACGAGGACCACATCGACCAACTGTTTGCCAAGGCGGAGGATAAAAACTGATGCCACGCCGGAAAAATTACCACGTAGTGGCGGTGGTTGATGCGTCTATTTCTGCGGACGCAAGTACACCTGAAACAATACCGCCGCAGATGGCCGTCATCGACCTGGGTGAGGCCACTGGCCAAAGGCGCAACGGCAGCAACATTCGCCGAATCGACCTCAGTCGGTGGCTGGGCAGCGGGGTCGACCCCTGGGTACATGCCTTCACGGACACGCTGCGCTACCTATTGCAACGGGGCGACCGACAAACCGCCACGATCGTCAATTACGCTTACTCCGGGGTACCCAAGTTTCTTGAGTTCCTCACTTCTGAGCGCCTTATCAAAGGCCCAGTCAATCCGGGCGAGCTTCAGACGCAGCATCTGGTTAAGTTTGTCGCATGGACCAAATTGCAGTACCCCGAACGCTCGACGGCCAAATCCGTCTACAGCGGCCTGCGGGCCGTGCTCCTGGCCATGAGCGCACGCGGCCTTATCCGCGAAGACCGAGCCCATTTCTTTCCGGCGCGTCCCTTTCCGAACTCATCTGCCGCCAAGAATGGCGCAGCGCCGTTGTCGATCCCCGAGAAAGAACGCCTGGCAGCCGCATTACGGCGGGACCTCGTTGCGCTTCACCACGGCCAGTTTGATCAATCCATGTCCGAGGCGCTGACCGTCTACTTGTTGGTCGTCGCTTTACGCACCGGTGGCAACACCACGCCGCTGCTAGAGATGACCGTTGACAGCCTCAAGCCGCATTTGGTGCCCAACATGATGCGCATCGACCTCGTCAAACATCGTAGCGCTACCACCCAGGTGCATGCCTTACGGCGCATCGAATCGCAGGGTGAAAGCCTCACGGTGCCCATGGACGGCGTGGCCATTCTGAACAAAGTCAAGGCCCTGACCGAACCGCTGCGCGCTCAGGCGCCAACACCACTGCGCGAGCGGATCTGGTTGTATCGGATTGAAAGCCCCAAATCCAAAGGGCAAATTGCGGTCCTGACAAGCTCGCTGCTGTTTCGCAACATCAAGCAATGGGTCAAACGCCACAGCCTGATCGATGATGACGGTCAAACCCTGCGTCTGACGCTCGGACGCTTGCGCAAGAGTAAAGCCCACGAACTCTGGCTGCGCTCTGACGGAGACCTGATTGCCGTGGCCAGTCTGATGGGGCATCGCCCGCGCGTGACCGACCGACACTACTTGGCTATGACCAACGCCATCTGCGCCGAAGGCGCTGTCTTTATTGGCGAAGTGCTCACCGACACCCTGCGTGGCCCGAGAGCTGCTGACACCCTGCTGGAAAAAACACCCGTCGGGCGCTGCAAAGACCCCTTGCACGGCGACAAAGCGCCTGGCGATGGGCAACGCCTGTGCGACCAGTTCGTGCACTGCCTGGGGTGCCGCAGCTACGCCATTGTCGGCAGCTTCCCTGATCTGCATCGCCTCTATTCGTTTCAAGGCTTTTTGCAGGCCGAAATCGACTACTTCCCGCCGGGTGACGAATACGACGACTGGCGTGCCCATCGCCAACGACTGATCGAGCTGATTGATCGCTTCACGGCGCAGCACTTCCCGGCCACATTGATCAGTCAAACAAAAGCGTTGGCCGAAAGCGAACCCCATCGATTTTGGGCCCTGCAAATCCAGGCAATAAAGCAATCGGAGGAGAATCATGCCCATTGAGTCTTCTCACCACTTGCCTGCGTGGGATCTGCTGGCCAGCCAGCCCGTCAGTGCCAGTCCGACAAAGACCGAGGCGCGCGATCGCATCGTGATTAGCGCTCAAATTGACGATGCGGGCTGCGAACATGTGCTCAGTCGCTACGGCGATGCAGTATGGGATTTGCGGCCCTTTATCGAACAACCAGGGATCGCAGAAAACAGCAAGTTCATTCGCTGGCCTGCAGATTGCGAATCGGACATGGTGGCCGACTGCAAGGCCGTGCTCTATACCTGGACACGTCGGGGCCGGCCGGGCGTGAACCCGCCGCACTGGATCACGGTCAAGGGCGTTGCCGTGGCCAGCTGCCTACCCTTGATGCGCTGGCTGCAATGTCTGGGCGTGACCCGGTTCAATCAGATCAATCCTCTGCACATCAGCAACTACCGCCATCATTGCCAACACGATCGGCGGCTCAGTCCCTGGGGGGTGTTCAGCCGCCTGCACTTCCTTGACCTGCTATGGGCCTTTAAAGCCGAGGCGGCATTTGGGCTCACGATCAATCCGTGGGGCGCATCCACCTTGGTGGCCGTTTGCGGCATCACCGGCAATGAAAGCGGCGCCAACTACAGCATGGGCGGCACTTCCAAGACGCCACTCATTCCGGCCGATATTCAAACCGTCATCTTCAGGCATTGCGAGGCGGTCATGGCGCAAGCCCCTGCGCTGCTCGACGCCCGTGACCGGGGCGACATGCGTCCGACAGCATCACCGCTGCTCGTAGTGCGAAACGCAGCGCTTTACCTCATATCGATTACCACCGGCATGCGCAACGACGAAGCACTTGGCTTGGAACACGGCGCATGGCGCAGCGAAGTGCTGGGTTGTATCACCTACCACTGGGTGCGCAGCATCGAGCACAAAACCAAAAAGGGCGCTGTCGAATACCTGTGCCCGCTGCTCACCCACCGGGTGCTTGCAACGCTGCAGCGATTTGCCGAGCCCTTGCAGCGGCAACTGGCCGCCGAAATCGAGTCTTTGCAAGATGACGCCCCCACCTCAGAGGTTTTGGCCCGTCTTGCCCAGGCGCGGGCTGATCGGAATCGCCTTTTTCTGGGCGTATCGCAGCGCAATCACAACCGCATTCGGGTGCTCACCTCAGCTGCCTGTGGCGATGCCATGGCGGATTTGGCCAAGGCTGCTGGCACTGACTGGAAACTCACACCCCACCAGACCCGGCGCACCTATGCACGCCTGTTTGTCGAGTCTCGCATGGGGCGCTCATCACTTATCTTTTTGAAAGAGCAGTTCAAACACAGCAGTCTGAGCATGACCCAACTCTACGCCTCCAACCCCCAGCAAGATCGGGCTTTGTTTGACGAAATCCTGTCTGAAATCGTGGTTTACAAAGGCGAGTTGCTGGGCAACTGGACAAGCAGCGTACCGCTGAGCGGCGGGGCCGGTCACAAGATCGTGGCGCTGCGCGCCACTCCTCATCCAAGCCGCCAGTCGCTGCTCAACAATGCTGCCGAACAGATCCACATTCGCGCCACCGGACATGGTTGGTGCCTTGCCCAAGACGAAGGATGTGGCGGTGCCGGGCTTTACGAGGCCACCCGGTGCGTTGACTGCAAGAATGCCGTCATTGACAACAGCTTTGCCGACACCTGGCTCGGCATCCACGAGCAGCAGAGTGAACTTCTCGCGCTGGACGATGTGGGCGCTGCGGTACGGCAGCGTGCGCATCGAGACGTTGCGCGCAGCGCCAGTGTACTAGCCGATTTGGGCATTGAAATTCCAAAGGCAAAGCCATGAGCGCATCACCTGCCAAACCCGACCGCCGCTCAGCACTGAAGGCAGCCCTTGAAGCCCTGCAGCGCGACCAGCAAAAAATCAGCATCAGCGCCGTGGCACGCAAGGCCGGTGTCACGCCCGCCTTGATCCACAACACCTACCCAGACGTGGCCGAGCAGATTCGGGCCATCACAGGCCGCGAACCAACAGCTGTGCGAAGCAAAGAGGCCCAAACACTGTTGGCATTGCAAGCAACCAACAAGCGCCTGCACCAAGAAAACACCCAACTCAACGCCGACGTCGCCCGACTGGCCTCCATCGCGCAGACCCTCACCGATGAAATCGCCCGATTACGGGCAGTTGCTGCAGGCAAGGTGAGCGAGATGGTCAAGCAATCGCCACCTTAGGCCAGCGCCCTCAAGCGATGGCTTCCAAGCCCTTTTTCTGAATCACGGTCAGCAGGCGTAACGCCGGCCCGCCAGGTTTCTTGACCCCTCGCTCCCAGTCGGAGACCAGGTTTTTCGACACGTTCAGGTAGCGGGCAAACACAGGTTGCGAGATGTGCTCACGCTGCCTGATCTGTTTGATCTCCTCAGGCGCCAGTACATGCACCGGGGTCAGACAAGCCTCGTCAAATTCGCGCATCGTCTGCTTGTCGATCGCGCCAATCTCTTGCAAGCCTTCCATCATCTCGTGGATGGCCGCGAAGGCGTCACTGCGATATTTTCTAACCATTTTTGAAAACCTCCTCAAACTGCCCGTTCTCAATCAACAGGCGAACCTGCTCATCTGGCAATGCCAGGGTGACCTTGGCGGCACTCTTGAACTGCTGCTCCTCGTCATCCCGAATATTGTCCTGCTCATTCTTGGAAAAACCGAACACGAAAAACGCTTTCTCACCCTTCCGATAGAGCACCACGCTGCGGTAGCCGCCGGACTTGCCTGCACCAGGACGCGCGATGCGCTGCTTGATGACCCCACCACCCAGATTGGCGTCGATCAAGCCCTTTTCTGCGCGATCCACAGCCTCCAACAGCGCTTCAGCCGAGATCATTTCTTTCCGGGCAAAGCGCCCGAACCACGTACTCTTGAAAATTCTCATCCAGCACTCCGTAGACAGCCAATGGTATCACACATAGTGTTATTGCCAAACGCCAGCCGCTTTAAGGGTAGCAGCGTCTCTCAGATCAACATCTTACGACAATAACAGTAAGCGTAGTACATAAAAGACGCTGAGCAGTACTACGCCTCAGACCTGCTCAACCTGATGGCGGCGGCGGGTTACATGGGCAAGTTGCTGTTTAAAGCTGCGGTCAACAGCTTCATCCTGCGGCATGAGTCCTATATGTTGTTGGCGCAGTTTAATTTGGTGGTGAGCACGGTCAGCATGGAAGAGGCCGTCCAATTACAAGTTGGGCAAGGCGAGACGTCTGTGGCGCAAGATTAAACGCTTCAGTTAAACGCCCCGATTCAAGTCATTGGCCATTGATCACCGGCAACCCTTCTCATTTTGATATTTTTTACACGCTGTAACGCTTTTGAAGTATTTGTGTATTAGACTTGATCGGTTCAGAGCGAAAGTTACTGAACAGATGAATGCCGTTTTTTTGAACCGGCATTGCGGTAGCCATCCCGTCAGTTGTGCCAATTCAAAACCGCCATTCAATGACCAGCCGCCGGGCCAAACTTCATGAAGACACCAACTTCCGCCTGATGAAGATCTTGGAAGCCAATCCAAACCTGTCTCAGCGTGAGATGGGCAAGGCACTGGGCATCAGCTTTGGCGGCATCAACTATTGCTTGAACGCCTTGGTCGTCAAGGGCTTGGTCAAGATCGAAAATTTCAGCCACAACCAAAACAAGTTTGGGTATGTTTACCTCCTAACCCCCAGCGGGATTGCCGAAAAGGCCGCGCTGACCAATGTTTTCTTGAAACGCAAGATGGAAGAGTACGAAGCGCTCAAACTCGAGATTGCGCAGCTGAAGTCTGAAATTAAAGCCCAAGACGGCGAAAAGCCGTCTGAAAAATGAGCGCCGTCACACCAGTAGTCCTATGCGGCGGCTCCGGCACGCGGCTGTGGCCGCTCAGCCGCAAGAGTTTCCCCAAGCAGTTCGTACCGCTCATCGGCAACAAGAGCCTGCTGCAGCTCACGCTGGAGCGGGTCTCACTATGAATTTGCCCCCACTCACCGGACAGTTTGACCTTCTTGAATCAGGTCGTTGTACTCAATGATATCGGTGATGCTTGGTTCAGTTGGTAGGCTCCTTTCAAAGTTGTTTGGTGAACGCAGTCCAATGCTGCTGTGACGGCGGTGTGGGTTGTACCAAGATTCAATCCACGTGAAGATCG
>Ga0208414_1002380_pt1 | contig 12507 bp, 10 predicted proteins | sample AntAceMetag02UKE_FD_184770 | JGI IMG/M metagenome (GOLD analysis project Ga0208414, IMG submission 184770) | Saline lake microbial communities from Ace Lake, Antarctica - Antarctic Ace Lake Metagenome 02UKE (SPAdes) (version 2) | ecosystem: Environmental > Aquatic > Non-marine Saline and...
AACTTTTACCCGAAACTGGTTCGAGCCCCATGCCAAGTGACTAAGTTTTCGCGTGCCAAGTGACAGCGCTGAGTGCAAAATGTACGAAAGTGCTGGAAAAATTGTAATTTGCAATTTTTGGTCAATTACACGAAATATTACACGTTTGCCGTTTTTGTCTATAACTCATTGATTTATATATACTTTTGACGAGCCTGGCTTTCTGTTAATCCGTAGGTCACTGGTTCGAGCCCAGTTCGAGGAGCCACTACAAGCCTTATGGGCACTGGAAAGCCTGCTACTTAATCGGTAGCAGGCTTTTTTATTTACTGCCCCATGTAGCCACCATGTAGCCATCAGTGCATATTTTTTTAGTGGTGCCACCCGGTTGCTGCTTCACTTCGCACTTCTTATGTGCCCACTTATCTTTCACCGTCGCATCAGCACCTTCACAAGCAAATGCCGTCATATAGACGGTCACATAGCCTATGCATGGTCATATGGTTGCCCGACAAACCATGAACTGCGGTGAATCGCAATGCGACCATAAAGACCCGGGGGGTAGTGTTGTCATGCCAGTGATGACACTTGGTACTAACAGCGTACCCAGACGAAGAAAATTCTAAAAACCGGAAATTTTGAGCGTAGATAAATTTGTAGTCACTGTATCGGCTGTATGCCCCCAAAAATAGGTATTTTGTGGTACTTAGAACATCGTTCTGACAAGAAGGCAATACTTCTATAGAAGTACCCAATACTTCTACTAGAAGTATTAGATGTATCGACTAGGCTTCTCAGCACGTGCCAGGCTGAGCGGATTGGGGCCAATGGCCGAGCCCTCAAACATTGGCTCACAGAGTCAGTCTATCGGTCGCATATCGGTTTGCACAAATCATGGTTTGGAGGTCATTATTTCATAATATGAAATTGCGACCATCTCCCATTAAAGGTCCCAGCGGTAAGTCTCAACCTTTAGCTTGAGCCTAAATTCCCAGGGTGGAGCCTGTTCCACATCCCGCCAGATGTCCAGCTTCGCCGCTCTGGCCTCGATCTCAGCCGCTGGATAGCTTTGTTGGTCAGCAGGTGACTGCTCTCAACGCACCCGTCGCAACGCTATTGGGTCTGCTTACGGCGCTTTTTCTTGGTGAACCTGCCACACGGGCGGAAAATCCAGGGTTTGCTCGGGGATCGTTCAAATCTGTCTCCTCGTGGTAGCGCGGGCTGAACCAGTCTTCGCACCACTGCCAAACATTCCCAACCATCTGGAAAAGGCCAAAGCCATTGGCCTTGAAGCTTCGTACGGCCATCGGACCTGGCGTCCAACCTGACTGAGGCTGCGCGGGAAACACACCTTGCCAAGTGTTGCATTGGCGCTGGCCACTGGGCTCGAATTCATTACCCCACGGATAACGTGCCTGAATGAGGCCCCAACGCGCGGCATATTCCCATTGGGCCTCAGTGGGCAAACGCAGGCCAGCCCAAGCGCAATAAGCCTTCGCATCAGCCCAAGACACATGCACCACTGGATAATCCAAAAGATCCTGGATTCCACTGCCGGGACCGTGTGGACGTTGCCAGCACGCGCCCTCCACTTCCAGCCACCAGGGCAGTTCGCGCGATATACGTCGCATAGCGTCGCGTCGCTGCGGATCGACCTGCAGGTAAAAAACAAAGGAACTGCCTGCCTGCTCAGCGTCGGTGATGTATTGGGTAGCTCGCACGAACTCGCGAAACTCGCTGTTGGATACAGTGGTCTCGCCTATCGCGAAGGGTTTGATTTCGACCTCACGTGCAGGGCCTTCGCCGTCCTGGGCAAATCCCTCCTTCGCATCGCTTCCCATGATGAAGCGGCCACCGGGTAGATGAACCATACGGGGTTTAACCGCATTTGATGTGGCTTGTATCGAAGCAAGCACCGGCGTTTCTAACCCGGGCCATGCGATAGGTGGCGCCAAAGATGGGACGCAGCAGCTCACTCGTCTTCCCAGAAAGCGCGGGTCACGCCCTGACTGCGCATGAGGGCGACAACCTTTTCGCGTTCGAGCACGCCGCAGCGAGCTGCCCAGGCCTCGTACTGGCGGGTCATGTCTGCCACACGATCGAGATGTTTGGTGGCCAAGTCATTTAACTCGGTGCGATCTTCGACCATGTCATAAAGCTCCCACGGATTGCCATGCTGTCTTACCAGCTTCCAGCGGCCAAGCGCTTACCCCCTACGACAGACCAACGTTTTATGGCAGCGACAGCAATGGTTACACCAACTACCACGCGTTTGGCTATTGAGTTACGCCAGCGTGCGTCTTTTTAACAAACGGATAGCTGCCCGGCGCAGCGGTGCACATAACGCTTACCTGCACAAGTTCATGCCGCGTTGCGGGTTAAAGCACACAGTGTGCGCCCGCGTTGTTAAGGCAATGTTAAGAGGCCCTAGCCGCCAGTAGGAAACAGGTAGCGGGCTAGACTGGTTCACAGTTTTGTTAAGCGCCACGTCCCGGTGCTGACACCAATGGAATATGAGCTATGCCTGTATTGAACTACGCGCGCTGGGTGGCACTAACAGTATGTGTTTGGGCCACCAACGTGCATGCCTGCCCTACGTTGCTACAACACCAGTTTGAGCGTTTGCAAGACGGGGCACCGCAGTCGTTGTGCCAGTACGAGGGCAAAGTTTTGTTGGTGGTGAACACGGCAAGCTACTGCGGGTTCACCAACCAGTACAAAGGCCTTGAAGCACTGCACAAACGATACGCAGAGCGTGGCTTGGTGGTACTGGGCTTTCCGTCCAACGACTTTGGCAGACAAGAGCCAGGCGACGCCAAGCAAATAGCTGACTTGTGCTTTAACACCTACGGTGTCGAGTTCCCCATGTTCGCCAAAACTGTTGTCGCGGGCGACAGTGCGAATGCGTTTTACAAGCAACTGGCCAAGGCCAGCGGCTCTAGGCCTGGTTGGAATTTTCACAAGTACCTCATCAGTGCCGATGGCCAAGCAGTCACAGGCTTTGACTCTGCCAACAAACCGCTGAGTGGCCAAGTTGAAGCCGCCGTAAAAAAAGCCCTAGCGGTCTCAGTCGCCCGCCAGTAGCGCGCAGCAAGCCATCGCCACATGCGATTTGATTGCGGGCTCAATTCGCTCTAAGGGTTTCTATTAATTCCGCAATCATCCTCACATGCTTATATTAGAGATTGCTAATAACGCACCTCTCCAACAACAAACACCACGCATGACGCCCATCAGGACGCTTCTCTTTCTCCTCAGTTTTACCTTCGCCCAAGCAGCTTTGAGCAATGAGTTTGGCGACGCCAAGCTAGGCGAAAAAGTCTACGCACAATGCGTTGCCTGCCACCAAGTGGGCAAAGGCGCACAAACCGGCATAGGCCCGGTCTTAAACGGCATCTTTGGCCGCCAAGTGGGCGCGATCCAAGACTACAACTACTCAGACAGCTTGCTGCGCTTAAAGCACAACGGCATGCGCTGGAACTTTGACAACCTAGACGCTTATATTGAAAACCCACGAGCGTTTGCAGCACAAACACGCATGGGCTACGCAGGCCTTGCAGACCCAAAGGCAAGGGCTGACCTGTTGGCGTATTTGCGCATTTTCTCGGATAGCCCGGCCAACATACCTGAGGCGGCGCCCACAGCCACCAAATACGAAGTTGAACTACCCGACGACATACTTGCCCTGAAGGGCGATATTGCCTACGGCGAGTACCTAGCCAGCGAATGCCTGACCTGCCACCAAGCACAAGGCAGCAGCCCTGGCATACCGCCCATATCTGGCTGGCCAGAAAAACAATTTGTACTGGCCATGCACGCCTACAAACAAAAACTACGCACCAACCCCGTGATGCAAATGATGGCCGGGCGCTTGGCAGATGAAGAGATCGCAGCACTGGCTGCCTACTTTGCAAGCCATTAAAAAAGCTTGCCCCTCAACCTGGAGTGTGAATCATGAGTTTTAATCGACGCCATTTCTTAGAGCTGGCCGCTGGCACAACAGCAGCGCTGGCAGCACCTGCTGTTATTGGTATGGCAAAACCACGCGTGGTAGTTATTGGCGGCGGCGCTGGCGGTGCCACCGCTGCGCGCTACATCGCAAAAGACTCCAAGGGTGCCATCGACGTCACCTTGATTGAGCCGTCGCGCGTGTACTACACCTGCTTCTTCTCTAACTTGTACTTGGGCGGTGAGCGCACCATGCAGTCGCTGGCCCACACCTACGGCAAGTTGGCATCGTCACATGGCATCAACGTGGTGCACGACTGGGCCATTGGTATTGACCGCGACACCCGCACCATCACGCTGGCCAGCGGCTACAAGATGGGCTACGACAGGCTGATCTTGTCGCCCGGCATTGACTTTGTAGACGGCGCGGTTGCTGGTTGGGACACGTCCAAGCAAAACAAAATACCACACGCCTACAAGGGCGGCTCACAAACCGAGCTGCTCAAAGCACAACTAGAGGCCATGCCCAAAGGTGGCACCTTTGCCATGGTGGCACCACCCAACCCCTACCGCTGCCCACCTGGACCCTATGAGCGCGTATCCATGATTGCCCATTTGCTGAAGCAGCAAAACCCCACGGCAAAAATCATTGTGGCTGACCCCAAGCCCAAGTTCTCGAAAGAAGGCTTGTTCCGCGAAGCATGGGCCAAACACTACGCAGGCATGATTGACTGGGTAGGTCCCAATTTTGGCGGTAACAACGTGTCTGTTGACGCCGACGCCATGATACTCAACATTGATGGCGAAGCGGTCAAAGTCGATGTGTGTAACGTCATTCCAGCCATGAAGGCCGGACGCATCTGCGAAATTGCTGGCATTACTGAAGGTAACTGGGCGCCGGTGAGCGGCCACACCATGCAAAGCCGCGTAGACGACAAGATCTACGTACTAGGCGACGCCACCAACCAAGGCGACATGCCCAAGTCAGCCTACTCTGCCAACAGCCAAGCCAAAGTGGCCGCCATGGCCGTGCGAGCTGAGCTGACAGGCTCACGCGTATTTCCAGCCAAGTTCTCCAACACCTGCTGGTCTATGTTGGGTACAGACGATGGCGTCAAGGTGGGTGCGTCTTACCAGGCCACCGACGAGAAAATTGCGTCTGTCGGAGGCTTTATCAGCAAGCCAGGCGAAAGCGCCGATTTGCGAAAGGCAACCTTCCAAGAGAGCTTGGGCTGGTACGACGGCATCACCGCTGACATGTTCAGCTAAGCCGCGTTACTGCGGCGTTAACCCTCAACGCAACGCCCTAAGCCGCTTTCAATGGTGGCTGGGGCATGCCAATGTTGTACTGCATGCGCAGCTGTACGCACTTGGGGTTGAGGCTGCCGTCTTCTGTATAGGCGGCGTATTCCCGACAAGGCGAAGGCCTGTCCTCATAAATTGAGCACCGGTTGTTGTCTTGCAACGCGGTACAGCGCCCTTGCCCGTTGTTATTGCCTTTTTCGGTGCCGTTCATACACACCAAAAATGGGGTCACTGGCTGCGTTAGCTCAGCCGGTACGCGCCCCCCCGGAAAGGTATCTAACTCACCTTGGTAAAACGACACGCGAAAGTGCTTGCAGCACGCGCCGCAGTCGTTGCAAATGCTGTGCTCACCCGACAACACACAACGCCCGCGCCCCTTTTGGTGCTTGAATACAAGTGTGTTGTCAGACCAGTTGCACCGCAACCTGTGCCCGTCCGACACGGCTGGGCTTGTGGGACATCGGTTGACAGGTTAACGAAAGCGCCTGAGTGTTGAATAGCATCCAGCACAAAGTCTGTTCGCATGGAGCTGCTCTGCCGCCAGCCCACAATCCGGCGGGCATAAACGTCAATCACAAAGGCCACGTACTGCCAGCCTTGCCAGGTTGAGGCATAGGTAAAGTCCGACACCCACAGCTGACTGGGACGATCGGCCTTGAATTGCCGATTGACCCGATCCAGTGGGCGAACAGCGGTCATATCGCCAATGGTTGTGCGCACCACCTTGCCACGGCGCACACCGCGCAAATTCGGGTTGCGCTGCTGGGCAGCATGGCGACGGTAGCCTGACGGGGCAATCTGCAAAACTTTGCAGATTGGCTCGACCCCGTGTACGTCCCGATGCTTGTCCACAAAGTCATTCAATACTTGAGTCGGCGGTCGAGCTCCGCCTGGGCAAAAAAAGCACTCGCCAGCTTCATAATTTCGTTGGCCCGGCGCAGCTCCTTGTTCTCGCGCTCCAGTTCCTTCACACGCTGCGCCTCGGCAGTAGTGACGCCATCGCGCACACCGGTGCCCACCCACAGGCACGGGTGTAAAGGTGGTCGGTGATGACTTGTTCAACACACCACTTGACCAGAGCGAGATCGCCTTTGTGAACGAGGGCGGCGAGACATACATTTGTGGCAACCCACCTTATGTTGGCAGAAAGTGCCAGACGGACGAATAGAAAAATGACTTGAGCACAGTTTTCAGGGGGCGGACCAAAGACACACTCTCTTTGGACTACGTTTCCGGCTGGTTTATGAAGGCTTCGGATTACATCCAGGCAACTGTTGCCGACGCTGCGTTTGTAGCGACAAACTCAATATGCCAAGGAATTCAAGTCTCTGCTTTGTGGCCAGCGGCGGCGTGTTTTCATTTTTGGGGCAAGGGAGTTCACGGCCCAAAGCTGTCATCGGCAGGAAGTCCAAATACTGCAGTGCAGCTTCACAAGACAAGCCATTCATGCATCCCACAGCATTTGACGATGGACACCAAGCGCTGGATCAAAAGCCATGGCGGCACAACTCGTCTGTGAGCAGCGATCTGGATACGATATCGCGGGTCGGAAAGGCGAAAAAGTAATGCGCAGCACTCGCATCTGGGTTGCGCTGGCGGACCGTCTGTCGCCAGCGTTCGGCTGTGTCGTGACGCCCTGCCAGACCATTTGCAACCATTGCTATCATGGCGATCAGGTAGTGTGCACCGGGCGATGCGGCCGCCCGGTCGCCCCAGCGGGCAGCGGCGGAATAGTCGCCGGTCTGGATGAACATTTGCGACCTGACCCCGTGCATGCCGTATAGCAACGGGTCCAGCGGGCTAAGCTGCAATGCTGTGTCCAGTTCGACCTCAGTCGCGGCCAAGTTTCCGGTCAGCATCGACGTCATGGCTGAAGAATAAAATCCCTGCGCATAGTTGGGGTTCAGCGTGGTGGCCCGGGCAAGCCATTCCGCTGCCGCGTCAAGGTCATCGGTCAACCAATGCGAACGGCCCATGGTTAAATTGGCAAAAGGGTCCAGCGAGTCCAATTCCAACCCTCTTTCGGCATGATGGCGCGCGGCGCGCGTTGCCTCTTTCAAATTGGGCCCAAGGTGAAGAAAGGCCTCAAGAAAGCTTGTGTAAGAGAGACCCGCATGCGCGCGCGCAAAATGCGGGTCCAGCATCACTGCCTGTTCGAAGAGGCCCTTTGCCCGTTGATTGTCGGTGGTGGTATAGCGATAAAGGTGTTGCAGCCCCAGATGGTAAATGGCCCAGGCATCCAGCGTCTCGAGCGCGGCCATTTGTGAGCTTCGGGCCTCGTTCAGAGGAATGTAAACGTCCAGCGCAGTGACAAGATGTGCGACGATGCGGCTGCGAAGATCGTCGATTGCATCAAGCGGGGCGTCAATCCGATCACCCCAGATCACCTCGTTGGTGCTGGCGTCGGAAAGTTCGAGCGTGACGGCCAGCCTACTTACATTGGCTTCGATGATCCCGGACAGGACATAGCGGGCACCAAGTGCGGTTGCGACAAGTTCTAGGTCCGGGTCAGGCTTGCGGAACCGGAACGACGACCCACGCGCGATCACCGCCAGCCAGCGAAGACGCGACAATGCCTGAATGATTTCATACGGGATTGCATCCGCAAGAATGGCAAGCTCGGGGGGCATCGCCAATGGTCGAAACGGCAGAATGGCAATCGAGGGCCTTCCTGTTAACGGACTGTTTGGTTCCGAGGGGGCGATTGCTTTGGCGGCCTGTGCGGGGGCGGTTTCCACAACCTCGGCCACGAAACGAAAGCCTCTTCCATGCACTGTCCGGATTGTCATCTGATGATGACCATCGTCTCCCACCGCCTGTCTCGCCGACCGGATGCGGCTGGAAATGCTGGCGTCCGACACACCCTGCCCGAGCCAGATCTTCTCGACGATCTCGTCCTTGGTCACCATTCTGTCGTGGTGGCGTACAAGGAGACAAAGAAGCGCAAGAACCTGCGGCTCCAGCCGCACCAACTCTGCACCGCAGGACAGCTCAAACCGTTCGGGGTCAAGTCGGAAGTCACCAAAAATCCACGTCATGCGACACGATACCGCAAAATTGCAGCTTTCTACATGAAATCTTCAGAACTTCATCAAGCATACCCCGGCGAAAAGCGCTAAATTGGAAAAAAGCGGGGCATCGGGCCTCCCTAATCCGAAACCGGGAAGCCAACACATGAATGCCAAGACCATACGCTCAACCAAGGGACGCGGGATGCTGTACGACAGCATTCTGGACACAGTTGGTGATACGCCAGTGGTGCGGATCAACAATCTCGCACCGAATGGGGTACGGGTTTACGTAAAAGTAGAATCGTTCAATCCGGCGGCGTCAATCAAGGACCGGCTGGCGTTGAACATCATCGAAGCGGCAGAGCGCGACGGCACCTTGAAGCCAGGGCAGACTGTGGTGGAAGCGACCAGCGGCAACACTGGCATCGGGCTCGCAATGGTTTGCGCGCAAAAAGGCTATCCACTGGTCGTGACGATGGCCGACAGCTTTTCGGTTGAGCGGCGCCGGCTGATGCGGATGCTGGGCGCAAAGGTGGTGTTGACCCCGCGCGCTCAGAAAGGCACGGGCATGTACATGAAGGCTGTCGAACTGGCCGAAAAGCACGGCTGGTTTCTGGCCCGCCAGTTTGAAACCTCTGCGAATGCCGACATCCATGAATCCACCACCGCGCGTGAGATCATCAGCGACTTTCAGGGAGACCGGCTGGACTATGTGGTGTCCGGCTACGGCACCGGCGGGACGGTGACCGGGCTTGCGCGTGTCCTGCGCAAAGAACGGCCAGAGACACGGATTATCCTGACCGAACCCGCAAACGCCCAACTGGTCGGCAGCGGCATTGCGCAGTCGCGCACCGCGGATGGTGGGCCTGCTGGGGGTCACCCAAGCTTTGAGCCGCATCCAATTCAGGGATGGACACCTGATTTCATTCCGAACGTTTTGCAAGAATGCCTCGACAGCGGCGGCTACGATGAGTTGATCCCGGTTACGGGTGCCGACGGCATCGCTTGGGCCAAAAAGTTGGCGCAACGCGAGGGGATTTTGACCGGTATTTCAGGCGGTGCAACTGTCGCCGTGGCGATGGGGATTGCCGAACGTGCAGAGCCGGGATCGGTGATCCTTGCAATGCTAGCTGATACCGGCGAAAGATACCTGACGACCCCGCTTTTTGCCGACATTCCCGAAGACATGGATGCGGATGAGGCTGCGCTGTCGCAATCGACCCCCGGATATCAGATGGGCTGACCCCAGCAAACAAACAGCAATAGGGAGAACGAGACGAGCAGGCAATATCACTGGCGCAGAAGAGTCTGATGTTGAATGGCTCGCCAGTTTAGGTTGGGCTGTGAAGAATACTCAAAAACAAGTAACTTTAGGTGATCAAAATGTCAGAACTATCTTATCGTTGGGTGATTGTTTCCGCATCGGCTCTTATGCTCGCCCTTAGCATGGGCATGATAGTCAACGGGACCTCTGTCTTTTTTACCCCCCTTTTTGAGGAGTTTGGCTGGCAGCGTGGTGCCGTCTCTTTGATAAACACCTCAGGCTTGGTTGGTCTGGCGATTGGCGGCATTTTTATGGGTCGAATTGCTGATAAAACTCCGACCCGCTGGGTCGTATTGTTTGGTGCGACGGTTATTGGGCTTTGTATGTTAGGTGCTTCACAAGCCGACGTCTTGTGGCAGTTTTACTTGTTATTTTTTATCGCTGGCTTTTTGGGGGCCTCTGCCCTTTTTGTACCCTTGATTGCCAATGTAGGCAACTGGTTTAAAACTGGTGCTGGATTGGCGCTTGGCATTGCGTCTGCAGGTCAGGCTTTGGGCCAGGGTGGCATGCCTTATGTGCTTGCGCTCTTAATCGGAGCTTTGGGCTGGCGCGATGCTTTAATGAGTGTTGGTATTACCATGCTCGTGTTACTGATATCACTGGCCATGTTGATCAAACAACCACCTAAAATTTCAACGGGATTAGACGCCGGATCAACGGACAATTCATTGATTGATGGTGCGGATACTACTTTGATTCCCCCGAATACATTTGCCGTGTGGCTAGGTGCGGCTGCGTTTTTATGTTGTATTTGCATGTCTGTTCCTTTGATGCATCTTGTACCTTTGATGCAAGATCGTGGCCTTTCACTTGAAGATGCTGGTAGTGTGCTTTTAGTTATGCTTACCGTCGCAATTGTGGGGCGTATCGTATTTGGCAAGCTGGCCGATATGATCGGCGCGATCCGGACATATTGGATCGCTTCATGCTGGCAGACAGTCCTCGTTTTCTTCTTTTTACAGGTAGACACTTTACAGGGATATTACATTTTCGCGATCATTTACGGTTTTGGTTACGCAGGTGTCATGACGGGTGTTTTGATTTCTGCACGGGTCTTAACACCGGCATCAAAAAGAGCTTCAGTCCTAGGTATTGTTCTGTTTTTTGCATATTTAGGCCATGGTATTGGCGGGTATCAGGGCGGGTATTTCTTTGACTTAACTGGAAATTACACACTGACCTATGCCAATGCTGCGATGGCTGGCATCCTAAACCTGATACTTGTTGGCGCACTCTACTTTACGACAAACCGTCGACGCGCCACTCTGGCGTTTGCATCCTGATGGAACGTCCAACCGTGACAGCCATCAAATGGTTTGTCACGGTTTAAGGCAAAGCCTTGCAGATTGATCGAAACTAAAAACTAAAACAGATGTCGGCGTCCCACAGCAGATGGGTTTAACTTGGGGTCTTGGGTTCGCAATCAAAGAACAAATAAAGACTCAATGACAGCGAACAAAAAAGAGCGCTTAGAGGCTCTAGAAGGTTGGGTGTGGTCAGTTAGAAATGGCTAACCTCATCTACTACCTCCCCGGTTGGGCAGGCCACCTCAGCACAGGTCTTGGTAAAGCCCTTATGGACAAAGGCTTTGACGTAACTGGCAGAGAGACCAGAGATAATTTCAAGGCCCTCTCCTTCACCGACCAAGTTAAAACAGTCAAGAAGGACCTGCTCAATCACTTTTACAGGCGCTGCACAGGTTGGTCGCCCACCTAATCAGCAGCTGGGTGGAGCACTAGGGGTGGTTAATTAGCGCTCAACGACCTTACCCATTAGATGCGTTGGTCAATTTCCCACTAAAACCTGAGTTCTCCCAAAAACTCGCGGATCGCCGCATTCACAAGTTCGGGATGTGTCATGTTGACTGCGTGAGGGCCGCCGAGGATTTCGACCATGGGCGTGTGGCTTCGGAGCCCCTTCGCAAGTTTTCGACCCTTTTCGATCCCAACGCCCTCATCAGCTGTGCCATGAATCACGAGGTTGGGGCAAGCAATGTCAACCAAGGCTGTAGAAATATCATCGCGATTGATCAACGCATCTGCTGGAAAGTAAATTTGGCTTCTATCCGCCTGTTCCCATTTAGAACGCCAATCTTCAGCAATGGGACTCGGACCGAAGAGCATTTGACTAACAGCGTCTCGTACACCTGTAGGCAAAGGTGTCTCTTGCCACTGCCTCACCCAATCAGAAAATCCAGTTTTTTCCTCTTCGGTAAAAACACCCGATTCACTGCCAATCAAAACGAGTGCAGCCACCCGATCGGGACTTCCAATCGCTGCACGCAGGGCGATATAGCCACCTTTGCTCATCCCAACAAATACAGCACGTGCAATCGAGAAGTGATCAAGTATGGCGATCGCATCGTCCGCAGAGTCCCAGTAAGTGAAGGACTTGGCTGCTGACGAACGCCCAAATCCTCGCTCATCCCAAGTGATGCATCGATAGCGATCTGACAGCGAGGCTACTTGGGCATCAAACATCGATCCATCTAAAAAGAAACCGTGGCAAAAGATCACTGCAGGGTTATTGCCGCCAGAGTCTTGCATCCAGATCGTTTCACCTTGTACATCAACATATGGCATGGTGCACCTCGAAAATTTGATAACAATATCAGTATAAGTTTGATTGGCCAAACAAACGGAGCCTCAGTTTTCAAAGCCAATCAACACGCAGGCTTCACTCTTGACGCGCTCAATGGCTGCTGTGTTGGCACCGCTCTTGTCGGCAGTGATCTTCTCTGGCACATCGTTCAGGTGATTCTGTCGCAATAAGCGAAACCGACAATCCAGCGCATGCTTGATTTCCGCAAAAACTCAATCAACAGCGCCCTGCGCAAGGTCCTCAAACGACTCCACTATCCGCTGGAAGTGATGCTCACATGCGTGCGCTGGTATGTGGCCTATCCGCTGAGTCTGCGTCACATTGAAGAAATGATGCAGG
>Ga0208414_1002386_pt1 | contig 12484 bp, 10 predicted proteins | sample AntAceMetag02UKE_FD_184770 | JGI IMG/M metagenome (GOLD analysis project Ga0208414, IMG submission 184770) | Saline lake microbial communities from Ace Lake, Antarctica - Antarctic Ace Lake Metagenome 02UKE (SPAdes) (version 2) | ecosystem: Environmental > Aquatic > Non-marine Saline and...
TCACAGCCCTTCATATTCAAAATAAGATCACATTAAATCATATCGCTGCATTTGGCGTATTGTTTTCAAAGTATTGAGTTGTCTATTCAATAGTGCTTCATGCTTACGCACCTTGCGTGAGTGCTTTAATGTTCAAAATAAGATCACATTGAATCATATGACTGCAAAAGGAAAGCGCATTGTCTTAAAAGTCTTGAGCTTTTTATTCCTTATAGCCCTTCGTTATATAAAGAAGACTATTATGAGACATTTCATAGCATTTGGTGCATTGCCTTCAAGTCCTGAGAATTCATTTCCTGAATGCCTTTCGTATTCAGAATAAGACCATAAAAATCCATATTAAACGAATAATTCGCTTCATGTAGTTGTATACATGGGCATGGCACACACGCGCCGCCACCGAAGGCGGTCACGGACTCACACAAGGCTTCAAAAATACTGGTGCTTAAACCCATAGTGCTTCATGCTTACGCACCTTGCGTGAGTGCTTTATGCTTACGCACCTTGCGTGAGTATTGGCTTGACCCATAGACTGTCAATAAACATATGTGTGTATGGAGCAAACCCAGGACTATTCATTAGCGCGTTGGATCGGCGGTTTAAAAAGATGGCATTTGCTTTTCTTTTTCTACCCTTTTACCTGTTTTTATACGGGTCTTCATGCTTCTTAGGTTGGACTTGAACCAACGACTTAGTGGTTAACAGCCACTCGCTCTACCTCTGAGCTACTAAGAATTTATTTTGAACGTTTATCTCATCATGTGAAAAATCCATTTCTTTTTTTACAAAATAAGATGAATAGATATACCCTCAGAAGGTGCCTTTTCCTTATGACTTTGAAACATTTTGCATTCTCTTTTTTAATCATGCCGCAAAAGAAACATTGAAGGTTTAATCATTCACTCATTATTCTCATGCGCTTCGCCTATTGTGAAAAAATGAGTTCTCATGCTTGCGCACCTTGCGTGAGTGTTTCCTTGATGGAAGAAAGCGCAAGCATAAAGACTTTTTTCACGTGAATAAAAGCATTCATATGCCTTTCGTGCCACATTTGGTTGGATAACTCTTTGAAAGCCTCCATGCAATCATCCACATCATGATTGAAAACCATTTGGATAATGTATTGCACTTTCAGAAAGAGAGGTAAGGTAAAGCGTGTTATTGATTCACAATATGTTTTACTCACTCAAAATGCGTAAGTAGGAAGCACTGCTTTTCTTTGTTTTGTTTTATATGGGCCGTAGATAACTTAAAGTCCATATTCATATGAGTCTTCATGCTTGCACTTTCTTTCATCAAAGAAGCAATCATTTTTTCACAAATGGCGAAGCGCATGAGAATGATGAGCGACAGTCTTTTTATTTTATGAAGCTCCCAAGGGATTATGGCCTTTTAAAAGATCCCTTTTCATCTGCTTTAGTCCTTTTTGAGCATTGTAGAGGCTCCCAAACTTTAGTCCTCTTTAAAGCATCGTAAAGGCTTTCAAACTTTAGTCCTTTTTGAGCATTGTAGAGGCTCTCAAACTTTAGTCCTTTTTAAAGCATCGTAAAGGCTCCCAAAAAATGATGCCTTCTACCTTCCTTTTTTGGAGGCAGAAGAGATTCGGCCCTGCTTCTTGCGCAAGCGCAAAGACTCTCGCAAGTCTTTTATCGCCAGCCCAAGCGGGGCTTTTTCAAAAAGCGTGTGCAAAGCTTCTTTATCTTCGAAAGCTTGTGCAAGCATTTCTTTTTTTAAAGCGTTTTGAAAGCTTCTTTTATTGATGGCACTTCTTCAAAAGTGTGGTATGCTGGCGGTGATTCAAGAGTCCATTCTAACGATGAGACTGTTTGATCATCACTGAATTGCCACGGGTTTCGTGCACATTTTTCTCCATTGGATAGCGTGTCATAGACAACATAGAAGAAGAATACACTTGCCAGGATTGATAAGTATGAACCGTAACTACAGACCACATTCCATCCTGCAAACGCGTCAGGATAATCAGGAATACGGCGTGGCATTCCAGCTAAACCTAAAAAGTGCATTGGAAAAAAGGTTAAATTCACACCGATAAAGAAAAGCCAGAAGTGAATTTGCCCTAATGTTTCTGAATATTGGAAACCGGACATTTTACCGATCCAATAGTAGAAGCCGGCAAAGAGCCCAAACACTGCACCCATTGAGAGCACATAATGGAAATGCGCAACAACATAATATGTGTCGTGCAAAGCAATGTCAATTCCCGCGTTTGCAAGAATCACTCCGGTGAGACCACCCACTGTAAAAAGAAAAATAAAGCCAAGTGCAAAAAGCATGGGGGTTCGTAAATGAATAGAACCGCCCCAAGCTGTCGCGATCCAGCTAAAAATTTTGATTCCAGTAGGTACCGCGATCACCATTGTAGCAGCGGTGAAATAGGCGCGTGTGTCAATATCAAGACCCACTGTGAACATATGGTGACTCCATACAATAAAGCCTAAGACACCAATTGAAAGCATGGCATATATCATACCAATGGTTCCAAAAATGGGCTTTCGACTAAACGTACTGATAATATGGCTTACAATACCGAATGCGGGTAAAATAAGTATATATCTTTTATGCATGTATGCAAGTTCTTTCTTTTGAGTGCTTCATGCTTACGCACCTTGCGTGAGTGAGCTTTTTTCACGTGTGAGCTAAAACACTTTCATGAGAGAGAAGCTGCTTCTAAGCCAACCATCTTTTTCATTTAATGTTTTGAAAGTATTTCTTCCAATTATTGTTTTTTTTAAGCAAATGATTTCTTTTCTTTTAGAGAGTCATTGAGTTCATATTTCATTTTTAAAACATATTTTGTCCGTATTTTATACATTTGTTAGGACTCGTCTCGCGACACACAGAGTTAGAAAAGGCAAAAGAGTGAGACATGCTTTATGACATGTTCATAAACGTACAAGAGTGAGAAAGCACTCTTTTTTGAAGAAAGACATGAAGAAAGAATATGAGGGTGCCCTTTTTTTATGGCTTTAAAACATATGGGCAGTGGATGGACATTTCATTTGAAAGTTTTGTTTGACTTGCTTTGGCTTATTATGGAATAGGAAAGGATAAAACGTCATTTGACCAAAATGGGATTTGAACCCATGACATCAGGGTTATGAGTCCTGTGCTCTAACCAACTGAGCTATATGGCCTTTGATGGTGTGGAATAAGAAGATTGCATGATAGGAAAAGAATAAAAGATAAAACCCGCCACTCACAAGGGTGAGGGTTATGAGGGTTCAAATCCTTCTGCTCTTGCATATGTATCCTTTTATTTAAGCAAGCAATCATTCCATTCCATATTTGACACAATGAAGAAAGATACAAAATGTTTTGCTCTTTTTCATGCGTAAAATATGTTCTAAAGAATGCGTTCTAAAGAAAAAAAAACGATGGGTATCTTGTGTTTTATTTTCGACTTATGATTTTTTTAATACTCTTTTGGAAGATCCAATTGTTTTTGTAAAAGCCTAATTGAGCTTTTTTTGGGTATTTGATCCAAGCTAATTGAGAGGCCCATGGAACAGTTAGAGGGTGTCTTTTAAAAAAAGGCACGTAGATTTGATCCAAGTGTTTTAAAAAGCCCTCTGATTTAGAGGGAGAGGGCCATGAAATGTTTAGAAGGTGTCTTCTAAAAAAAGGCACGTGTTTCAAAAAGTCCTCTTGCTTGAAAGAGCGCACATGATTTAAAAACAATGATCTACTAAAATACCCTTTCGCATCAATACATTTACTGGCATTGAATAAAGGAGAGTATTTTGCGATAGAAAACTGTATTTTCTCCGCAAGGGTATAAAACCCCGGTTGTTTTAGAAAACGTATGCTTAACCAATTCCCTAAACAAGTGTTTGGTTTTGATGGATTATTGATTGTTTCATAAGCCTCATAAACAGTGCCGCCAAGGTGAATCAGAAATAACAAACAAATGTGCTCTATGATCCGCAATGATTGGTTGTGTAGTGGACTGCCAAACAAACACATGCGAAGTGTAAAAAACGAGTTTAAAAAAAGAGCTAGACATAAAAGACACTTTCCGATGACTCGAAATACAGTATATTCAAATGAAAAGAATGAAAATAAAAGAGAAGCAGTTGCTAAGCCAAAGCATAATCGCACAACCCACCCGATTTGGATCATGAAAGAGTCACATTTCCATTGAGTTGCAAGGGTTTTATGGTCTTTTTTACGCATTTCCAAGAAGAAAAGCACGTTTGTGATCATCTGTGGCCATTGGTTAGAAAACATATTTGTTTCTTTTTCTATCTTTTCTGTGCTTGTATCCTTTTTTTATGAAACACCGCACAATGAACATTCATGCTTTACTTTAAAGTGGAAACGAAAAAAGTATTAAAAAAGTACATTCCTTCTCTTTTTGACTTGTTCATTGAAAGGAAAATGAATGAGTATGAATAGAGTTTTCCTTCGTCTGAAGCATAGCAAGTAGAGCTACGCGTGTGTATGAGCGTTTTCAGCATACAAAGTCAAGGTGATGGTGTTGTGTGCGGCTTGGCTGCCAGTCTCTGGGATACTTTGTGCAGGGATGTCTCTCTGCATTGGCAGTACCCTGCCATTTCCTTATTGTGCAGTACCTCTCACATTTCTCATGCGCTTCGACATTGCTTCTTTGAATGAAGAACGTTTAAGCATGAAGCACTCACGCAAGGTGCTTAAGCATGAAGCACTGCTTTTTGTTTTTTTGCTGTGCACTTGATTGCACAAGACTCATCATGAATTGATTGACTCTTCTGGGTGGTTCTGGTCAGATGTAAAATACACTCACGCAAGGTGCGTAAGCATGAAGCATGCAAGCTGCATATGGATTTGAAAGCAATAAGGGGTAAGCAATGAGCCATGTAGAGAAGCGTATTAAAACGTTATGAAGAAAGCTTTGGAACAATACAAAGCTTTGTCCATCATCTTTTAATGGACTTCCGGATGTCCAAAGAACCAGAAAAGGTGCTGATACAGGATAGGATCCCCACCGCCACTCGGGTCAAAGAAACTTGTGGAAAAGTTTCGATCTGTAAGAAGCATGGTAATCGCCCCTGCAAGTACAGGAAGAGACAAGAGTAGAAGGAATGCTGTAATAAGAACACTCCATACAAACAAAGGGAGTCGGTGCATGACTAACCCTGGGGCACGCATGTTAAAAATGGTGGATATAAAGTTGATTGCACCAAGAATACTACTTGCGCCTGACAAATGCAGACTAAAGATTGCAAGATCTACAGCTCCACCGGAATGGCTTGTAATATGGCTCAGCGGTGGATAGACTGTCCAACCTGTACCTGCACCCACTTCTACAAGTGAAGAACTTAATAACAGAAGTAATGATGGTGGTAACAACCAAAAACTAATGTTATTTAAACGAGGAAAAGCCATATCCGGGGCACCAATCATAATTGGTACGAACCAGTTTCCATACCCACCAATCAACGCAGGCATTACCATGAAAAAAATCATGAGGAACGCATGCGCGGTAATGAGTACGTTATAAAGTTGGTGATTTCCTCCCAAGATTTGGTTTCCTGGTTGTGCTAATTCCATACGGATAAGTAAGGAAAAACATGACCCTATAACGCCTGAAAAGGCACCAAAAAGAAGGTACATTGTACCAATGTCTTTATGATTAGTGGAAAACATCCACCGTTGTACGAAGTTAATCATACAGTTCACATTCATATTGAGTGTGAACAGGACAACGTACGTCTTTCTTTTCTTTAAAAAAGAACGAGGAAAAGCTCTATGAACGAACATTTTAAATAGTTGGATGTTTTTTCAGAAAAAGGGTTGAATAGAAGCCCTCAATGAACCTTGCTGCATATTCTGCAGAGAGCTCAAAATTGATTCGCGGGGTTTCATGCATTACCCCGTTGAATAGCTATTCAAGGAAATGCAAGAGAAATGTCTTTGTTTTAAAAGTTTTGAGGATTCATTTCCTTGTATTCAAAATAAGATATCATTGAATCATATCACTGCAAAAGAAAGGAACGTTGCCTTAAAAGTCTTATAGCTTCTAATCCTTAATGCCTTCCTTTACATTGTGAAAACAATGGATTTCAGAATAAAAGCATACTTTTTGTGTTGTGGTCCCATTTCTTTCGCAGTGGATGGGCATTGGATGGAAGGGTCACTCATGAAACAGAGTCAAACATTATTTCATTTGAGTGTATTTTTCTTCGATTCTTTCTTCAACACACATTCAAAAAGAGTGTCAGCATCATTCATTTAAGGCTTTTCTTGAGCCCTCTATTCCTTACAGCCCCCCCGGATTCAAGATCAGATCATCACCCTGAGGCCTAGGGCTCTTATACATGCCGTAGGGCTGTAAGGAAAAGGATTAAGTGAATAACACAGTCCCATCAAAAACAGAGTAGGGCACGTTCTATTTAGTTTTTTATCAAGCAAACAAAACCCGTCAGAAGAGTACTGCGTAATCGATAATAAACCACAAGCAAGGCTAAACCAAGAGAAGATTCCGCCGCTGCCACTGTCAGAACAAGCAAAGAAAAGACCTGACCAAGTAGATCATCTACAAGGATTGAAAAAACTAAGAAGTTACAGTTGACAGCAAGTAGCATGAGTTCAATAGACATGAGCATTATGATAATATTTTTACGATGAAGAAAAATGCCCCATACACCTATAATAAATAAAATACTCGAAAAAAGAAGATAATCGGTGGGGGTCATATTTACGGGTGCCAAGTAATGAACTTGCGAAAACGGCAGGTTTCATCTCAATTACTCTCAGAAAGGCTTTTGAAAGGATTCATACGCTGTCACAAGCTTTGTCAGAACAAACAAAGAAAAGACCAATCCAAAATGATCATCTACAAGGATTGAAAAAACAAAGATGTGATTAAAAAAACACTCACGCAAGGTGCGTAAACATGAAGTACTCACGCAAGGTGCGTAAACATGAAGCACTGTTGAATGCTGTTTCATTTCATGATTGTTTGGTTTGTTTCAATACGAAGACAGAGCAGAGCAGTGCTTCATGCTTACGCACCTTGCGTGAGTGCTTCATGCTTAAACGTTCTTCCATCAAGGAAGCAATGATGAAGCGCATGAGACAAATGAGTGCATTATAAAACATTCACAAGATGTGCAATGATTTCTTTGTTTCATTCAGGGTGGCAGGATTTGAACCTGCGACCACCTGTACCCAAAACAGGTACGCTACCAAGCTGCGCTACACCCTGAAAAAAGAGTTTTCATTCTTTGCATTCTTTTATCATGCCCATCCAAAAGTATGTTTTTTATAACATATTTCCTTGCAAGCATAAAGCACTTTTACATCTTCGCGTTTTCCCAAGACGATTCATTGATTCTTTCTCTGTACAAATGAAACAACGACACAAAGAAAAAAAGACTTTCACACACACATATAAAGCAAAGCCAACATGATGTTTGTGTCAAAACATCTGGCGGGCAGATAACGCCGCTTACAAGTAAAAGCAGTACGTGTATTCTTTTTCGCTGATTCAATGGTTGCGGCATATGCCAGAATAATTGCATGAAACCTACCATACACGGCAGTTGGAAAAGCACATGTGTAGTGCATAACACGCTTAAAAGAGAATGCATATACGACATCAGTCGCGGGGCATAGTGCCATGAATGAGAGTCATTGCCATCGCTTCCGAGGAAAAAATGCCACACAAAAGGACAAATGCAAAAGAGTGCAATGCCATAAGAACAGAGAAATAAGAATGCACTGATTCCAGTAAAACAAAGCAAAAAAACTGCTTCAAAACGAAAACAACACGGATTGATAAAAGTTAAAAAGCAGTAAGCACCAAGCGGGAGCACGCATACACACGTGATATATGTGGAGAGAGAGAGCATTGTAGAAAAAGCTTCAGTCACATCTAGAGTCATAAACGTTTCCGAGTGCGTTGCGGTGAAGAAAAAAGACGCATGATGAAAAAGAAACACATCAAAAAAGGAAACGCACACAAGCAAACACAAAAGTATACTCAAACACACATACGCGCTTTTCCATAGTGCTTCTTGCGCATAAAGAGTCACATGTGAGCGTTTCTTAGTCTTTATGTATTCACATTTTGCGTGAGTGTTTAAAAAAGGCTTGCTTGTCAAAAATGTCATGTCAACCGTTCTTTTTTTTAAGACATTCTGCATTTCTTGTGCATCGAAGAAAGATACGAAGAAAGAATCATCGAATGATTGTATTCATTGTACATGCCCTTTCTTTCGGATGGGGTGGGATTTGAACCCACGGTACTTACGTACGCCAGTTTTCAAGACTGGTACCTTAAACCTCTCAGACACCCATCCAATCGTTGCTCATATTTTGCCAGGGTTTTGGATTGAATCATTCACTATTCGAAGAGAGTGCAGTTATTTCCTTTCTTGCTTGAAGAGAGTTCGAAGAGAGTGCAGTCCTCATGCTTACGCATCTTGCGTGAGTGACTTTGTTTCTTCATGACTTCCTTGGTGGAAAAAAGTGCAGTCGCTGACTTCCTTCTTTGTTTAGATGATAAGCCACATGCGTTTCATTGCTTATGCTTTCTTCCATCAAAAAAGCACTCATTTTTGCACAATAGGCGAAGCGCATGAGACAAATGAGTGAATGGCGAAGACAAGGCAATGTGCATCATTGTCATACTCCATAAAAAGCCTTGTATCTTTCATTGGATACTTCATGAATCAAACAAAAAAGACATTTGAATAGTCAACTCTTGGATGAAAAGCTCTCAAGTATTTCGTGACTTAAACGTTTAAGCACGAAGCACTTTATTCTTCTGCAAGGATCTTCGTAAGGAAACGTTCATTCTGCATGTTTTGAAAAAAGATCTTCACATGCAGATCAAACCATTTAAAAATGTGTGTATGACATGACTTGAGTGTTTCATATGCATGTAAGCAACTGCACTCTCTTCGAAATCTCTTCATTCTCATGCGCTTCGCCATTTGTGACAAAAATGAGTTCTCATGCTTGCGCACCTTGCGTGAGTGCTTTCAATTTGGAAGAAAGCGTAAGCATAAAGACTATTCCCAGCACATTTGTGATGTGCATGAGAAAAAGTGTGAAGGGAAGAGTTTAAAAAAGTGATGATTTATCGTTTATATGCACCTGCAATATCGTGCAGTTCCAGTTTGATTGGAAAATAAAGATATTGTGGTTGGAATAAATAGACAATGTGTAGTGTGTGATAGCTAATCTCCAAGTGTGTTGGCTTGTAAAAAATTTGTTTTACAGCATGATAAAAACGGTATTGCATTTGCATTCTACGTTTTGCTTTCCACTCAGCTTTTGGCTTGATTTTCTTTGTGTTTTGTCTCACCCACTTTCCATTGCGCTTTATCAGCTTATTCATTCGAGGTTGACTCCTCTCGAGTTGCAGTTGTGCACTTCTGAATCGCTTTTCTTTGTCCAGTCTTGCACTTTTGGAATGATGGAATGACTGTCGTACCATTTTATCCTTTACTCGCGCCCATCGCATTTTATACGGTGTTTTTGCACGAATTGCACCCTGAATCAATGCTTGTTTGTTTCGAATCAAAACATTGTTTTTTCTTATAAACCGTGGCAATGCTTGTTTTGTAGCCAGTGCTCTTTTTTTGACCGGATGTTTGTTTTTAGCATGGTTTCTAGCCAGCATTCTTGCAACCTGTATTGCTCTGCCCAGATAGCCTTTGGTCACACAATACATTTTCTGTTTGCCTATTTTATGCTTTCTTACCCATTTACCATTTTTTCTTACCAATTTTAACTTTTGCAGTGCCTTTACTTTTGCATGCGCTGATGCTAAAGCTGCTTCTCGTTTTGCTTGGGGCGCTTTTCTTACCCACTGACTTTGCTGTAATGTATTCAATGAAGAAAGAATCACATTCTTTTTAACATCTTTTTTTAATGCAAACTTTGTTTTGAGCATTGCCTTTACTTTTGCAAGCGCTGCTGCTATGTCTGCTTTCAGTTTTGCTTTTGCCCGCGCTTTCCAGTGTACTCGTACTCCTTTCGAATTAAAGATTTGAGAGTGAAAGATTGATGAAAGCTTTTTGAAGGCTTTTCTTTTCTTCAAATATGGTTTTATTCTTAACTTACGTTGTAACCATTGATGTAATGGGACGCCTCTAGACGTGCGTTGGAAACGGAACACACTCGTATTGCTTTTAGGACGTTTTAAACAAATGTTGTTTTCGACATCAAACATGAGGCGCAGTGTGACTTTTCTTCGAGCTTTCAATTGAGCGCAAACAACTTGAGTAAAACGCTTTACAAGACGTTGTTTTAAATGCACTAAAGCCTTTACCGAAGCCTTTTGTTTGTTTTGAGATGAAGGCTTATAAAGTGCAAGAGCTTTTTGAGCGAATTGAACTTCTTTTTCAGCTTTTTGCTTTAAAACAGCTTTTTTAGCTTCTCTTGTACTGAGTGGTTTTTGAATAGCTTTTGCAACAGGAGATGAAACATTTGGAAAAAGACTATATCTTTCTTCGTTCCATTTGCGGTTGCATGTGGAAGGCGTGTTTCTTTCGTTTGCAAGTGCTCGAGAAAGAGCTCCATTTTTATTTCTTCTTATGCTTCTTCTTCTGCTGTGAAAGTTTCTTACAAGTCCCACGTGTCGTAGCGCTCTACGCGTATTTCCTGCGCGCAAAAAGTGTCGGATGCTTTGTCCTACATGTGCAATAGCTTGAGGTGCAATCGAAATAACGTCACCAGGTTTGAGCAAATATCCAGGTTTTGAGAGTATGACGTTGTTGACGCAAATCTTGTTGTGAGAAATAAGTTGTCTTCCTGCTTGTAAGGATGGCACAAATTGAACTCTATACAATGTCACATCTAATCGTCCTTCAAGTGTTGCTAAAAAATTCTCGACGTTACCACCTTCCTGTGCACATGCCTCTGCATATACTCGGACAAGATAAGACACATGCAATTTCCCATACAGAAGACCCATGATCTTTTTGGCTCGGGTTCGCTTAAAGAATTGAGACTTTCTTTTCTTCATGTCTAATGTTTTTATCTGTCTATCAAGTTTGCGATTGAGCTTTGAGATAATTTTAATTTGTCGTGCAGGCAGACGGCGCCAAGGCGCAAAAGAAACACCCAATTTTCGGGTGGCTTTCATTCGAAACATTGAGGCTCGTGTAGTCATAAACGTTGTTTTTTTGTGTGTTTCTTACAAAATATGCGCTAAAAAAGTCTTTTCTTTGAAAGAAAAGACCATTTCATTCATAATGATAAGAAAGTGCTTACTGTCGGACTTGAACCAACAACCATACAAGGCACAGATTTTGAGTCTGTTGTGTTTACCAATTTCACCAAGTAAGCATAAAGAACACTCACGCAAGATGCGTAAGCATGAACCACTAAAAGATTCTGATTCTTTTTTTAATGTCTTTTTTGAAAATGAATAAAAGAATACTCATTTGTTTTATGCGCTTCGCCTTTACATTATGAAAAAATGAGTGCTTCCTTAATGGAAGAAAGCGTAAGCATGAAGACTCTACTCTATCTTCGATTGGACTCTGCTCTGTCTTCGATTAAAGATGACTCTTTCACAAGTCCTCGTGCTTGCGTATTTTGCGTGAGTAAGGTCAAGAAATTGATTGAATAAGATGAAATCCTTATAAGGGAATGCTTTTTATTGTAAAGGCATGCTTTTCCTTCTTTTGTATATTCTTTTTCCCTATGAAGGCATGTTTTTTCTTGTGAAAGCATGTTTTTGCATCATTCATTCTTCAATAATGTGTTTTGTCTCGAAAAAGAGATTAAAAAAGTCACACATGTGTACGGATAACGGGAATCGAACCCATATCATCTGTGTGGAAGACAGAGAATTTGCCATTAATCTATATCCGCATATGCCTTACCATGCTTTACCACACAATGTATTATATAGCGCCAGATGAATACATCTTTTCCTTTGCGAATAAAATGAATGATTTGAAGTTTTCATGCTATTGTTTTCTTCTATTAAGGAGGCAATCATTTTTTTTTCACCACGTAAAGGCGAAACGCATGAGAATAAAGAGAGTGCGAAGAGAGTGCGAAGAGAGTGCGAAGAGAGTGCGAAGAGAGTGCGAAGAGAGTGCGAAGAGAGTGCGAAGAGAGTGCGAAGAGAGTGCGAAGAGAGTGCGAAGAGAGTGCAGTGCTTTATTCATTTCTTTTTCCATAAGAAAATATGCAGATGACATGCCTATCCAGATGTTTTTCTAACAAAAACGTTCTTTTTCTTCTGAAGCATTATTTCCTTGTGAAAACGTTGTGCTTGAAAAGACAAAAAGAATCTTCATATGCAGAATGAACGAAGAAATCATTTTTTGTGAAAAAAGAATGGCTACTGGTTCTTCTTCATGGGTCAAACATGAAGGAAAGGAATCCATCCCACGAAGATGCCCATCCATATGAATAGATATTCATACATATGCTTTTCCACACTTTCACTCATTTTTTTGAGAGAAAAACGCATTGGATTCATTCTTTTATTCATCAATGGCGAAGCGCATGGGAC
>Ga0208414_1002387_pt1 | contig 12484 bp, 11 predicted proteins | sample AntAceMetag02UKE_FD_184770 | JGI IMG/M metagenome (GOLD analysis project Ga0208414, IMG submission 184770) | Saline lake microbial communities from Ace Lake, Antarctica - Antarctic Ace Lake Metagenome 02UKE (SPAdes) (version 2) | ecosystem: Environmental > Aquatic > Non-marine Saline and...
GGCCCTCATCATAAAGTTGGATGAAAGCTTGTTCTACAACTTTAGACGACTGATCGTCCATGGTGAAACGTTCTCGCGACCAATCAATTGATGATCCAAGACGTCTAATTTGTTGAGTGATGATGCCGCCGGACTCTTCTTTCCAGTCCCATACTTTGTCTAGAAAAGCTTCTCGGCCTATATCTTGGCGTCGAGTACCCGCAGCATTAAGCTTGCGCTCTACAACCATTTGCGTCGCTATACCTGCATGGTCGGTGCCTACCTGCCAAAGGGTCTGCCTCCCAAGCATCCGGTGGTAGCGAATCAATGCATCCATAATGGCGTTTTGAAACCCGTGGCCCATGTGCAGGCGACCAGTCACATTGGGAGGTGGAATTACGATGCAATAGGGATCACCTTCCCCTTGAGGTTCAAAATATCCTCTTTCTTCCCAGGTTTTGTACCAATGATTTTCTAGCTGCTGTGGTTGGTAAGTCTTTTCCATAATGTGGGGGTTGGCTCTGCTGACCTAAACTGAAGGCATGATTATACATGATGAAATGGGGTTTTGCCGGACTTCAACAAGTAGAGGTGGGCTGATACTTGAGTTCTCAGGTTTGCCGCTTTACTTTATTTGCCGAGTGCTCTTTTAGATCTTGTTAGTGACAATCTCAACACCTAGGGCTTTATAGTGACGATAGCGTTCCCGTCCAGCCGACAAGCTTGCCTCATCGGGGCCTACAAATTCATTAACGCGACTGAATTGTGCTGGCGACACCGGCGCACTGGACAAATTGATTAGCATGCCCTTGAAGCTGTCAGGAGGCAGTGAGTCGCCTAGCATCACTTGCTCATGGTGGAGGTTAGAGCCAGTCGTTTGGCTGTGAGGCACAAACGACTGGCTCCTGAACTGCCACAACAAATCATCCAGCTGCTTGGACTGTGATGAGGAGGAGGTATAAATATAAACCTCATGCTGATGGCTGACCGCTTTTTCAGTTAATCGGCATACAACATTTAACACGTCGCCGCTTTTATAGCGCTGCGAGTTTAGAGTGTAAAAGTGGACGCTTGCCATCAGCTAAACCAATCCATTAGGCTTTTTGATTGTTTAGGTATTCAACAAGTAGCGGCACTGGTCTGCCTGTAGAACCCTTTGCTTGTCCTGAAATCCAAGCGCTGCCAGCAATATCTAAATGTGCCCAAGCAAACTTTTCCGTGAAGCGCGACAGAAAGCAGGCCGCTGTTATAGTGCCAGCTCGCGGACCACCAATATTGGCAATATCTGCGAAATTACTGTTTAGCAGGGGTTGATATTCGTCCCACATTGGCAACTGCCAAGCTGGATCAACACAGTCTGTGCCGCAGTTTATTATTTCGTTAGCAAGATCGTCATCGTTACTAAGCAGCGCGCTTACGTGGGAGCCGAAAGTGGCAACGGCTGCACCGGTTAACGTTGCAATGTCGATGACGCTGCGTGGGTTAAAGCGCTCGGTATATGTGAGGGCATCACACAGTACCAAGCGTCCCTCAGCGTCGGTATTTAATATTTCGATAGTCAGTCCAGACATGCTGGTGACGATGTCGCCGGGCTTGGTGGCTTTGCTGCCAGGCATGTTTTCGACAGCCCCGACTATGCCAACGACATTAATAGGTAATTTAAGCTCGGCAACGCATCCCATGGTTGCTATCACGCTTGCTGCACCGCACATATCGTATTTCATCTCATCCATGCCGTTGCCGGCCTTGAGGCTTATTCCACCAGTATCAAAAGTGACACCTTTGCCAACGATGGCATACGGGCGACTGTCTGATTTGGCGCCTTTATATTGCATAATGATGAACTTAGCTTCTTCAGCAGACCCTGCTGAAACAGACAGCAGCGACCCCATGCCCAGTCGCAGCATTTGTTTCTCACCGAGAATTTGTGTAGTGATACTTTTATTCTTTTCCCCAAGCTGCTTGGCCTGCTCGGCGAGATAGGTAGGCGTGCATACATTGGCAGGTAAATTACCCAATTCTTTGGCTACATTGATCGCTTTGCCGATGGCAAATCCACGTTTCAGAGCGCTATCTAATGATTTGCGGCGTCCTCCATTAATTGGTGAGACAGAGACTGTTTTGGTGGCAGGTGCTTTTGGGTTCTTACTTTTTGTTGCGGTGTACCGGTAGTAGCTGCTTTCGCCTTCCTCAGCCACTCTGGCGGTAAGCCAATTACTATCCCTATCGGTGACAGTCACGCTGGCAATAGCAAAGTGCAGGCTAGTGGCGGCAAGTTTTTGAGTGACTTGATAGGCGGCCCGAATTGCTTTGATTGCGCTTTTGGCATCAAATTTGGTTTCCAGTCCGGCCCCTACTAATAATACTCTTTTAGCGCTTAATCCCTGAAGTTGATGAAGAAGCATAGTTTCGGCCAACTCACCGCTGAAATCGCCGGTTGCGACGACATTGCTGATGGCTTTATTGGTTGACGCATCGAGCAGCGTAGCTTCATCAGAAAGAATGCCTTTAGCCCAGACGAATACAATGGCGCACTCTGAATTAATTTTGTCTGCGGCCCCGGCTTTGATTGAATACTTCATTAGATTCGATAACTCCTTTGATCTCGATCACATGACTGTGTCTGCGTCGATTTAGAATGTAAATTGAAGAGGTCGACAATCCTAAAGATATTCAATAGCTTAAGCAATAGATACCAAATATGAGTAGGGTTTTGCATATTTAGCTATTCATTTTTAAGTGATATTGGTCCAAACTCTATAGTCAACAGTCATTCTGAGTTATTTTTATTTGAACCAAATTAGACCTTTGCTGTCACATAAAGAACGTTAAAAGCCTTGCCTTGGAGCTGCCATGTCTAGAGTAAAAGTCGAATCGCCGCCAGAGTTCCTGTTCAGCATGGAGCGCACCGTTGGCATAAGCGATGTTAACTACGCAAAGCATTTGGACAGCGTGGCGATGGTGAACATACTTCATGAGGCAAGACTTCAATTTCTTGCTAGCCTCGGTTTCACCGAAGGCAATATCTATGGGCTTGGGATGGTGGTGACGGATCTGGCAATAGATTATCGATCAGAATCTTTCGCGAATGATCAACTGATCATAGATGTCGGGGTGAGTGACTTTAACCGCTATGGTTTTGATATCGGTTTACAAATTGCCAACAGCGCGTTGGAATCTATCGTGTGCAGCGCCAAATTTGGCATTGTTCTATTCGATTTCGACCGCCACCAAATAAGTGAAATACCTGCACCTTTCAGGTCATTGCTCGGTCACCGTGGCGCCAAGGTTGCCTAGCAACGATTAACCCAGCTTAAGGCGCTTAAGCTAGGCAAACAGATCAACCCCCTATATCCCAGCCAGCATTGGCTGATTCTGCTTCTCGGTTCTAGTACACTTAAGGTCAAATTCCGTATTGCCCATGAAGATCTGTCTTTGTAAGGGGCCGCGACAACACAAGGTGCACTTTTGGCGTGATAATTTTTCGCTATTTAGCTAAGCAAATTCTGCAAATAATGGCGGCGGTCTCGCTGATTCTGATGGTGGTAGCCCTCACCAGCCGATTTATTCAGTATTTGGCTCAAGCGGTGGCTGGTGAGTTGGCATCTGATGTTCTGCTACTTCTAATGCTTTACCGCTTACCTGACTTTCTCTTAGTTATCGTGCCCTTGGCGCTTTTTTTAGGGATATTATTAGCCTATGGCCGCATGTACGCGGACAATGAAATGGTAGTTTTACTAGGCTCAGGTATGAGTCAATTGAAACTCCTACTGCTAACTCAGGGGGCGGCTGCGCTGGTACTGGTAGTGATGTCCTTTATTAGCTTGTCTCTAGCGCCGTGGGGCGTTCGCAATACCGAGCAGCTAAAGCTTAATCAGGCGCAATTAACCGAAATCGATCTTATTGTGGCCGGTCAATTCCAATCTTTTGCCGATGGCCAGCGGGTTACCTACGCGGAGCGGCTATCGGCAAGAGGTGAAGGGCGGCGCTTGGAGAATGTTTTTGTCGCTGCCGGGCGTGGCGCGGACACTGAGCCTGCTAGCGGCAGCGCCCTTAGAATAGTCATCGCCGAATCGGCGATCCCAGAAATAGACCCAGAGTCCGGTGCGCGGTTTATGCGCCTGGAAAATGTACTGCAATACGAAGGCCGCCCGGGTCAGAAAGATTTTTCGATCGGTCAGTTTGATGTCCAATCAATTTTATTGCCGAATGCGGCGGAATTTGAAGGATTCGTAGAAGAAGCTGCCTTGAGAACGACCGAATTGTTCGGCTCCAATTCGCTGGCTCGGCAAGCGGAATTGCAGTGGCGCTTCTCGATTATATTGCTTATTCCAATCATCACCTTGATTGCTGTGCCGATGTCTAAAGTAAATCCTCGGCAGGGGCGCTATAGCAGGCTCATTCCAGCGGCGCTGCTGTATGCGTTTTACTTTTTCCTTTTGCAATTTTCTCGCGATGGTGTCGCGGAGGGAGAGATCAATCCAACCCTCGGTCTTTGGTGGGTGCATGCTCTGTTTATCATTTTGGGCGTCATCATTTATCAGCCCAGTGGTATAAGACTGGCACTGAATAAGTTGGCCTCATGAAAATTCTTGATCAACATATAAGCCGCACTGTACTGCTGTCCATGGCCGTGGTTATTGGCTTGATGGGAACCTTGGATTTAATTTTTAGCCTGCTCGATCAAATAGCCAACACCGATGAAAATTATAGTCTGCTCAATGCCATAAGCTATGTATTGCTTACAATGCCTACCAGTTTGTATGAAATGTTGCCTTTTACTGCCTTGGGAGGCGCGTTAATTGGTTTAGGTATTCTCGCTTCAAACAATGAGTTGGTAGTAATGCAGGCGGCAGGTATTAGAACTGGCCGAATAATTCTTGCGGTACTTAAGCCAACCTTCCTTGTTATGGGATTGAGCTTACTGATTGGCGAGTATGTTTCGCCATCTTTTGAACAGACCGCTAAAAGTAATCGTGCGGTGCAGCAAAGTGCGAATGCATCGGTAGGCTCAGAACAGGGAAACTGGCAACGAATAGGAAACGATTTTATTCACATTAATGCAATCGCCCCCGGCGGAACCAGTTTGTTCGGCGTTACTAGATATACGTTAAGTGAAGAGCGCCGGTTGGTCTCGGCAAGTTTTGCGGAAACCGCTGAGTATGTGGAGTCAGACAATGGCAATTATTGGCTCCTGCAAAACATAGACGAATCGATTTTGGGAAGTCGAACTATTGCCAGCAATCACTCTCTCCAAGAAGACTGGAATGTAGATCTTTCCCCCGAATTACTAAGTGTTTTGTTGGTGGAGCCAGATGATCAATCCATAACAGGGCTTTACCGACTCGCGAAATACTTCGAGTCTGAAGGGCTTGATAGCGGGGCGTATTATTTGGCTTTTTGGAAAAAGCTAACGCAGCCAATCGCCACATTAGCGCTGGTGGTGTTAGCTATCTCGTTTGTGTTTGGGCCTTTAAGGGAGTCGACCATGGGGTTTCGTGTTTTTGTATCTCTGGCCACCGGTTTAGTATTCACTATTGTTCAGCGAATGATGGGGCCGGCCAGTTTAATCTACGGCTTTGATCCATTGTTTGCGGTGCTTTTTCCGATAGGGCTGTGTGGCTTACTTGGTTTTGTTCTTATCCGGCGTGTGCGCTGACCATGCTATTTAAGCGGCAGCCGCCAAAAAAGTAGCAGGGCCGAAGTTAAGTTTTACCAAGACTGAATTTGATTGGATTCCCTCATCTATAGCTGGTTAAGTTAAATTGCTGGATAAAATTTTGATCACCTGTTACCTGAAATATACGATAGATCCTAAGAAAACAAGGGAATTTGAAGCCTATGCCAAACTCTGGATCCCCTTAGTAGAAAAGTTTGGAGGTCTGCATCATGGCTATTTTTTACCAGCAGAGGGTGCCAATGATATTGCTCTGGCATTGTTTAGTTTTGCTAGCCTTGCAGATTATGAGGTCTATCGGAAAAAATCTTTCAAAGATGAAGAATGCAAAGCTGCATTTGCTTTTGCTGATGAAAGCGGATGCATACTTAGATTTGAAAGAAGTTTCTTAAAGCCTATTTTAAAATAAGAAAATGAATATTTGTCGGTGACGGTTTTAAGCGGTAAGAGGGTGAAAACCTAATTTAAAGGGCGGTAAGATTTTGGAACAACGACAACCTTGGTGTGCGAAAGTTTGTCATGTATCGCATTGCCTTCGCTGTCTAGATAAAGCCAAAAATAGCCGATGCCGGCGAAAAAGAATGATGGCCAAGCCAAGAAGTACCTTAATAGCCCCTGGTTTAAACCGACCAACTTATTGTCTTCTGTCACAAGTTTTAGCCGCCATGACATCATGCCTAAAGTCTGTCCATTTTTTTGCCAAAACCATAAGTAAAAGCCTGAAGCGCTAATCACCATTAGAGTGAAAAGAAGAGCGCTCATTATCGGGTCGGTTTTGACAACGCCGTCAACTAGTTCATTGGTATCAGGCCCCGCTATTAGCTGCAATATAAAGCCTATTAACATCCATATTGCAAACACTAAAAACCCATCATAAAGCAGTGCCGCAAGCCGGCGCATTAGCCTGGCACGTGGTAAGTCGGCATGATTTAGAGTTTCCATTTTATGTGGCCATCCAGCGAATTGAAGAAGCTTAACACTACGGTCGTAAATGTAGAGGTGCAATTGTAGGATATCTCAACTGTTTTAACCATCATGATGGCACGTTGCGCCGCCTATTGTGTTGTTCTCATAGGGCAGTGGGTGGGTAATGAGTAGCGCAATAAGTAGCGCAATAAAGTAGCTGATCGAATTGCTGAGCATGGTGCTTAATCTTAGATTCAACTCACCGTTTCTGACTCGGCTGCAGCGGTGCTAAGTTGATGCCACTTTACCGTTAAACGAGGCTTAGCTTAGGTCGCTAAACTAGGAGGGCCAGACTCTAGCTACCCGTAGTGGCAAAGATTTTGCTAGAATGCGAGCCCATCTCGATTTAAGGCTCTTTTTGGTGGTCTTAATCAACATTTAAAGGATGAACGATGAGTACGGCAAAGCCTCGGCATATATCTTTACTGGACACCACTCTTAGAGATGGTGAGCAAACACAGGGCGTCTCTTTTTCAGCTAATGAAAAAGTGAATATTGCTCGGGCATTGTTACAGTCCCTTAAAGTTGACCGTATTGAGGTGGCGTCAGCTTGCGTTTCGGACGGCGAGCAACAGGCCGTAGCTCAAATTACTGAATGGGCAACAGGGGCTGGATTTGTTGATCAAATCGAAGTGCTTGGCTTCGTGGATCATAAACGAAGTGTTGATTGGATTGTGAAAGCAGGTGGGAAGGTAATTAACTTGCTAGCGAAGGGCAGCGAAAAACATTGCCGACAGCAGTTAGGGAAAACCTTGGAAAGCCATTCTGAAGATATCGCAAGAACCGTGGAATATGCGCAATCGCAGGGCCTACGAGCCAATATGTATTTAGAGGATTGGTCTAATGGCTATAAAGACAGCAAGGACTATGTGTTCGATTTAGTAAATGCGACAAAGCATTTAGGCATAGGTCATTATTTATTGCCAGACACGCTAGGCCTGATGTCACCACAAGAAGTTGCAGCAGCTTTAACGGACATGATGACTAGTTTTCCTGAGCAAGTGTTCGACTTTCATCCGCACAATGACTACGGTTTGGCAACCGCCAATGCGCTTGCAGCGGTTACCGCCGGAATCGATACGATTCATTGCACTATCAACTGCTTGGGTGAAAGGGCGGGTAACGCATCGTTAGCCGAGGTAGCTGTTGCACTTCGCGATAAGTTAGATATGACTCTGAGCATTGACGAAACCCGAATAACTGTCCTTTCTCGAATGGTAGAGAATTTTTCAAATAAATGGATCGCAGCTAACACCCCAATTGTGGGTGCGGATGTTTTTACCCAAACTGCGGGTATTCATGCTGATGGAGATATGAAAGGCGATTTGTATGTCACTAATCTAGGACCGGAACGTTTTGCTCGTAAGCGCACCTATGCCCTTGGCAAAATGAGCGGTAAAGCATCTTTGATTAATAATCTTGACGAGCTAGGTATAAGCCTCTCAGAAGCAGATCAAGCTAAGGTTCTAAAAAGAGTGGTTCAGCTGGGTGACTCAAAGCAAAATATCACCGCGGAAGATTTGCCGTTCATCATAGCGGATGTGATGCAAAGTAAAGAAATTCACTACATCACCTTGCTTAATTGTTATATCAACAGTGGTCTTAACGTTGAAAGCACCGCGAGTATTCGAGTTAAATTGGAAGGTAAAGAACTGCAAGGCTCGGGCTCTGGCAACGGCGGATTCGACGCGTTTATGGCGGCTATTTCAGCATTGCTTCATGAGAAAGGTTTTGTGATGCCGGTGTTAACAGATTATGAGGTCCATATCCCTCGTGGAGGTAAGACGGACGCTTTAACTGAGTGTGTTATTAGCTGGGATGCGACTGGGCATGAATTCAAAACACGAGGTGTGGATGCTAACCAAGTCTTGGCTGCAGTTAAATCTACTATGCGAATGATTAATATTTTGCTTCATCAAGTTGCTGAGATGGCAGACTAATTTGTGGTCTTAGGTATGTCCACATAGTTTCAGAATGTTTGCGTCTATCAGTTTAAGGATTTAGCGTAGGGATTTAGTCTAGAGTTTGCCGCTGAACCAACAAGCCCCTACTTAGCTCGGCTGGTCGTCGGGAACTGGGATACTGTCTGCTCAGGGACCTTGTGCCCTGATTGTTCGCAAACAACACCCAAGTCCCCACACCAGTGATCGAATTTCGTAGACGTCAAACTTATCCTTCCTAGAATCAGCGCCCGAGATCAGGTTAATCTGCGAACTTACCCGCATTTTTTGCGGATGTCTAAAGCATGGGTGAGAAGTAAGTCAGGCTAAATCGGCTTCGCATTTCCTGCTAGAGCCGATTCAGTGTGTTGACCCTTCGCGTGGTTATCTAAAGCTTAGCTAATTCTTCAACCACTAAATCACCAAAGCCGTTGGTGCTGATCATTTTCACATTTGCGCCTGGCTTGGAAAGGTCCGGCGTCGAATAACCTTGAGCAAAAACACTTTGCATTGCCTGCCAAACGTTTCGAGCTTCTTTTTCCATGTTGAAACTCATCTCAAGCATCATCGCGACTGAGCCAATCATTGAGTATGGGTTAGCGATGCGTTGGCCTGCTATATCCGGAGCTGAACCATGGGAAGGTTCGTAGTAAGCTTTCTCTGGCCCCAAGCAAGCTGATGGCATAAGACCTAGTGATCCTAAGATGCCGCCACCTTGGTCGCTTAAAATGTCCCCAAACATGTTTTCCATCACCATGACATCAAATTGACCTGGGTTTAAACATAAATAGGTTGCCGCAGCGTCGACTAAAATCGGTACCACTTGCACATCCGGATAATTAACGCCCACCTCTGCCATCACCTCATTCCAAAGCACGCTAGACTTGAGCACATTACTTTTGTGAATGCTGTGTAAAACTTTTTTACGCTTTTGCGCTGTTTCAAAGGCTACTCTCGCGATATTGGCGATTTGGTCTTCATCGTACTCAAGAGTCTCGTTTACGTAGCGTTTGCCGTCAGCGTTGATACCAGTTTCTTTTTTGCCAAAGTAAAGCCCGCCCACCAGCTCACGAATTATGATGAAATCGATTCCATCGCCTATTATTTCTGGCTTTAAGGGTGAAAAATGAGCAAGTTCTTTGGGTAGAAAAACCGGTCTGATATTAGCAAAGGTATTGTAGCGTCTGCGCAGAGGCAAGAGAGCCGCGCGCTCGGGTTGCATATCGACAGGTATCTTTTTTGATTCGTCATAACTCAGACCAATTGGCCCTTTTAAAATTGCATCAGCCTCGTCGCAGAGGGCTTTAGTGGCGTCTGGGAATGCATGGCCATGTTCAAAATAGGCGCTAGCGCCGAATGCTCCATGAACTAATTCAAATTCTAAATCATTACGCTGCGCAACTAAATCCAGCACCTTAACTGCTTCGGTCATGATTTCAGGGCCTATACCATCACCGTCTAAAAGAGCTATTTTGTATTTGGGCATACCGATTCCTTTGCCGTTGAGCTCACGCTTTGAGTGAGTTTTCAGAGTAAATTTTAGGAGGCGTAATCTAACATGCTAAGGAAAAGCTGAACAGGTATCGCGAAGCCTGAAGCAAGAGTTTTATTTGAAGTGCTGGTTGTAGGGTCGGTTAACGCGCCGCTTAAAGGCTGATTAATACTGAGAAACTAAAAGAGAATAAACGCGGTAAAAGAGACAAAATTAAAGGAAGAGCGAGGGAGGAGGCGAAGGAGAGAGCAAGAGAGAGGGCTGGCAGCCATTTGCTACAGTTACCATTATAACTAGCTTAATTGCTGGTTATTGCGGCTATTGACCGCTTGTAGCTGAGAGACAAAGCGCGAACTACAGAACATCAACTACCTCAGCGACTTGATAAACAGAAATAGTTGTGAGGAATATGACAGCGCCATAAATTAAAGAATCACCTACTTTAAACCCAAAAATCCAAAAAATGTTCTGTGCTTATCGTCTTCTTTCTTACCGTTTTTCTGTGTGCTGTCTTCTTCGTCGAAACTCATGGAATGAGAGTCTCTTGTTACAATTTCAATAACGCTATTGCGAACTTGCGAATCGTAAGCTCTAGATTTGTTATTTCTTGCCAGTATCAAACAGAGATATTGGCAATGATATTAGAGGCTTAAGCTGTTTTTAGGTCTAAGACCTAAAAATGGTACCAGTGGGCGGACTTGAACCGCCACTCCCGTGAAGGAACCGGATTTTGAATCCGGCGTGTCTACCAATTTCACCACACTGGCATTAGTCTTATTTAGCCTCTCAAAGCACAATAGGTCTAATCTGAGGGCAGGCATTATACCAATTGCGGGACTTGTGGCAATGCACATCATGTTTTTTACAAATTTTAACGACTTCAAGCCTTTCACTAACATGGGTTCTCGTATAACCTTGCCGCCAATTTTACTGCTGAAACTAATCTGATTATGAAAGTATCTGACTTCGATTATCACCTCCCCAAGCGCTTAATTGCCGATTTTCCTACGCCGGTTCGCAGTGAAAGCAGACTTTTGTGCTTGAATCCTGAGTCAGGCCAAACCAAGCACAAGGTTTTCAAAGAGATAACCGACCTAATAAATCCAGGAGATTTATTAGTATTCAATGACACTCGCGTAATCCCAGCTCGTCTGTTTGGTCAAAAAGAGTCAGGGGGACGCTTTGAAGCTTTAATAGAACGAATGCGAGGCGATAATCAGGCACTAGCCCAGATTAAACTTAGTAAGTCGGCAAAGCCCGGCACTAAGCTTATTTTTGATGATAAATCAAAGTTGACGGCAGAGAAGCCGCGAATCACGGCAGAAGTTTTAGGGAGGGAAGGTGAGTTTTATGTAATTCAATTTCCCTTAGATCTTGATACGGGGGCGGCATTAGATCAAATTGGTCATATTCCTCTGCCACCCTACATTAAGCGCAGTGATAGGTTTCTTGATATCGAGCGCTACCAAACAGTCTATGCAAAGAACGACGGGTCGGTAGCCGCGCCAACTGCCGGCTTACATTTTGATGATGAGTTGCTTGCCGCGTTGGATAAGAAGGGCATTGATCGAGCGTTTATTACCTTGCACGTAGGGGCTGGAACGTTTCAATCCATTCGAGCAGAGACTGTTGAAGAACATGAAATACATAAAGAATGGATAGAGGTTGGTGATGAGGCTTGCGCCAAGATCAAGAAATGCAAAGAAAGTGGTGGCAGGGTGATTGCTGTTGGGACGACCTCAGTGCGAAGTCTTGAAAGCTGTGCCCTGAATAGAGAATTCTCAGCATACACTGGGGAGACGGATATTTTTATCTACCCTGGATTCGAGTTTAAGGTTGTCGATGCGCTGATTACTAATTTTCACCTTCCTAGTTCTAGCTTGGTAATGCTAGTGAGTGCGCTCTCATCGAAAGAGATCCTGCTTAACGCGTATAAAGAGGCGATTGCAAATAACTACCGTTTTTACAGCTATGGCGATGCTATGTTTATCAGCAAATAGCTGTTCTAAAGCGGCGGTTCTCTTGCTTCGCCTGAACTAAAGGGTAACTCTCTCATCTTAGCGGCAATTCTGCTATACTAAATGGTTTTATCTGAGATCGCTTTTTTATCAACTTAATCAAAGGATTACGTATCAATGAAAGCACCTGTTAGAGTAGCTGTTACCGGAGCCGCAGGCCAAATTAGTTATTCACTCTTGTTTAGAATTGCGGCAGGAGAAATGCTGGGCACCGATCAGCCCATAATATTACAGCTATTAGAGATAACGCCGGCTCTGGATGCGCTTAATGGCACGGTTATGGAGATCGAAGACTGTGCCTTCCCTCTGGTGGCGGGTATTGTTCAAACCGATGATGCCAATGTTGCCTTTAAAGACGCAGACTACTGTTTGCTGGTAGGCGCGCGGCCGCGCGGCCCGGGCATGGAACGTA
>Ga0208414_1002391_pt1 | contig 12463 bp, 29 predicted proteins | sample AntAceMetag02UKE_FD_184770 | JGI IMG/M metagenome (GOLD analysis project Ga0208414, IMG submission 184770) | Saline lake microbial communities from Ace Lake, Antarctica - Antarctic Ace Lake Metagenome 02UKE (SPAdes) (version 2) | ecosystem: Environmental > Aquatic > Non-marine Saline and...
TTTGTTTGTCTGTGTATTTTTTCTAATCCATCTAAATTTTTAATTTTTTTATTAAGCATATCTATTTGAAAAGTTAAATCTAAAGAACCTCTATCATCATTTATAAATTCATTTGTGTGTTTCCTTTCATTTTCATGACTTATATCTTCTCCATGCTCTTTGTGTGTTCTATATTGTTGTTTATCTTTCATAAGTTGTTATACCATAAGTTATCTTAAAATTGAATAGCCATAATCATTCATACATTTTGTAATAAAACCTTTTTTATCAGTTAAAATTGCAAATTTTCCAGTATTTTCTTTAAAGATATAATGACAAACTTGTAAATCTTTCCAATAATTGCCAGCAATAACATTTCCATTATGCTTATCTTTAGAAGTTTCTGGATTAATTAAAGGTTTATAACTGGAACAGTTAGTTAGTAAAATACCTAAAGTTAGCAATAATAATAATCTCATTATATTTTACCTCCAGGCATTATTCCTTGTCTTAAATGTTTTAGTGATTCAATACAAGTTTCATTACCACCAAAACTTGCAAATTGTTCTGGATTATCCATTTCATATATTTTACAGTAAGTAACTTCCTCTAAAGCCTCTCCAAAATCATCAAAGAATTGATTTATAACATCTTTGTGGTCTTTTCCTAGTATTGTTTTAACTCTATTTGTAAGAGTTACCTCTAACACTATTTGCATTTTTATCTCCTTTTTTAGTTATTATTTTTGGTCGCCACATATTAACAATTCCTAATTTAAGTGGCTTATTTTTTCTAGCCAATTTAATTAAATTAAAAATATTAATCTTTTTTAACATCAGACTCTCTATCAGCAAATGATACTTCATTAACTTCTATAATTGGGTGTGGTTGTTTTTTCCACACTTCTACCTGAATAATCTCCAATACATCTCTAGGACATTTATTAAAAAACACACAACATTGTGTAAATTTGTATAAACCCAAACCATTAATACCACTCTCATACTTTTGAATTTGTTGGAATGTAACTCCAAGATGTTTAGCTAATTTAGTCTGTGTGGTAATTATAGGTCTTTCAGTTAATGGGTTAATATGATTATTGCTTAATCTAGTTTTTCTTAACCATTTTCCTATTTCTTGTTCAAAGATACTTTGATCTGTACTTCTTTCTGATTTATTTTTTAGGTTTCCCATTATTATCCTTTTCCTTTTTAGTTATTTTATCAACTTGTTTTTTTAATTGTACTATATTTAATGTAGGCTTTCTTATTGGTGTAGTATTCATAGTCGGAAAGTGTTTTTCTAACTCTAAATTTGACATTACAAAATGTGCATTAAGCATATTTATTGATTCTTTAACTTGTAGTATTAACTTTTGGTGATTTTCTATTTCTTTCATGTAAATATTCATAGAACCAAACCAACTTTCCATATCTGCTCGAACTACTAATAACCTTTGGTCAATATCAGTATTTCTTTTTTGTTTATTAAAAAGATTAATTACTAATAATATAATTAATGTTACTACCAAATATTCCATTATTTAACTTTCATATGTGGTTCTAATATTAATAATATAGAATTGGGCAAACTTCTCTTTTCTTTATTTGCTTTTTCTTTTAATGATTCAAATTGTTTTTCTGTTACAGGAATCTGCAACATTTTCATCTTTTCCTTAATTACTTTGGTATTCATATTTCTCCTTTTTTATTATTAGTGATTTTTTTATATTATTTTTAATTAAAAGTAAATAATTTTTAATAATAAAGACAGGTGGAACTAACACAGTCAGGAGATTGCAAGGATTTGCGTATCTGTTGAACTGCTGGGGTATTACTACGAACCAATTCCACCTATCAAGAATAGGAGGATTGATCACTCCCGAAAATTTTTTATACATTATATTAATTTTAATTGCAAGTAAATATTTGTTAGTGGGGAAGCATACTAAAGGTAAGGAGCTAAAGAACTCCCCCACTATTCTATTTACATAGAATTTATTAAGGTGGCGGAGAAAGGTTACGCACTTGTATCGTCCTCTCTTTAATAAGCCTAAACTAGTATTACCTTGCGATAACCACCTTTGTTTATTAAATTTGTATTTCATATATATTTTTCAACTATTTCTTTTATATCTGTTCCATCTTCATTTTTTTTATATTCAAAATCATCATTAACCCATTGTCCACACTCATAATCTTCTTGTTCTTTATCATCATCATCTTTGTAAGTTTCTGGAATACACTCTGCTATTTTTTTTATTTTATCATCATCTTGTGCATTTTCTTTATCTATATGATAACAATCAATTTCAATAGATTCTAAACTATTATCACCAAATCCATCATTTAATTGAATATCCAAAATGCCAGATTTATCATCTATAAGTTTTTCTCCATGATCTATATTTTTAGCAGTCACTATATAATCAACTCTAACAATAAAAGTTTTAGTCTTTTTAAATTTAGAGTAGCCTATTTCTTTATCAATAGTTGTTGGTTCTTTTTCTAGTGTACTACTGTTCATTTTTTTCTCCTATTTTTTTCCAATCAAAATGTTTACCATCTTTTGTTATTTCAAATGAAACTTCTTTAACGATAGTATCATCATAATCTCCATCAGATTCTTCTTCTTTCCATAAAGTACATCTATGATTAGGACTTTGATTTTGACTTTCTGCTATATATTTAGCATCTTCTTTAGTTTCATTTTCTACTAACCAGGTTTCAGTTCTAGTATAGGTACAAGTTAATGTGACCATATAATTACTTTTATTTAATTCTTTATCTACAATAACTATATTTTTATCTTTAATTTGCATTATTTACCACCAATGTTAATTGTCTTTCTTTGATAAATTTATCAACATGACTACCCATTAAAATTTTAGAAGTAGTTTGTCTAACAGTCTTGCCTTTAGGTAATAAACTTATTTCCCCAAAATCCATAAAGTCAAACATCTTTCTGTCTTTGTAAGTTTTAGAAAATAATTTATATATATTTAGATTTTTTAATTTCATTATTTTACTCCTTTAATTGTTAATGGCATTAATTGAACAACACTCTTTTGAAAGTTATCAAGATTTTTGATTGCTATTTTTGGAATGTCGTGGATATACTTTTTATAAAGTAATTTAGAAGCATCTTTGATATGTATTCTAATTAATTTACCATTATGAATTGAATCATTAACAACTGGATTTAATTCTTCATAATATTTAATATTATCAAAACCAAATATTGAGGTATCAATAATTTCAAGTAATCCTGCATTTTCAATAAGTAATGTTTTATTATTTAAGTTTGACATAATTAACTCCCATATATTTGTTTGCCATGATCTGTATTGTGATAAGGACTTTTACCAGTTATTGAAATAATATGACCAAGATCAGTTTTAAAACTTTGACCAACATTAGTATTCCAAATTTTATCAGCTAATTCTTCTGCTTCACTTATGAAAGTAGAATAGTTATCACTAACCAACCAACAAAATTGATCTATACAACAATTAACTAAATCATCTTTATTAGAAAAAGATTTAACTTTAATTAAGTTTCCTGTTTTTATATTTATTTTTAGCATTTTATTATCTCCTTTTTTTAGTTAATATTTTTTTTTAAATGATTTACTATTTTTGTAGTAAATTTAACTCCAAGATTTTTTAATCTTTTTTCTTCTGACTGTTTTTCTGATGGAGTTGTTTCACAATATTCTATTTCTCCATCTTCATAAGTTGTTTGGTATAAGTTTTTAGTCATTTTTTTATCTCCTTGTTTTTAGTTATAAGAAGAATCTATTACAAATAATAATAATTGTAAACAACTAATATTAAAAAATATTAATTTTTATTATATATATAAAGAACACAGAAAATCGTTGTTTTCCTCGTTTTCCTCGTTTTGATCGTTTTTCCTCGTTTTCCTCGTTATTAACAAATATTATAAAATAATTATTTTTATTATTTACATTATATAAAGAATATTATAGATTAAACTTATAACTAAATAAGGAGATACAAAATGTTAAAAATAGAAAAAGTAAAAAATAATAAAGGAGTTGAATTTAATACTCTTGATATAACAGAACTAACAAATGTAGGTTCAAAAATGTACGAAATGAATGATCATCATTATTCAATGAATAAATTTTATGGTCAATGTGTTCAATGTGCCAAAGGTATAAAAAATAAAAATACTTCTTTTAGTGTTGTTTGTATTTTACACCCTTCAATAATAGTTGATTTAAACCAAGAAGAAATTGCTAGAGATCATGGTGGATTTATGGAATCATTTGAAATTGGTCCAGAATGTGGCAGAAGAATAAAAAAAGAACTTAAAGATTTAGGATTAAATTGGAAAGATTATTTATATGTTCATAAGGAGGTAAAATAATGCCAAAGTCAATAATTGAAAAAGTTAAATATATATCAAGACAAAAAATAAGTGAAATGGATTATGATCAAATTGATCCTGTTGTTTATCTAAATATTTTTAAAGCTAATGATACTTTTTATGGTTTTAAAGAATATGATTATTTTAGAAATGGTGCTTTAAAATCTAAAGCATGGCTTTTAGGTAGTTATATGGACTTACAATTTATTAAAAAAAATGTTGAAGAATATAACAAACAACAAATAACAATCATACAAAGAGCAAAGGTGGTAAACTAATGATAAAAATAAAATTAAATAATTGTTCTATATGTTTAAAAGAATTTAAAGCTAATGAAAGTATTAAAAAAGAAAGTCGCTTTGATGGTAAATTAGGTGTTATACCTATTTCATTACATAAGAAATGTTATAATAAGTTAATGAGGTTTGACGAACTAATTTTAGAGGATTATTCATGAACATATTTCATTTAGATAAAGACCCTTTATTATGTGCAAGGTATCATTGTGATAAGCATGTAGTTAAAATGATTTTGGAAACAGGTCAGATGTTGTGTACTGCTTATCAAAAGCACTATGGTTTAAAAGATGATTTATATAAACCTGCATATCCACACCACCCAATGACAAAATGGGTAGGAGATAGTGGGGGTAATTTTTCTTTTACTATAAAATTATTTGATTCTTTATTAGATGAATATACCCATAGGTATAATAAAATTCATAAAACATCACGAATAAATTTACTTTTAAATAGTAAATATATAAAATGGCAAGATATGGAGGGAGATTTTATTAATCCACCATTATGTATGCCAGAAGAATATAAATTAGATGATTATGTACAAAGCTACAAAAATTATTATATTGGTGAAAAAATGTATTTTGCTAAATATAATTATTCAGAAACACCATATTGGTTAAGGGAGGTTATAGATGCAAGATGAATTTAGTTTTAAAAGCAAATATCCTTATCAAGCAGGACACAGAGGTCATAGAAACTCAATAACAAGTGCAAATGATACCAATAAAAGATTAAGTAGATTACATAAACAAATATTGATTGAATTATATAAAAACCCCAAAGGTTTGATTGGATCTGAACTTTCTAATATTTTAAAAGTAAGTATATTAACTATAAGACCAAGAACTACCGAACTTAAATTACAAGGTTTAATTATTGATACAGAAAAAAATAAAAATAATGAAGGTGGAAAACCTGAATCAATATATAAGTTAAGATCAGAACAATTATTGGAGGAGTTTGATATAGATGTATCAGAGTATAAACCCATTACGAAGTAGAAATCATTTAATGTTTATTGCTTCACAACCTTGTTTAATTTGTAGGAGAGAAGATGTTCAAGCAGCACACATAAGATATTCAGGAGCAGGAACAAGTATGAAACCTTGTGATATTTTTACAGTTCCCTTATGTATAGAACATCATAGAGAACAGCATACAAAAAATGAAAAAATGTTTTGGATATTGTATGCTATAAATCCAATTGCAAGGGCTATGGCTTTCGCACTTGAATCACCTGATAAAAAAATTAGAGAAAGGGTTTATGAACATTTTAAAGATGATAAATTTAAAAAGTTTTTTGAAATATAAAATATGTATAATAATTATTTTTTTTGCATTGATGCAAAGTTCATTAAATAATATGGATAATAAAATAGAAGCAAAAGAACCAGAATTTGTTTATAATAATTCCAAAGAGTTTATAGAATCTCTTACGGAGTGTATTCAGTGGGTGGAAAAAAATACAACTAAATGGCAAAATGTTCCACGTGAAATAATAATAGCACAAGCAGTTTTGGAAAGTAATTATGGTAAAAGCAGGTTTGCTATAGAAGGAAATAATTTATTTGGAGTAATGACTTTTAATTTAGATGAACCACACCTTAAACCAAAAGGAAATAAAAATTCTAAATTTGGTGCAAAAGTATATCAAAACAAATGTGAATCTGTCAAACATTATATTGTCGTTCTAAACACAGGATCAGCTTTTAAAGAGTTTAGAGAATTAAGGTTTCAAATGCTTAAAAATGATGATTTAGATGTTTTAATATTAGTAAAAACTTTGACTAGATATGCAACTAATCCAAATTATGTAAAATTATTAAAAAAAACAATAAAATCTTTAAGACATGAATAAATTTGATTTAGATAAATTAATTATTGAAAATAGAGATAGACAATGGAAAGAAGTAAAGAATAGAGAGATTTTAAAAAAAAAAATAGAAAAAAGTAAAAATAGAGAGGTGAAATTAAAGTTAAAGTTATTTTATGATAATCTTCAATATAAAAATGATAAATATAAAATAGCAAAAACTTTTTTAAAATCAAAAAATATTTGTCATGTCTATTTTTTAATTAATTATGATGAAATTGTTTATATAGGCAAAAGTATTAATTATGAAGGAAGAATAACAGCACATAGCTTTGAATATAATTTAATAAGGGTTATTAAAACAAATGAAGATTTGGGAGAAAAGTGGGAAACTAAACTTATAAAAAAATACCAACCAATACATAATAAAGATGGTATTTCTACTTTTAAAGTTGATTTAGAAACAAAAAAAACTTGTTATACAAGCATTAGTAAAGTTAGAAAGTATGATCCAGTAAAACCACAACTCAATTTAAAATTTAAAGAAACTCATGTAAAAAAAAAATATTATACATATAAAGATGCTAGAAGTATTTTTTATAGCTTTGAAGATACAGTAAATAGACTTAAACAGTATAAGGTTAAATTTTGGTCTTATCAAAATAAAAGAATTAGATTCTATACATTTAAACCTGATGATGTAAAATATTTATATCCTATTACAACAAAACCAATAGATATTGAGAATGAAAGAATATCAACTACAAATTAAATTAATTAATTATTTAAAAAGTAAAAAATTATCAAAATTAAGATATTTTCATATTCCAAATCAAGGAGTTAGGTCGTTTAAATATAAAATGTTATTAGCACAAATGGGAATGAAATCTGGTTGTCCTGATTTAATTCTTGAGTTTAAAGATGGTAAGTTTGTTTATATAGAACTTAAAACTAATAAAGGTTCTTTAAGTAAAAGTCAAAAACTGTGGAAAGTTATAAGTGATATATTAAAAACACCACATTATATTATAAAAGGAGGCGATTTTATTGATTTAAAAAAACAGTTAGATGATATATTAACAACACACTATAAAGCATAACTAAAAAATAACAAAAAAAGGAGTCATATGGATAATATAAAAAATTGGGAATCATTATCCCCAAATGAAAAAAGCTATTGGAATTTAATTTTTAAAGGTCATTCTAAATTAAATGGACACAATCCTATTCCAAGCAAATATACTAAATATCTTGAAGAAATACAAAAAGATAAAGAAAAAAAAGAGTTAGAAAAAGATAAAAAGGATAATTCTTGGAAATATATTAAAACTTATCTTGGTAAAAGAGGGAGAGTTAAATAATGACAACTGAAACTAATAAATTTCACGCATTACAATTATTTACTGATACTTTTAGTGCCGAAACAGTACATTTAAAAAATGAATCAGTAGGACAATATATAAGATTATTATGTTTTGCTTGGACTAAAAATGCCAAACCCTTTTCAACCGAATCAGCATATAGAATATGTCAATGTGTAGATGATAGTTGTGCAATAAATGTATATGAGGTGCTAGAAGAATTTTTTATTTTAAAAACAGAAAATAAAGAAAATAGAAATAAAAATACTTGGGTTCATAAAAGATTAATTAAAGAACATGAGTATTTAACAGCTAAATATAAGAAAAAATCTGATGCTGGTAAAAAAGGTATGGAAACTCGTTATGCTTCTGTTAATAACAAAACGATAACCCCTATACCTATACCTAAACCTATACCTAATAAAACAATAGAGAAAGATTTTGAGTTATTTTGGAGTTTATTGGATTATAAGAAAGGTTCAAAGCATTTAGCACACAAAAGATACACATTGCTCTGTCATACAAGTGATCCTAGTGACATTGCTGAAAGATTTAATAGATATACCTCAACTGTTAAAGATAAGGAGTTTTTAGCCCATGTAGCGACTTGGATTAATCAAAAAAGGTTTGAAGATGAGGAAACAAATAGACCTAAAAAAATACCAGAACTAACTTTTGAATTTAATGGTATTAAATTAAATAAATATGCTGAATCTGGAGAATTTATTGAGTTAAAAGATATTAAAGGCAATAAATATCAGAAACATAAATGGAATGGATCATCTATTGAGAAAGTTAATTAGAATTATATTTTTGAACAAGTTTTTGTAATTCTTTACTTTTAACTTGATCTACTGCTTTTAATTTTAAGCCATAATTATTTGCTTCTTTAGGTATTTCTATATCTTTTTTTTTAATTAATGGAGTATCAAAGTAAGCCCATTGTTTTTTAATATGATGCTGTGGTCTGCCAAATCTTCTATGAACATCAACAACTTTTGGCCACATTCTTTTTAATGAGTTAGCCATATTTAATCTTCCATCACCTTTATATAACTCATCAAAATTACCACCTTTGACTGTCATAGTCGCCGCCTTATCAATCAAGAAAGCATTTATTAATATGGTACACAGCTTTCCAGATAATACCTGTAAGCATAAGTCTGTATCTTCATTATATTTACCTCTCCATCTATAAGGTAAATCATTTTTAATTAATAATGTTGAATAAACATGAACATTTAAAACAAACGGAGACAATTTATTAACAGCAAAAAAAGTATAATTTAATCCAGCTATTCCAATATTTTCATAACGATCTGTAAAATCTTCTGATGCTCTTAAAGCATTATTTGCATTACATCTTATTCTTTTTTGATGATGTAATCTTCTAATCATTTTTATATTATCATCTAAAATCCAATGTCGTTCTGCACCAGATTTTATTGAATGCTCCCAAACCCAATTTCTTGCAGGAATAGAACCTTTACCTAAATTAAAAAAAGGCAATACTAAAATTCTATGTTCTCCATATCTAGATTTATATTCTTCTGCTTCTTGAGGTTCTACTACTAATTTAAAATCAACCTTATCTTCAATTAAAAATTTAGCAGTTAAATTTCCTTTAAATCTACCTTTTGATATAACATAAACAGGATATTTAGGTTTGTGTTCATTCTTCATTTTCGTATTTAACAGATTTTAAATCTTCTTTTTCTCTAGGAGGAAACCATGTACTCCAAGTTTTACCTTCTGTTTTACCACCATCACAATTAATTAATTTTTTAAAATCTTCTCTTTCTTCTTTTGTTCTAAAATTTATAATCCATTTGGGGTTATCTTCTTTAGCTTCATAGTCAGGCATACCAACCCATTCTGCTGCTTCATCAAAATCTTTAACTTCTCCACTTGATCTAGTAACAAATAAAAGATTAGATAACATCATCTCATCATAACCAGTTCCTAATAAATCTCCTGTAGTGTCAAGAATATCTTTTAAAACTTCTGATAAAGCTCTCTCATCAACTTCGCCTAAATGAGAAACCTCATTATCTGCTGTTAATAATTTAGTTGCTTTATGATCTGTTGAACTAATATTTAATTTTAAAGTAGGTACAGATTTTATATTTAATATTTTACAAGCCTGAACAACACCATGCCCAGCAAGTATAACATCATCATTAGATATAATAATATTTCTATAAATACCATTTTCTTCTATTGATCTACATATATGTTTAAGCTGATCTTCTGGGTGTTTTTTATAATTTTTTGGGTGTGGTTTTAATGTGTCTATATCTTTTATTTGATATGATTCTTTATTAGGTATTGATTTGTTTTCCATATTTGTTTATTAATAAAAAATACATGAAAGATCAAGATAAAAAAAAAGAAATAATAGCACAACAAAGACACGAATTAACTTCTCAGGGCAAGAAATATACAACTGTTGTTATGGTTAATGTTAGAGAGTGTGGGCTTGATTATATGTTTCATAAACATCTTATACTTGATTATCAGCATAAAGCAGGAATAAAATTCAGACAAATATTTGAAGCCAGTGCAATTGGTGGAATGAAAGGGAGGGATTTAAGTCTTTTTATAACTGGAGGTGCTAAAGATAAGGTTTCTTATGGTGCTTTACATAATATTCAAGAACTTGTTAATATTCATAAAGTATTAGGAAACAAAGGTTTTGAGATTGCTTCTTACATTTGTGGACAAGATTATTCATTAAAACAAACAAGAAATATTTTAAATATTGATCAAAGATATATGGGGAGTAGATTAAGAGAAGTTTTAGATGATCTTTCTATTCATTTTGGATATTATAAACAAAAATTTTATTGATTTATGCGTACACCTATGATAAGGGATAAAACAGAATGAGAAAAGTGTAAAAAAAAATCCCTACCACCAAATTAATGATGGCAGGGTAGAGAGAGATTTATTGATTAACTACTTTTTTTAAATTTTCAGGTTGTAAATCCTGAATGAAATTAACCCCAGCTTGTGCCAAAGCACTAGCTTTAAAGATAGTTTCTGGTTTTGCCTTAATTCTATCTTTCCAGATTTTTAAGTATTGAATTGCATGAGGCGTTGGTTCCATTGTTATACCTAACATACAACATTGAATACAAGCACCAATTTCAGCAACCAATTCTTCAAAAGCATATTGTTCATTATTACTAAAGTTTTCAAAATATTTAGATTTATACTTTTCAGTTCTATCACATCTAGATTTATGACCAGTCCAATGTGTTAGTTCATGAAGTAAAGTAGCATAAAAGTTTTGAGTTGCAGATGAGTTGTCATTACCATTAAATAATTCTTTGGAAACCATCCCAATGTAATCTTTACTTGGTACATAATAACAACTATTTGAAATAAAGATATTATCTTTTAGACCATATCTAATATCAGCACCTGTATTTTTAACATATTGCTCAACTTCTGGTAAAGTATCAGAACCATCTGCTTTTTCAGATTCAATATTAATACCAGTAGTTTGATCAAGATTAAAAACAAAATAACTTCTCATAAGATTATATTGAGTTCGGATAGAATCTTCGTGAATAGTATTTGGTTTTTCACCTTTTTTTATATCTCTGAATAAAGATGGTTGCATATAAATAACTTGAGTACCTTTAGCACCTTTATTTATTTTGCCACTTTTAGATCTGATTTGGTTAAAAGTACCCCAACTGTCAGAAGTAAAACCCTGTTCTTCTTTAGAAATCCATAGAGCAATAGTATTTATTCCTCTATAATTTCTGCCTACAAGATTTTTAGGCATTCCTAGAGAAGCCCAAGGTTTTAACCAGTCTTTACCATGTTTGTCTATATTGCTAATTACTTTATTAACAATATTTTCCATCATTGTTTTTTTGTTTGACATTAATTTGCTCCTTTTAAATTATTTAGATATTTAAAGGCGTCATTTACATATTTAAAGTTTCTACCAAAGACAGCATATTCAATTTCAAAGTCTAAAGTATTATCTTTGTACTTATAAATTTCAATATTGCCTTTTTGATTATCTGTAACTTTAAAGAATCTTTCATCTTTAAGTTGGATCAAATAAGAAACATGATCAAAAGGTTTAGTTGCCAAATATGCTTTTTTAAATAAAAAGTTATTTGTATTTACATTTTTAGTCATTTGTTCTCCTGTTTTAGTTATTGTTTTCGTTTTCATATATAGATTTTATATTGATTCTATGGTATGTAAACAATAAGTATTAATAAATATTAATTATTATTACTGCTAAAAGTCAATAGAACTGGGGTTTTTAAGGATATATACAATAATTTAATTAATTGCGTAATAAATGTTATTATTTTGACCTATTTTTTAATAAAAATCATTATATCTATTGGCTAATTAATTTTTTTCGGTTATAAAAAAGGAATGATTAAACGAATATTATTATTGATTAACCATGTATCATCTAAAATAAGTATTTGGAGTTGGCAAAAATTATGGAGTAATAGAAAGACAGGTTATGGATACAGAAAATAACGAAGTAGGCAGACCACCTTATATTAAAAAAGAAGATGATGCTAAATTAGTTGAAGCATTAGCAATCGCTGGAGTAACACAAACTTTAATAGC
>Ga0208414_1002394_pt1 | contig 12448 bp, 12 predicted proteins | sample AntAceMetag02UKE_FD_184770 | JGI IMG/M metagenome (GOLD analysis project Ga0208414, IMG submission 184770) | Saline lake microbial communities from Ace Lake, Antarctica - Antarctic Ace Lake Metagenome 02UKE (SPAdes) (version 2) | ecosystem: Environmental > Aquatic > Non-marine Saline and...
CCGGTCTCGACGGCTGGGCAAACGGCGCTGGATCTGAAGGCGGATGCGGCGGCTCCCTTCTGGGTCGAAGTAGTCCTTGTAGCATCGGCCACGGCTGTCGCGACGGGCACGGGGGTCGCTTATCTGACGCATACGGTCGCGGGAACGATCACTGATTTTAAGCTGGTATGCGATCCTGCCAATGAACCGAGCGCGGCGAATATCGAGGTGGATATGAACTCGGTCAATCTTTCGACGGGTGCCCTGACTACTCGGCTCTCGGCGGTTGGAACGATTGCAACGAGCGCGAATATCTCGACGGGTGGCACGATCAGCGGGACGCAGACGGTTGCGTTCGGCGATCAATCAGCTTTCGACATCGATCAAGGCAGCGACGGCAAAGAACTCCGTGCCCTGATAGAAATAACTCCAAGCTAAATCAACTAACTTACTAAAAAATTATGTCTCTGAATGCTACTACTGGAATAGATTATGATGTGGACCGCTTTGTCATCAAACTTGTCTCGACTGGCCAAATCATCAACACGAACGCGAAATGGCAGCGGGTGGATGGCTCTGCGGTGAACGGCGCAAATGCGGATAGGGCCTACTACAAAAAGGTAGCGGGGGATTCGCCTGATGCTGATCATCGCTTTACGGTGTCAAGTGTAAGCGAGTGCGTCCCGTTCGATCCCGCGCTTGATCCCGGAGACGGTCTGCCTGTGGGAGAGTATGCGCCGGTCTACACGCTGGAGCCTCTGCCTTTGGAGGGCCTGAAGTTACAGATCGAGGCGCAGTTCCAGGCGGAGTTGCGGAAGGAATTTCCTGCGTCGTCAGACCCTGCTCTGCTGATCGAAGCCGCTGATGCTATCACGCGGAAGCAGAACGGTGTCCCGCTCTCTACGGAGCAGGAGGAGACACTAACTCGCGTCCTTGGAATCGGAGACGCAACCACTCAGTTCCGCGCTCGACAAGATGAGCTGAACACCGCCGCCGAAGCGTTTGCCGCTGACCCGGAAGACACCGACACGGAAAATCCAGGCGCTGGGATCTACGACATCGAAGCTGGCTGGGTGCTTTCTTGATGCGATGACGCCGCGCAAACGCTCTGAACTTCCCCACCTTTATTATCCGGAAATGAACCAGACTCGCATTCTTAATCCACATGGTTTTGCGGCGGGTGGTGGTGCGTCCTACGACTTTATTGAAACCTTTGAAGGCTCTGAAGAGGATTCCTCCGGCGTGGCCGGCTATGACAATACTGGATGGATTAGTCCAGTAGTTAATTCCGCTGAAGTTAATCCAAATTATACAACATCTCCCGCCCCTTTCGAGGGAACTTATAGCTATCTTTGCGGGAGCAGCTCGCGATTTGCGTCTAGGGATCTTGACTCGCCTCTAAGCGATGTTTGGATCTACTTTCAGGCAGCGATGACGCTTGATCAAAGCGGTGGTGGCTGGATCTTCCAAGGCGTTGATTCATCAGGGAACCAGCTAATTTCCATCCTATGCGCAAGAACGGTTGTGGGATCTAAAAAGTTCCTCGTCTATAATGGCACTACTATCGCGGGTTGGTATTCAACTGGATTTGTATTCACCTCACCTGTTCATTTTTGGCTTCATTACGTGGCAGGAACGGGGTCCGATTCTATTTCTCAAATTTACGCCTCACTAGACGCAACCCGCCCCGCTTCACCAATTACCGCAGGAACTACTACGGGATTGGCCACAGCAGACATGAGCGAGATAAGGCTCAATGCCGGCGGGAATATCCTTAACCCGATTTATGACTCCCTGATTGTGCATTCGTCTGAAATTAGCAGCGATCCGCTTGCTTGAAATTAACTTTAAAGACGGACCGCTAGACTAAATGACCAACCTCCCGCTAATCCACCATGACCATCCTCGCCAACATCTCACCGCCTCCGGTCGCCTGGTTGATCGCTTTTGTGCTGATCGCCTGGGGGACTCACTATCTCGGCAGCGAGGGGAATGGGTGGCTGGTGATCTCGATGCTGGCGGCGGTCGGGGCGATTTGCTCGGGGGTTTGGCTGGCTGGGATTTTGTTGGGTGGGTGAATGGGGGGAAACGGGGAGAACTTTCAACATCGAACTTTGAACATTGAACTTTGAACGACTGACTTGCTGAACTGCTGATCTGCTGAATGACTGAATGACTGAATTGCTACAACGCTTATTGAACGCTGCGCCGGAGATGGTCTCTGATGTGGCGCTGGAATGGGCGGCGGAGCGGGAGGTGTTGCCCAGTGGGCTGTCTTCTCGTGATCAGCAGGAGGCTTTCTCTCGCGAACTGCGGGGGAAGTCGGTGTTCTCGGCGCGGACGTCTTCGGCGGGGTATCTGCAGGAGATCAAGGATGTGGTGGACTTGGCGATGGCGGGCGGGTATGAAAATGATCTGCCGAATCTGCGGCTGGCGCTGAAGCAATCGCTGGCTCGCCTGGGCTATACGCCGGAGACGGGGTTCCCAGGGGACGATGATCTCGCGATACCTCCGGCTGAGCCGGGGTCGCTGAAGGATCTGTCGAGCGGGAAGCGGATTGACTTTATCCTGGAGACGCAGATCTCTCTGGCTCGGGGGGCGGGGCAGCGGCAGCGCGGGCTCGATCCGGACCGGATGAAACGCTGGCCTGCGTGGGAACTGATCCGGGTGTATTCTCGACGGGTGCCGCGTGGATCTGAACCGGGCTCGCTGGGCTGGGCGGGTCGATGGCTGCGGGCGGAGGGGCCGGTGGTCCCTTCGGGTGGCCGACCGGGTGGCAGACTGATCGCGCTGAAGGATGATCTGGTCTGGCGTGGGCTGGGGTCGAAGGAGCTTTTTAAGGATGCGCTGGATGTGGATCATCCGCCGTTTGCTTTTAACAGCGGCCTCCGCTGGGTGGAGGTGTCGCGAGATGAGTCGGAGGCGCTGGGGCTGATGGGCGCGACATCGAGCAGGCCGGTCGCCCCGCAGGAGGCGGGGGAATCTCTGCCGACGCCGGAGTCTAGTCTACGTGGGCTGGACCCGGCGCTGCGGGAGAAGCTGAGGCAACGCATCCGCGCGGAGCGCGGGGTGAAGCCTGACCATGTGCGCTATAATGAGCTGCTGGAAAAGGAGACGCGTGAGGCGGATGATGCGTACGCGAAGCGGCCTCGCTGGGTGCCGCCGACGCAGGATGAGATGGCGGGGAGGGCTGCGGCATGAGCTTCTCGATCAACATAGAAACAACTGATAACACGGCGACGCCGTATCTGGAGACGCTGATCGCGAATCTGTTGGACCCGGCGATCTTGCACACGGCGATCGCGGAACGGGGCGAGACGCTGACGCGGCACTATCTGGCTGACCAGGCCACGAAGCGACATAGCTCGGCGAATGCGCTGGGCGCGACGCCGACGGGTATCCTGAGCCGGGCGGCGGAGTCGCCAGAGGGCAAGGGCTCGTCGACTGAGGCAACGATCACGATGCGACCGGCTGAGGTCTTGGCGCGTGCTTTCGAGGATATCGAGATCACGCCTCGGGAGGGGAAGAAGTGGCTGACGATCCCGATCCATCGCTCGAGCTACGGGAAGCGGGCGGGTGAGTTCGATGATCTGACGTTCATTAAGTTCCGCTCGGGTAGTGGGGTGGGGCTGGCGCAGCGGGCGTCGAATGGGAATCTGATCTTTTTGTATCTACTCGTCAAGAAGGTGACGCTGAAGCAGGACCGGACTCTGCTGCCAAGTGATGACGCCTACATGGAGGAGGCTGAGGCGGCTGCGGCTGATGTGATCCTGGGGGATACTTAATACGATGAGCAAGGCTTTCGATTTACGAACTCAGATCAAGGCGGCGATCGTCGCGGCGGACATCGGTCTGGTCGCGGGGGATGTCGTGATCGAGCGGCAGCATGATTTCCTGAATCAACTGGATCAACTGGTGGTCGCTACCTCGAACAGTGTCCTGTGCCGGATCGCTCCGGCACGGGGGAAGAACATCAACCCGGCTGCGGCGACGCTACGCTGGGACACGACTCTGGTGGTCTCGCTGTGGACGATGACGGCGCTGACGTCTGGCGCGCAACCGGAGGAGGACATCCACGAGGGGCTGATGGATGCGCTCCATCACGCGGTGATGACGGTCCATGCGGACTCGGCGCGGGCGTCTCATCAACGGCTGATGGTGACGGACTTTTTCGAGGTGGATGACTTCGAGTTTCTCCGCCGTGACACGATCGTCGAGACGGAGTTTGTGACGCCTCGCACTTGATAATTTTCTCTACAATAACTGATACCCAAAAAAACTAAACTAATGAACCTACTACTATTATTCGCTCTCGGGCTGGTCGCTTTTGCGGCTGCGCCTTTCGCTATCCATCACGCCCGCTCGGCTGGACGGTCGCTGGCGTGGAATGCTCTCGACGTGCCTGTGACGGACTATGTCCCGGCGTACGGCTCGCTGATGTATTTCGCTCTCGATGGTGACACTGTCGAGACGGTGACTGTCGCGGTCGGGGCTGCCCCGGCTGGATCAACTCTGACGGACTGGAAGGAGCTGGGCACGCTGGAAAGCGGATCAATCCAGGTGAATGTGGAGGGCGGCAAGGAAATCAAGGAGTTCAACTCGACGCTCGGCAAGCATGTCCCGATCAAGACGGTCGGTGAGACGACTTCTCTGACCTACAGTTTCGCGGTGCAGAAGATCACTGCTTTCATCCTGCAGATGTCTCGCCACGCGGCGAGCATGAACGGAACGACTGGCGTGATCGGGCATAACAGCCAGCTCACGGGCCACTACAGCGGGTATCTGCTGGTGACTCAATACAATGGCACGGAGCAGGTGGTCACGGATCTGGTGCGCGCTGAGCTGATGCTGAGCAACCCGATGGCGATCCACTCGCAGGAGGGCGAGACGGCGCAATTCTCTGCGAAGCTGCTCGACAATACTAACAACGCTGGCGCGCTCGGCACCGTCTCGGCCTAATCACAATTTGTGCGTGTAGGGCGGAGTCGTCCGCTGTGGCGAGTGTCACAACCGGGCGGCTCCACTTTTCGCGGGAATCTCTGACTCTGTAAATCATAATTATGAAGAGGAAATTACGAAGACCGCCTGCAGCGGCCAGTCCGCCACGGGAGGCATTGCGCAGGCCGGATGCTAAGCCGGTGCGGACGCCGAAACCGAAACCTGAAGCGGGCGCCCCGGTGCGATCTACTGATAAGCCCGGTGCCGGGAAGTCTGCTGGTAAGAAGTCTGCTGGTAAAAAATAATCATGCTCGTCTCTGACATCGTGCTGACCTGGTATCCGGGTGATCCTCCGTCTACGGATGATCCGCTGGTGCTGTTGGGGGCGGCAAACTTCACGCCGGAGGGCTCGCGCCTGCGCCGGTCGGTGGAGCAACTGACGCAGTCGGCGGACTTTCTGCGGGGCACGACTGGGGAGGTCTATGCTCGAGGGAATGTCCGATCGTCTCTGGAATGGACTGAGGTGCGGGAGGTGGCTGACCCGAACGAGGCGCAGGAGATCGCGACGACTCTGGCGGCTGGTCTGCCGACTGATGATGGCTGGCTGGAGCTGGAGTTCGGCGACCGCAGCACGACGTGGAAGGCGGCGCGGGCGGTGATCCGGGGCTTCTCGGATGATCACGATGATGTGGAGGGCCTGCTCTCGCTCCGCTGGACGGTGGAGTGCGGGGCGCTGTCTGTCCTGGCGGGAGGATCGCCGCCGACGATCTACACGCCCGGCGAAATCACGACGGAGGAAAGCACGCCGACGGATCGCTTCGCGCTGCTGTTGGAGGATGCTTCTTAACAATTTTATATCATGCCTGTATCTAAGAAAATCTCTGCGCTGAGCAGCCACACGACGATCGCTGATGGGGACTACATCCCGTCGGTGGATGTGTCGGAGGCTGATGCGGCCAAGAATAAGCGCACGCTGTTCTCGACTCTCTGGACATGGATCGAGGCGAAGCTGATCGCGGCGAGGGTCACGATCTTGCGCCTGGCTTTCTCGGCGAACACGGAGCTGACGATCGCGAGCGGATCGATCACGGTGACGCGGTCGGTCCACTCGGTGGATACGGAGGGCGATGCGGCGAGTGATGATCTGGCGAATATCGCGGGCGGTGCGGAGGGTGACTTCCTGCTGCTGTCGGCAGCGAACACGGCGCGCACCGTCGTTGTGAAACACAACGCGAGCGGCACGGGGAATCTACGCACGCCGGGCGAGGCTGATGTCTCGCTGACGACGGACAAGCTGACGCTGGTCCTCTACTTTGACGGGGCGACGTGGAATGTGACGGGGCAGGTCGCCACGGGGATGCTCTACGCGGACGGCTCGGTCGCGGGCACGGGCAATCAGGCATTCGCGAAGCTGACGCTGACGGAGTCGAGTGAGGTGACGATCGCTGCGGGGGCGGTGGCGTCGCCGGGCGGGGCTTTCACGATCGATACGGAGTCTGATGCGGGGACGGATGATCTGGATACGATCAGCGGGATCGCTGCGGGTGAGCTCGTGGTGGCCTCGGCCAATAACGCGGCGCGCTCGGTGGTGATCAAACACGGCGTGGATAATATTTTTACTTGGGACGGGGCGGATCTGACTTTGGATGAGACTTATCGGCGGGTGCTGCTGCAGGGCGACGGGACGAATGTCTATGTGCTCTCGGTGGTCGGCACGGGCGGCGCGGCGGGTCTGCGGGCAGATGGGTCTGTCGTGAGCACGGCGCGGCAGGAGTTCCTCCAGCCGAATCTGACGGACGCTACGGAGCTAACGATCGCGGCGGGTGTGGTGACGAAGACGCAGGGCTCGCACACGGTCGACACGCAGGAGGATGGCGCGAGTGATGATCTGGATACGATCCTCGGCGGGGCGGAGGGTGACTTGCTTTTCATCGCCGCGGCGAACGCGACGCGCACCGTCGTCGTGAAGCATGGCACGGGTAATATTGTGACTTTCGCGGGGACGGATATCTCGCTGGATGAGCTGCGAAAGGAAATTCTACTGCGCTACGACGGCACGGACTGGCGGGTGATCTCGTCGGAGACGGACACGACGGCGACGGCGGATGATCTGATTTTACTGCAGGAAACGCAGACCGCGGGAACGAATGGCGGGACTTTCACATCGGGTGCCTGGCAGGCGCGGACGCTGGCTGAGGTGGTTGATACGGGCGGACACTGCACGATCTCGTCGGGCAAGCCGACGCTGGCGGCGGGCACGTATGAGATCATCAGTGGCGGCGGGATGGCCTGGCAAGTTAACGGGCACCGCGTGAGACTCTACAATGTCACGGACACGGCCGTGGTGGCTGATCTAGTCACGCCGAACGCGCGGGCGGATGCGGCGGAATACGACGGCAGCATGGCAGCGATCGCGGGGCGCTTTACACTGGGCGCGGCGAAGGAGCTGCAACTGCAGCACCGCTGCCTGACGACTAAGGCCACGGCAGGAATGGGCATTAACATAAGTATCGATAGCACGCCGGAGTGCTACGCCTGGCTGCACCTGCGGAAGATCGGCTAACTCTATAACATCTCGATGGCTGGGCCGAATAAAGAACTGAGTCTGAAGATCACCGCGAAGGGTGGTGACACTGCTGCTGTCGAAATCGCTAAGGCTGCGGAGGCGTTGGAGCGATTTGAGGAGTCTGCAAAGACGCTGGGCGATAAGAAGGATCTGGCAGGGGCGCTCGATGGCCTGGTGAAGGGCATGGAGTCGCTCGGCGCTGATGCTGCTCCGGCGGCGGAAGCTCTGGGCGAGGCGCTCGCCGAGGTCAATGGTGAAATCGCCAAGATGGAGTCAGTGGAAGCGGCGGCAGCGACTGCGACGGCTGAAGCGGGGCGAATCGGATCGCTAGTGAGTCAGGGCGAGGCTCTCAATGAGTTGAAGCCTGCTCTCGAAGGTGCCACTGATGCGACGAAAAAAGCGACGGAAGCGACGGGAGAGATGTTCCCGACTTTTGAAAAGGCGGGGGACCGAGTGCAAGATCTCGGAGATACTCTCTCGAAACAAGGGGGGAAGCTCAATGCGTTCGCCAGACTGCTCAGCGGTGCTGGTGGTGGAGTCCAACGATTTGGAGGCTCTCTGCTTTCTTTGGCGGGTGGTCCAATCGGGATTGCTATTGGCGGCTTGGCTTTGATCACTAAGGGGATCTCTTTCCTGCAAGACCGACTGGAAAAAGCACGGGAGGCGGCAAGTCGTGCCTTTCCGGATCTCGTCAGTGGAAGCGGTGACGCATCCATCGCGGCGGAGGCGCTCGCGATCTCTCAGGATAAGGTGTCTACCTCGATGGCGAACACGGACAAGGCTGTGGACGGCTACATCACACGTCTGGAAAAAGCTGTCGGACTGGAGAAACAACTTGTCGATGCAACTCTCGAAGAAGATCTCGCAGGCATCGATCTGGATCAGGCAACGGGGGCAATTGATGAGGGGCAGGCTGCTGACGCTGCCTTCGAGGCACGGAAGAAAGCAAGTGAGGACAAGCGGCGAATGGATCGTAAGATCCTGGAGCTGGAGAAACTTGAGCGCGAAGCTGCTGCAGACGCTGCGCGGCAGGACTATCTCGCAACATTGTCGCCCGCTCAAGACGCGCAAGCGAATCTCGATGCACTTCAGAGTCAGGGGCCATCTGGCGCTCCCTCGCTCCGGGAGCTGCGCGAGGCTCGCAACAAGGCGTCGTCGAAATTTGCTCAGGTCCCGAGGGATGATCCTGAAAAAATAGAGGCTCTCGAAGAGGCTTTCAAGGATGCGCAGTCGGCGCTGATTGAGGGCTTCGATGATCTCGTCACTCAGCGACTCGACGAGCGAAGCGGGCTGATCGACCGGGTGAAGGCTGCAGGTGATCGCTCTGCTGCTGCGAATAATGCAGTCACTGAATCGGAGCGGGGTCTCGCTGATTTTGGCGGCAAGGGTGAGGAGATTTTCAGAAGACAGCAGGAGGCTTCGGCTCGCAGGCATGACGCAGAGCGTGCTCGCAGAAAACGGAGCGAAAGGGGCGACGGGACTGATCAAGTCGACCAGGAGGCGCTGAATCTCGCTAGGGCGCTGGAAAGCAATCTGAACAATCCCGGAGCACGCGACGCGCTGGGAGTGGAACTGGTGGCTACTCTAAAGAGCTTCGCAGCGAAACTCTCGGACGGCACGAACTCGGAGGAGTTGGTGGGATTGCTGCAGGATCTAACGACGGCCCAGACGACGACGACGGTGAATCTGTCTGCTGTCGAAAAGCAGGTACAGAACCTGCGGGGCCAACTGAAAAATAATCGCTAACGGATGGCTATCTCAGACATTTGGACACTGAAGACTGACTCGCTCTCTGACGAGAAAACGCTGACGGCGTGGGGCTTTTCATCGGGCTCGCTCTCGCGGGTGAATCAAGGGGCGGATGAGCTGGTGCTGCAGCTACCGCAAAAGGACGCAGGCGCGATCTCTGAACTATGGGCCTGGGAGACGCCAGTCACTCTCTACCGCGACAGCGTGGTCTGGTATCGCGGGTATGTGGACGGGCTGCTGCGGCAGTCTGATCCGGGCTCGGATACGAGCACCTATGTGGTCAAGAATGTCTGGTGGCTGCTGGAGCGCGCGGGCTATCTAGCGAACTGGACGACGAAGGCAACCGACGGGCCCGGCTCGACGACGGTCCCACATCCCCGCATCCGACTGGGATGGGACGCCGACGGCGAGCTGATCTCGTCCCGAACGATGCTGGGGGACGTGATCACTTACGCGGCCTCGCTGGGTATCTCGGTCTCCATCGACACTGATGGTCTGCTGGACAGTAACATCCCGGTGATCGAGACGCACAATGTGACGGTGGCAGAGCTGGTCCGGCGGATCATGCGCTGGCACCCTGACGGCACGCTGCGGGCAGAGTATGCCGCGAGCGGGACGACGCTGGTCGGGATGCGTCGCGAGACGGCGCAGGCGATCGAGTTCTCGACCACGGGTAGCCCGGTGACATTCTACGATATTCGCCCTCGGAATGATCTGCTGATCGACTCGGCCCACGTCCACTACGAGATGGAGGTGCCGGAGACGACAGTGGTGGACGACGGTGCCCCGGAGACGGTCGACAATGTCGTCATCCATGTCGATAAATATCCGGCTGGGGCGTCAGTGACACGCGCCTCGCTGGTGGAGCTGATCCCGGTCTCGCGTCCGGCTACGATCGAGGCTGGTGGCACGCCGGGTACCACGCTCAAACACAAGCAGCCGGTCGGCACGGTGGCGTTTTCGGAGTATGGTGCCACTGACGACTCGGCGAAGCAATGGTGGCTGGAGGCGTCGGGCCTGGAGACTCTCGGAATCGGGCTGGCAGATATCAAGCTGCCGACCACGAGCACGGCGACTGTTTTCGCTCATCGGATCGCAATCAAACCGTCATCGGTGCCGCTGCCGCCGAGTGCGATCAACCCGAACTCGACGCCGCTCTATCGGACGACCACGATGGCTGATCTGCCGCGCGAACTGGTCAGCGGTGCGCTCGCTGACTGGATGTCAGTCTACGCGACGGATGTGATAGCGGAGGCGACCATCGCGATCGCGAAAAGCTCGGTCGATAATCTGGCAGATGTCGATGCGAAAAACCGAATCATCCAAATGTCGAGAGCGGGCACGGTGCCCTCCACCGGGGGCAGCTCTCGCATCCCCGTCTACCTGGTCGACGGCATCGTCGAGACCGTCGGCACGGACGCGACGACTAAGGTCTACGAGAAGGCCATAGGCTACACGCCCGCCGATATAATTACGCAGGAAGACGCCGACGCGCAGAACGCTGCGGCCATCGCGGCTGCAGTCAAAGAGGCAGTGGTCCCGAAGCTGGCGAGGGTCACCTACGACAGCCGGTCAGTCCTCCAATACGAGGGCAGTCTGCGACTGACGGCGAAGGAGGCAGGCACGCAGATCTACCTCGGCAATTCTCTCAATCTCTACCACGCCTCCCGCGCCGAATGGGCCTCGATGAAGGCGCAGATCCAGCAGGAGTCGGTCAACCTGACGACGGGCGAGATCGCGCTGAGTTTCGGCCCGGCTGAACACCTCGAACCACAGGACTGGATCGCGCTTTATGCGGCGGCGCGGGAGATGATGCGCGGGGCCTCTGCAAACAGCGGCGCACCGCTCGATCAGTCAGGCGGTGCATCCCCCTCTGCGGCTCCTGCAGAGAACCCGGTGGTCGGTGCAACAATCACGCCGAAAAAACGCTTCTACATCAAGCCTAAAGTCGTCGGGCCAAAGCCGTGGGACGTGGTCATCAAGCAGTCAACGACAGCGGCCTCGATCCAGTTCGAGCTGCACGATCCTATCCTGGTCAATAGCGACGGATCGGAGCTGGCAATCGCGGGTCTCGACAATCTCACCATCGCCGCCGGAGACACTCTGATGCTCCGCCTCGAAGGTCCCGCTGCTCCTCCGTGGGAGGACGCCGAAGTCGTCGTCGACTCAACATGGCCGGGCGGTCCGGATGCCTACTACGAATGGCAGGAGGCGACGCCCTACGGCCTCACTAACTCCAGCCTGCCAATCTGGAGATTCTACGATCAAGACGGTGCGCCAGAAGGTGCCGTCGAGATCATCGATGGAGAGATCTATGGCGAGAAAATGGTCACGGACGTCCGGCGGAAGGAACTGTATTTCAAACTCACTCGGGTGCGGGAAGAATTAGCCTTTCGCCTCGCGCCGTACATCCTCTAAGCGATGCCCTCGGAGATCCTGCCAGACATGCCAAGATTTGGCGCTCCCGGCGGCACGGATTCGTGGTGTAGGCAGGTCGATGGCGGGCTGTTCGAGTCGGAGGAGCGGAAGATAGTGTTCGAGTCGCCGAGGGACGTGCCTGCGCCCGAAGTCCTCGCGCTTCTCAGTGTCTCAGAATGGCGCGTGAAGGTGACGATCGACGATGGGACTTTCGCCCTCTCCAAGGAGGTCGACATTCTCGCCGGAACCCGCAAATCAATCACGCTGGGCGTGGAGAAAATCCACAACGATCCAGGCTGGGTGACGCTGCTCGATCTGATCCATAAACTGATCCATCCAGACGAGGACGAGGATGAGGAGGGAGACGACGGATTGGCGGACTATAACACGGGGCAGTTCTTCCTCTACGACGAGTCGATACTGGAGGTAGGTGCGGGCGATGATGAGGGGATCAATACGCGGTACGAAATCAGTGTCGCGGTGGCCGATCCGAGGTGGTTTCACGTGCCGGAAGATCCCGAGGATGAGGACACTGATTATCTGGTGTTCTGGGGCTTCGATATCGAGGTCACAATGTCAGCCGAGCAGGTCGACATAAACAACGGCGACGCAGTGCTCGCGTCAGCCTATACGGCCCGAGTCGAATATGAGGGAGATTTCCACCACAACGAGGGCGGAGCAACAAACGACGAGGAGCAAGCGATAGAGTGGCTCGTCGAGGTCAATCAGCACGATCAGTATTGATTTTGTTTCGGACCAGTGGCAATCTGTTTCGGATTGGATGGCAAGTTACAAAGT
>Ga0208414_1002400_pt1 | contig 12437 bp, 21 predicted proteins | sample AntAceMetag02UKE_FD_184770 | JGI IMG/M metagenome (GOLD analysis project Ga0208414, IMG submission 184770) | Saline lake microbial communities from Ace Lake, Antarctica - Antarctic Ace Lake Metagenome 02UKE (SPAdes) (version 2) | ecosystem: Environmental > Aquatic > Non-marine Saline and...
GTTGGAAAGTGACAGTTGAGTCCAAAGATAAGGAGAGTGGTAAACCTGACAAAACGTTTATTGGGTACAGTCAAAATATGAATATCGCAGGTAGGACTAAAGGTGCTTGTGATAGACATAAGAAATCGGGAACAGTTTGTGGAGAACCCCAACTGGCTATGAAAGGTGGTGAGTGTGATGAAGTCATTTTCATGAAGAAAACCCCTGATGGTCCACTCATCCGGGTCAGTACTCCATTTTTTTAAAAATTTTCACTAGGTTTATCAGCACCTATATACACTGGAGGTGCTTCAAGTATCTCAAGCTCAAGTTTACCTTCTTGGGTTTGAGATGGTTTTACGTACGCTATCCGACAATCATTTGCACGAAGGACGGGATTTCCATTGGGTGTTGGAACGGCGATTGGTTTACAGAGAAGTGCGAACATCTATTCTACGAAGACATTTTAAGTTTGTCTACGAACATCCACCCACCCCTGTATGCTTATGTCACTCTCTTCACACCACGGGTAAATAACATCCTCATCACCGATGAAATTTAAAGCACGTACACCATTTTCAATACACCTATCACATATAGCCTTATTGTCATCAATGAGGAGACCTATGTTAAGGGCGCGACATATATCCGCCTTGTGTATTTCATTCGGTGTATAACTATTTGTGAGGATAACATCATCGAATACACCTGGGAAGTACATATCTATCCATCTTTCGGTTTCTCCTCGAGCCATATCTTGGCGTCCAGTGAGGACGTACATTTTGTTGTAACGTTCTTTAAGTTTAAACATTGCTTTTTGAGACCCTTGCATGGGTGTAAGATCCATGAAGGCTTTGGATTGATAAAATTCTCGAACCATTTTTTGTGATGCTGGTTCATCTATGTCAAATATGTCACGATACACATAGCTGTACCGTGGTTTTCGGATAGCTTTGTTGTGATACTTTGCCATGGGGAAGAGAAATTTTACTAAGACTTCATCGATATCAATTGCGACTCTGTTCATTTAATTATTACAAATATTATTCATAGTCCCTAATTACCACACCTATGGGAAAACGCGGTACTTTCAGTGCAGTGAGGTTTTGGAACCGTACAGTCAAGATCTTTCCAATATATTTCTCGTAGTTCTTGTAGTGCTCTTCTCTCCGAGCGATCGTTCCTTCGGGTCGCACGGTAAACTGTTGATCATTTTCAGTTTTACATACCCAAACAACTGCATCTGCATCCCGTCCATGACCCGTCTTGGCACCGACGATTTCATACTCCTCGGTCTGAAAAGTTTTATACTTGAGTAAATAGTTACTTCTCTGACCAACTTCGTAAAGACTGGAGCGATCACGAATCATAACACCTTCATGACCCTGTGAAGTAAAGATATCATGGTACTTCTTAACATCACTTTCCTTTTTAACAAGTACCGTTTCAATGCTCACACAATCCATTCTCTCCTCGAATGTAAGCTCTGGACGATTCAAATCAAAATAATCAAAAATAAAGAACTCGAGTGCATCAGGGTTAGTCTTGAACATACTCGTGATTTCCTCAAATGTCTTGTCATGGGCGTAACATTCCCCGTCGAGATATTCACCGTCTCGTAGACCTTCACATAAATGCTTGAAAGCGTTAACGGGTTTACCGGTACGAGAGAAGCACCCTTTATTTGATACGATCAGTCTCACACCGTCAAGTTTGGGTTGCACGTAAAAGGGTAGGGATATATACTTTTTACGCTCTTCCCACTTGTTCGCGAGCATAGGTAAAACCTGGTTACATTTGATGTTCTCATTGTTCCACATCGTCTGGGCTCGCTTCACAGCCTTCTCGTAACCAGTCTTGACGTTGGTTCGTGATTCACTAAACTTGTCACTTCCCACAATACCAGAGACTTTCACGATGTCACTGGTTCCATTCTTCAAATCTTCAACCTTGATGTCGATGTAACGGTCACGGCCATGTTTGTCTTGACGGATAAGGCGTTCCATTATTTTCTCAACTCTAAGTAGATGTCAGAAATACCAGTTGTTGTAAATTACGGTAGAATGGACCGACTTAGGCCTCCAGAAAGCACAACCTTGCCATTGAATGTAAACACGTTTTCTATTTTGTTTATAATTTTATGTATTTTAGCTTTGTACCGGCGTTCTGTTATGATCAGTCAAGGACGTCAACAATCTTATATTTAAGACACTTTTCAGGTGAAAGATAGATATCCTTCTTCATCAATTTTTTTAGTATTTTCTCAGGGATTTTGGTCTTCTCAAGATACATTTGTTTTAATTTTTTCATGAATTTATCAGTAGATTTCAGCTCATGTTTAAGTTCTTGGAAATTACCCCACATCTCAGTAGAAATCTGATGGATGAGAATATACGCATTTTTACCCATCCGTCTTTCAGCCCCACCAAGTAATACAAAAGTAGCGGCACTACAACAAGAACCTTGGGCGATGGTGATAACTTTCACACGAGAAGTCTCGAGAACGTTCATCATATTCATACCAGCAAAGATACAACCACCTTCACTCATGATGTGTACACGAATTTGTGGTTCGTATCCAACAAGTTCAGCTTTCTTTTTAAGAAGTTCAATCTCCAGCTTCTTAAATTTTTCGACGAACATGAGTGCATTTTCACGATCTACATCACCGTAGAATAGGAGTTCATTACCGATGATCTTAACACATTCCTCAACGGGTTCAACTTCTTCTTCCTTCGTAGACATTCTTCAATGCTTTCTTTACTCTTGTTACATCCTTCTGTTTTAAGCCATTTCCGACTGCGAGATGATTTATCACATCAAAATCTTGTGGGGTTATTTTATAGTCTACTAATTTTGACATATCACCTTTCTCGGCATACTTCTTTAATAGACACAGTTCTTCTACACCTAAACCCATTCTAGATTTTCTACGAATCTCATTATATTTCTGTTTTCTCATCTTGTAGTTCCCTTGTTTAGTCCAACAACTACCCGGTCTTATCTTATCCTTCTCGAGTGGTTCACCTAGACATGTCTTAGGTATTGTTAAAGCGTGAAGAACAAAATACGGCATGAGATTCCAATTTCCACTTTGATAAATATGATTGTCATAGGAATCTGCGGCACTGAAAGATTCTGATGCTCCGACCAAATCTGCACCCTTTGAGTCTATGTAATTTTCCTGAAAAATATCCCACATATGTCCATGTTCAGCAACACTGTCAAGTATTTCGATTGGTCCTTCACCCGATAAAAATTCGGATATAAACTCTTTAGGTGTTTTGAAATCATCAATCATATCATAACCTTCAAGGTATGCGAAGAAGTTTCGAATATTTCCATTACTCCTGTACGCAGCGGAGTACGCTTCATCGTCATTTTTATCCGTCAGTGATAAAAGTACATTCGGTTTATGTCTAGGAATAAATACAGTTTCAAAGTTAGGAAACATGCACATATTTGTAGATGTTACCACTAGACATCCACGAGTCAGTTTATCTCCATCTGATACCTGTTCCACAATCGGTTTAAAAATGGGCTCATAATCTTCTATAAACACATGTTTGGTCGTCGGTTTTATGAAAGGAAGAAATAGTGATTTACTCTTTAAATGTTCGCCTTGTAATTCTATATAATTAAGACCTTCTAGAGCAGCTTCGAGGACATAAGTTTTACCAGTACCAATCGGTCCACAAATAAATACATTCTTATTCTCCCGTATGTATTTACGCACAAGTTCTATCTGCTTACCATGAATCGTCTTTAATGTTTTTTTCTCAACTTTTTTTTGTGCAATTATTTTAATGAAAGAGTCCATTGATGATCTTACTAATCAGGCTATAGATTTGGTGCTCGAAAATGACGCACTACATAAACGTATCGTAGAACCTTTAAGAAGGAAAATTCTACCATATGTTGCATGCGGTGTTGCTATAAACCTGACGATGTTTATTTTGCTATTGTATCTTGTTCGCCGTCTATCCCTATTTCCTCATCATATTCCCCCCCTTCAATAGATTCATCTTCATCTTCATCTTCATCGACACTATCCTTTTTGAATAACTTTCCCACTCGCTCGAGTGGTGTATTCTTCGTTATAGCGTGAATTGTTTCAATCGTTTTTGGTGGTTTGAGATTTGGAATTGAACGCACATTTAGAATTTCTGGCTTTGTGAAGACATTATCAAATGGATATTCTTTCTCAAAATCCAATAACACATTCGAAGGAACTGACGGTGATTGCTCTAGAAGTCTATCATACTCAGCCTTACATTCTTCCACAAATTTCAAACCATCCTTCTTACGTTCATCCCGCGGTAAAGCTAACATAAGTCGTATATTTCTCGACAAAAGACCGTGCGATAACGCAGCAGTTCTGTGATTTTCCATTAGCTCGTTAATTTTTAAAAATTGCATCACCGTTGCAATGAGACCCGCGATCAGGTTTAAACCACCTATAACAGAGGGTGCACCCCCCCGTATACTCTCAGGCAGTGTGGATTGTGCAAAATTCGCTGTACCAGTTATTGTTGAAAGTATGATAACGGGGAGTGTGAAACGCAAACTTAATTTTTTGTACAGTAGAAATGATTGATGATGCATAAATCTATAACATGCGGAAGCTTCACCCCATTGTCTCAGTATAGTTTCATGTTGTTCATTCCATACAATTTTTTCTTTTACCATTGTATAGTATAGATGAATATAATATTTTTCTTACACGCATTTTTTGTAGTAGCTATGTTGGTGGTTCCCTTCATGAATAACCGGGAAAATTTAGAGTTTTATTCTTTAATGATTCCATTTTTGTTTTTTCACTGGTCCGTAAATGATGATACGTGCGCATTGACACAATTGGAAATGGAAATTACAGGTCAGGAGAAAGAGAAAACTTTTATGGGACGATTAGTTGGTCCAATTTATAAAATGGAAGACAACGATATCAATAAATTCACAAAAACTACATTTTTCATGTTATGGGCAATTGTACAGTTCAGAATTGGTCACTTTGATTTCTTTATTAAAGAATTTAAAAAAACTATGAAGTAATTTAAAGATATTCACAGTTATAAAAATATATGGACGTTAAAATCAACCTAGAAATTAAACGATTGGAAGAACTTAAAAATCTTCGACACCGGGAATATATCTTCAATGTAGAGCAGATAGAACAAAAAATAGAACAAACAAAACATCAAATTGAAAGAACAGAGTCTACGATCAAACGGGATATATTGAGAAAACAAAAAGTATATTGTAAGGAGGAAATAAACACACTCGATAATGCGATTGAGACTTTTACACAGACAGTCGACGAGAAAATTGAGGGTCTTCACACAATTCTCGAAGTGTGGATAGAAAAGAATAAGATGGAGAAAGAGTCTATTGGGTACAATATTGAAAAAATACGAGACCTTATCAAAGGGGAGAACATGAACGATGTTTTCGAAATGTTCAACTCTGTAGCAAATTCTTTAGAAATCATAGATAAGAAACTTACTTCTTCTCACGAATCAGTTCCTGAACCCTAGAGAACATCTCCCGATCCGCCTTCTTACGGTTATCGACTCTAATGATAATGTACTTGAGTCGGTTGGGTATTTTAGGACTGTTACCCTTCGATTTCTTAGTGGGTTTAAGTTTACCCTTTGCTTCCTGTATTTCTTTCTTTGTAGGCATTTTTACTATATACTAAGAATTTAGTCTGAATTTATCAAAAAAATGAACACAATTTCTAAAGTTGTGGTACACAATCATGCATAAGGCATCTGCAATGTCGTGCTTTCTTTCATATGGAATGTCCCCATCGATATATTTTTCAGCGATGGAGACAGATCTCTCTTTTCTTTGAACATGTAATGTAAAAGAATCTCAATATTGGTGAAACCACCAGGTGGTTGTGCTTCTATAAGTATTTTATCAGCTGAGTCGAATATACTTTGGTGATCTTCTACAAATAAAGGAATTAAGTCTACAAAATTATTTGATCGTATGTACTTGTAGTCTCCAAGACTCACTTTCTTTATATATTCCACTTAAAGACTCCGCTAATACCAATCCCATATTGTGATACCCAATATCAATTGATAACACCTTCATGTCTCTAAGTGAAAGATTTTCCTTAAGTATAGTAATGAAGAACAAGACAAAAGATCAGGTGTTATGGCTGACTCTTATTTTACTCACAGCGTTCGTGACATATATGTGGTACAACCCTAGAATTATCAAAGTTCCTGTGAATACTATTGTGCGAGTTCCACCAAGACCAATAGAAACGCGTCGCGAGCCAGAATTCAGGGGACCACCAATTAAAAGGTATAAGCCTGGACATATGCAACAGATGGGTATCATAACAGGACCGAATGAAGAAACTTTACCATTATATGGAAAGGAAGCGCGAGGTAGACGTGATAGATACCATTATTACACGACTACGGGTGATCATAATTTGTACCCGGTTCCATTGAGTCATAATTCTAGAGATTGTATGGAAGACATCGGGTGCCAAGAGCTATACGGAAATGAAACTGTTTCAGTGACAGGTAAAACTGGTTCATTCGCGGTTAATATGTATAGGACTGATGATTTTTTTTAAAGCTTACAGCGTCTGCGGCTATCTTCAATAACGCGGGCAGAAGACAAGATACAACCTAAAAATCCAACAGTCATTAAAGCCTTGGCGTAATCCGATTTATTAGGAACATATTTATACCCAATAATTAATGACATCATTGTAGCAAACACACTTACAGCAAGTATTTCAAGATCAGCTTTGGGCATAGGTCTCCCCTCCGTGGTTGAAAGGTTTGGAACCTTAAAAAATCCCATAATGAGTGATGTACTAAACATTGTTTAATACTATTACTCAATAATTTTTTTTGATGTGATGATATCATATTCTCTTCCCTGGAGACCCTTATTTTTTGACAGTCTAGATTTCATATCCAATAACTCCATAATTGTTTCCTTGTCAAGATATTGAAGAAAATTTCTCTTTTGCTCAATATCATCTAGTTGACTTTTCTCTTTATTGGATTGAACGTATGGCCATGTGTGTTTTCTCAATGACTGAAGTTCGAGTTCCATTCTGGTCATGTGAGGTAATATAACCTCTCGTATAAGTTTGTTTGTTTCATGAAGGTCGTCCTTCCATTCACTCATAATTTTATAAGGGTTTAAATTTCTAAGTATATTACAATGGATCCTACCAATATCAGGAGCAAAGCTATAAAGTTGGGTCTCAGGGTAACTAAAGATGTAAACGGTAGTCGCGTCAAATTATCAGATAAGGACATCAAAAAACGGGTTCACGCTGTAATGAAGAGCAGGGCGAGTAATACCAAAAAATTCATCCGTATTTGTAGGGATGTTCTTGTGACAGCTGGACCCATTGGAACTGTAACACAGTCTAGGTCGACTCTTCCACCTCCACCTCCACCTCCACCTCCACCTATCAGAAAGCCTGTAATAAATGAGAAGCGGGCCAAACTTATGAATGAACTGAAAGCCACTCTCAAGAAGAGGGGGATAGCAAAATAAAATCTCAATTATTAATATACGAGATGAATAATCAGGCAAACGCCAACAAGGCTAATAATAATTTCAACGCTTCTGCGGTGCTGAACAACACCCTCAAAAATGCCGGTAACAAGGATGGCATGGGACCCGGGGGTAACAACAACAACGGCAACAACGGCAACAACAAACCCGCCAACAACAACGGCAACAACAAACCCGCCAACAACAACGGCAACAACAAACCCGCCAATAACGGTAACGCGAACAAGACCAACAATGGTAACGTGAACAAGACCAACAACGGTAACGTGAACAAGGCCAATAACGGTAACGCGAACAAGGCCAACAACGGTAACGCGAACAAGGCCAATAACGGTAACGCGAACAAGGCCAACAACGGTAACGCGAACAAGGTCAATAACGGTAACAACAAACCCGCCAACAACGGTAACAACAAACCCGCCAACAATGGTAACAACAAACCCGCCAACAATGGCAACAACAAACCCGCCAACAATGGTAACAACAAACCCGCCAACAATGGCAACAACGCTAACGGTATGTTGAACAATGCTAGGAAGCTTCGCAACTTGGCGAAGAAGATTGCGATGAATGCTATTAACAAGGCTCGCAAGGAGATGAACAACCAGTAAGCATTCACCAAAAATGAATAGAATATACAATTAATTTACACATAGTCAAAATATGTAAATTAATTCCGATGTAAACAGTAAGATGTCTCTCACAGTTCTTAAAAGAGAATTCCTAAAAAAAATGGGATCAGGTCTACGTGAGTTATTAAAGGCTGATGAAATAGGTTCAGACCCAGATACTGATATGGAAGAATTCATAAAAAGACACATGTTAGTAAATAATGATACAGGGAAATACGAGTTTTCCGAATCTAAATTTCTAATCGCTTTGGGTATACTCGATTTTGATTTACTTTCTCAAATTCTTTTATACTTTGATCAAAGTGGTATTACGATACAGAAGGTTTTAAGACAGTCTAAGTTCAATCCATTGACGATGTCAGGTCGGGAAATATACCTGGGTAGATTGATTGAACAAGGTGAAATAGAGACATTTTTAGATTTTATCTCCTTTTGAATTTAACGTCTTTTCACCACATCCCCTGCAAGTATAGACGCAGAAGAACATGATTGAGAGCACATCCAGAAAATAATAGGGATAAAAATGGGGGGAGGTGGTCTCGGGGGGAACCTCGACGCAGCTTTGTTGATCATGTATAGCATCAGTATCACACATACACAAGACGATAAAATTGTGGTAATATGAGTCATCAGGTACATATTTCCCATGGGTTTAGTTTTATTACTCAAATAATCTGATAAAAATGGTATAGGTATCTTGTTGATTATAGGTAACTTACAACAAAGAAGTATTGGAAACGGAAACATGTCTCTTTCTATACACTGACACTTTTTTTTAGCGTCTGATAATTTTAATATCAAACCGCTTTGACATGAATTTTTCAACTTCACCAAAGTATGGAAAACTCCATAGGTACCAGCGCGACCAAAAACCAGCACTATCAATACCACTTATTTTCCAATTCTCTTTGTCACTTCGGGTGACATTTAACATTTTTTTATGGATCTTCTTGGGATCTCGTTCCTCTATCGTCTGTCTGGGTACATCACCCCCGTGACGTAAAACATAGGAACGCATACGTGAAGGATTCTTGTGTTTGGTGTAGTCGGAATACCCACTTGCACCAAAGTCAACAGTCCTACCGTCGTCTAATGTCGCCCTGAACTTTTTCTTCGTGTCCGGACTTCTAGTGATTATGACGCGCATACTTATAATTTACAAAGATAATTTACTTACCGCAACCACCACCGCAGCAGTATTCCTCAGTCTTGGACGAGGGGAAGATGTCGCGTTCGGGTCCACGCTTGACACGATACATGTGATCGTACGCATGGAGAACGGCGACACCAGCCACCATGGTGAGAAGAACTGGGCGGTTCATCTTGCGAACAGAGAAACCATACAGACCAATGAGCGCAATGAGAACAAATTGCACGATGGTGACAGTGGGGAAATTGGGCATCTTGAAACGGTCCGCGAGGGTTTTAGTTTCGGGGTTAGCGATTACCATAGACTCTTGCTTGTATCCGGGCATTTTTATTATCTACTGAGAAAATAATGTGGTCTCTCCTGTTAGTTCCAATTTCTATGATTTGTTATGACTATTTGAAATCACCGATTGACATTCTCTACTTCACTAAGATAGCGAGACCACTACTGGGTATACAAAATACATTTAGGGATATCATATATAGTACATCTAGACACGCCATTAAGGATTACCCAGGTCTTTTCCTAATTAAGATGCATCATAAGAATATTCGTGAAGAATTTGATCGTATCTCACCCACACTCGAAAAGAAGTATTATCATGATATAGATCCATGGTTTGAAATAAATAATAGCTATTACTTTTATAAAATTGAAAAATTCCCACTCTTGTACGGTCTAGTCAAACAAATAAAGTGTATAGACACGAGTGTTGCTGCATTCGCTGTTGTAGAAGGTACAATGGTAATACCACCCCATCGAGCTGAATCCAATGAACTCCTGAGATACCAACTGACTATACACGGCGATGGAGATTGTAGTCTGTACACAGATGAAGGTAGGCACATACACCGAGAGGGTGAAGATATCCTCTTTGACCAGGGGAGATACCATGAACTGATGAAAACTGGGGATGGTCGAAGGGTTGTACTTATCCTTGATGTTCACAGGTGATTCCGACACGTCGCGATGTACATATCACTGCCACCTATGAGTTCTAGGGTTTTGTCGTCTACAATTCGCTTAGTGAAAGGACCTAGAGTTCCGTCATTGCAGCGCATACAGAGTGCCGAAAGTTTGGTCACATCACATGCCAGTGGGATACAATCAATAAGTTCACCAAACTTTCCCTGAAAAGAATCGGCATCGAGACCAGCTAATATCACAGACTTGTTTACGTGTAGACAACACTCCACAAACTTCTTGAGTCTAGGGAAGAATTGTCCTTCATCAATAGCAATTATATCAGCTTTCTCAAATTCATATGTATTAATAATTTCAAATAAGTCAAACACTTTATAACAATCAAACTTTACATTATCATGTGTTTTGAGAATTTCCTCGGGGGACCTGGTATCTTTTGCAGAATTTATAATCATCACATCTTTTCCTATAACTTTTAACCGCTTAAGTCGTCGAATAAGTTCAGATGTTTTACCAGAAAACATATTTCCCATAATAATTGAAAGTCCCATCTCACCCTATTATTATAATATTGCATTTTTTATATGGGTGATATACACAGAGCAGTTTTGAATGGACATGTGGGTTATTACAATCCCACTACTGGTAGGGTTAAGTTTGGAAAATGTATCTATTCGAGTATTGGGTCAGCTATAAAATATCTCAATTAGTCTGTGTGATCAGTACCGTGTAAAAATTCTAACTAATATCAATTAATGAATGGTCCTCCAATTCGCGCACCCGCGGCGCCTAATTTTCTATTAGAAATATTATCATTTTTATTAAACTATATATTTGTCATGACATCAAAAATACCCGTGAGATCACACTATTACGATATAAGCATATTGAAAGAAGCCGTAGATATAAAGAATAATTTTAAGATATTTCACGACGAAGTGGTAAATGTATACAAAGATTTCAAAACCATAAAAAATGATTACTACTTTGAGGATATAGTTCGCACAGAACCAGAGTGGACCAGATTCTACCTGAAATGGCTGAATGATGTAGAACCAGAGGCGAGAATATTATGTCCAAAGAGTTCAGCTCTAATTGACAGTATGCCAAATGTTAGAATAGCGATGTTTTCAGTTTTGAAACCGGGTGCTAAAATATTATTACATAAGGGACCACACCGCGGTTGTTTAAGATTACACCTAGGATTAATAACACCAAATAGTGATGATTGCTTTCTAAATATTGCCGGTCAATCATACAGTTGGAGAGATGGGGAAGTTATACTTTGGGATGACTCATATCCACACTATGTCGAAAATAATACAGATAAATATAGAGTCATTCTCTTTTGTGATATTGTGAGACCAATGAATTGTGTAGGAACTGTATTAAATAATCTATTGTTAAAGCTAGTATCTAAATACGCGATGAAAAATTAAAATATCACTCAAAAATAAGAATGCCTGTAAGTACACGTAGAGAACTCAATAAAAAAACAAAAAAAACAATTGATCAGTTAGTTAACCTATCTCACCTAGCCACTAACCGTAACCGAGAAGCTGCGATAAAAATCCAGCGATCTTGGAAGAGGACAAAGACCCCCGAGCATAAGTTGAAACTCGCACTATTGGTTAACAAGCTGACTAAAAATTATATACAGATGAACAAAGTCAATGAAATATCACGACAGTTGGAAAATATCAAATTATTCAACCGTAACAACAACGGAAACGCGATAATGACAAATATAAATCTCAGGAAAAAGTAAGATGCCTCTCACCGATGCTCAAATTACTCGAAAAGTTGGGCAACTGCGTAAATCCGAGGGTAAAATCTATGCACCCCTCAAATATTTCAGGGGGCTGGAGACTCTCAAGGGGGTTGAGACACGTTATAAAAAGATGCTCCGGAAAAATTATAAATTTTTCGAGACGGACAAGGGACAGAAGACAAAGACTTCCTCCTACACCCAGAAATTTAGGAAGATGTATCCGGGAGCTAAATCCCTCCCTGAAATTGCTAAGGCTACTAAGATTCCTCTGAGGACTGTGAAGACTGTGTTCAACAGGGGACTCGCTGCGTGGAGAACCGGGCATCGTCCGGGAGCCTCTCCACAAGCGTGGGGGTATGCTAGGGTGCACAGCTTCGCCACTAAGGGGAAGACGTACTACACGGCGGATAAGGATTTA
>Ga0208414_1002404_pt1 | contig 12425 bp, 18 predicted proteins | sample AntAceMetag02UKE_FD_184770 | JGI IMG/M metagenome (GOLD analysis project Ga0208414, IMG submission 184770) | Saline lake microbial communities from Ace Lake, Antarctica - Antarctic Ace Lake Metagenome 02UKE (SPAdes) (version 2) | ecosystem: Environmental > Aquatic > Non-marine Saline and...
GGCATACTCTTTGCCTTTGTGCTTGACATTGCCTTGCTTGTCTGCTTGCTTCTTATCTGTATGTTGACCAGCTCCGCTGGTGGTCTTCATTGCGTTTTTGGCAACAAAGTTACGGGGCTTTTCAGCAGGGATTATATCTTTTGCTCTCATTTTTTATTTTCCTGCGTGTTTAAAATATTGTAATTGGCGCTCCCGCTTTTCAGCGCCAGCTTTGGTAGAGTACTTGCCTAAATTCTTTCCTGACGACTTGCTTTTTAATTCGTAGCCGCCTTTGACTTTAACAATGTGTTCATCGATATTTTCATTGATACCCATGCCCTTTCGAACTGCATCAAATAATGGTTTGGATAATTCGCCTGCTCCAGTTGCTTCTCTAAATGCGTTAAAGTCATTGCCAGCAGCCGCAGCCCTAGCGCCACTGGCACTTACACCAGCAACACCTTCTGCACCATCTTCTCGATCGCCACTTGACACAAAGTCTAGTAGATTAAACTTATAAAAACCATGTGCTTTGCCTTCTACACCGTTATAAGCGTTCAGCAGTTTTTTCATATCTTCTAAACGATCACTGCCTGCTACAAACGTAGCATCGGTGTAGCCTTGCTCGTATAGATAACTTGCTACCTTTACTACAGTGTTAAGACTGGGATTCTCTACAACATCGTTGGCATATTGAGGAAACATTTCTTTTATAAATTTAATCTTTGTACCATAGTCTAACGGATTCTTTCTAGGATCTTGACTTTGGCTAACAAATATCATCATTGCACCGCCCTGCGATTTCATAGTGTTCAATACTTGCTCATGTCCAACAGTGGGAGGATTCATTCGGCCAAAACAGAATGTAACATGCTTACTACTGTCTTCAAATAGTTCTTTAAGTAGCATTACTTGTAATCACCTTTGTCGATATGCTTTTCTTGCTCATTGGCAATACGTTTGGCCAAGTCGATTAGTTTTTCTTTGGGAAATTTATCTTCTTTGTCTTTGATATCGTATTTGTCACAATATGAACCTAGGCACTTTTCAATAGGCCCTATATATACCTTATAGACATTGGGATTTCCTGCATGTTCTTTATGTCTATTGACAGCAGGGAAGAAATGTTGGTTAAGCATTGTATCGTCATTGTCGATAAAAAACTTAAGATCGTCTAACCAATCAATATCTTGTTGTTCGTCTTTGGGTGCGCCTATGGGCGAAAACATCTCTTTTAATAGCATTACCTAACTCCGTAAGGTGATACTATATTTATCGATGTATGCTAGTTAGCAATTATAACGGACTGTGACTAATTCGCCGTCTTCGATGTGGTATGCGGCACGTACAAACACAAATTTTCCTGTGATATTAGTGCTTCTGCTGGAATTTGAACTATCTACAGCAAATGTTTCGCTGTATACATCAAACCAATCGGTATCTCCGGGATGTAGTTCTAGAGTTGCCTGAATAGTAACAGTACCTACAAACCCCTCAATGTGGAACAGTACGGTGTGCAATCCGCTACCATTTTTATAGTAGCCTGCCCCTTTATTTTTATCAGAATATAGTACCGTATCTGCATCAGACCCTGATTGATACGCTCTACCGTAAGTAGAAGTTACGGTGATGTTTTCTAATAATGTTTTGGTTTCGAAGCTCATACACTATTTATCGGAAACCACAAAGTTATAGATTTTGCCTACAACATCTGAATTCCGTAGTTTCAGCATTAACAGTGTTTGTTCATCTTCTACAAGCACATATCTACGATCCCAGTTCCATTCTGTAGCTAAAAACCACGCCTTCATGGCTGTAGTACAGGTAATACTAGGAGATCTGTTTTCTACCCAGTCGAGAAACTTTATCTTACCTTCTTTATCGCCCTTCATCTTGTGGGGAAGAAGGTATACTCGATAGTTATAACGGCCTTTTGGCAGCTTGTCTACACTGATATAATTCTTATCACTGTTTAACATATCAACAGTTGCCTCGTTAGGCTCGTATCGATTTCGAAGTATACCTGCAAATTTTAATGAAAGTTGTTCGTAGAAGTCTTTATCGTTGGTATATACATCTATGACATTAGATTCGATTCTAAAAGCATATGCATCTGTACTATATTGTTTTAACAACGATATCAGTTTTAGTATATTTGCTCTATTGATCCAAGCACGTTGCCACGTACTATAAAGTTGTTTCAACGGATCGCTACTTGAACAAAATATTTCAATTTCGTCAAATGTTTTCATTCGAAACAAGACGCAGCCTTCTAAGTGAAGACTGGTCTTATAAAGCCATTTACCGTAAAACTTACGAGTTGTTGTCTTGGATAACATCATCTTCTGTCTCTCGTTGTTCTGCAATTTTCGCAGCTTTTAATGCCTTCCGCTCTTCTTTTGTTAACGGTTTAGGAATAGGTGTTACTGTAAATTCTAATTTGTCATCTACAACTGTAACATTAACACGACCACCATCTACTAGGTCGCCAAACAACACTCTACGGCTCAACGGAGATTTGAGTTCGTTATCAATTAGTCGAGCCAGCGGCCTTGCACCCATCTTCTTATCGTAACCACGTCCAGCTAACCATGTAACCGCCTCTTTATTTGCAACAATCTCAATACCTTTGTCTTTCAACTGTGCGTTCAACTCTCCAATAAACTTGCCAACAATCTGCAGCACTGTCTCTGGACTCAAGCTCTTGAACTTGATAATGGCATCTAAACGATTGCGGAACTCGGGACTAAAGAATTTCTTAACTGCTTTATCGTCCTCTCCTTCCTTACCTAAGTCACCGAAGCCAATGGTGTTCTTATCATTATCAGCTGCACCTAGGTTACTGGTCATAAGCAAGATAGTATTGCGACCATCCGCCTGTTTTCCGTTTGATCCAGTTACAAATCCGTTATCCATAAATGCCAACAAGATGTTAGTGACATCAGGATGTGCTTTTTCAATCTCATCTAACAACAAGATAGCGTTAGGAGTTTCTTGCAGTTTAGTAATCAACTGACCTGCGTTATCCTCATAGCCAACATAGCCCGGAGGAGCACCAATTAAACGACTAACACTGTGCTTCTCTTGATACTCTCCCATATCAAAGCGGATCAATGTCATTCCCATCTTGTCTGCAAGCACTTTAGCTGTCTCAGTTTTACCTGTACCAGTAGGGCCAAGGAACAAGAAACTGCCAATAGGCTTGTTAGGACTTTTCATTCCAGCTTGCGCTACAAAGATCTTATCTAGTAGACTATCAACTGCTGTATCTTGACCATACACTGCTGTTTTAACACCTTTCTCTAGATTAGCAAGACTCTTAGATTCTCTTTGTGCAACGGTTTCTAATGGCATATTAATCATCTTACTAAGTTCGTAAGTGATTTGTTCTATGTCAACAATTTGTTCAACGCCTTCCATACCTTCGTCGTCTTTAAGTTTGTAACGAGCACTAGCACAGTCAATAATGTCAATAGCCTTATCCGGCAACTTCTTATCTGCCATGTACTTGACACTCAGCTTGACTGCCTGTTCGATAGCAGCATCACTAATTTTAACATTGTGATGACTTTCGTAATACTTCTTAAGACCTTTGAGTACCTTGACAGCCATTTCTGGAGTTGGCTCGTCAATGGTAACACGTTGAAATCTGCGCATCAAGGCACGATCGCTTTCAAAGTACTTGCGATATTCTTCCCAAGTGGTTGACGCAATCAGTTTGATAACACCTTTGGTCAACATGGGTTTGAGCATGTTGCTCATGTCATTAGATCCCGAGCTGCTTGCACCTGCACCGTTCATCATATGCGCTTCATCAATAAAAAGAATAATTTTACCTTTCTTTTCAAGCGCGGCCATGACAGCTTTAACACGTTCTTCAAAGTCGCCTCGGTACTTAGAGCCAGCAAGCATTGAACTAATATCCAATGTATATACCTGATGATCTTGAATAAACTTAGGAACTTTCTTTTCAAATATCTTACGAGCTAGTCCTTCTGCAATGGCAGTTTTGCCCACACCAGGATCGCCAACCATTAGCACATTGCTCTTGCTACGGCGCGCCAATACCAATTGAATTTTTTCAAGTTCTTCGTCACGACCAATAACCGGATCAATCTTACGTTGCTTGGCTTTGAGGCTTAGGTTAGTACAAAATTGATTTAAGATACGATCTGCTTGATTTGAATTAGTTACTTTTGTATCAACAATTGCTTCCTCGTCTTGCTCTACAACAAGGTTGTCTTGGAAATATTTTACAAATTTTTCTTTAGTAACACCACCTTTGGTTAAGAAGTAGTAGGCAAAACTATTCTTTTCGCTAAGAATGCTAACAACAACATCTGCTACTTCCATACGTTGTCTTCCACTAAACAACACTTGTGTAAATGATCTATTAAGAACTCGTTCTACACTGTTAGTTTTTTTAGGTTTAGTATTTGTACTAGCAGTCTTAATATCATTAAGATTATTTTTTAAATAGTGTTCAACATTTGTTTTAATAAAGTCAGCATCTGCTCCAAACCCCTTGAAGAATTTAAAAGACTCGTCGTCGTTCATAATTCCAAATACTAGATGTTCAAGTGTTATATATTCGTGGTTGTGCTGTTTTGCAACTTCGATAGAATACTCAAAAATATCTTGTAAGTGCTTGCTTGGTTCGATCATTTATTTTACCTTCTTAATTTTTGTCATACTTAATTTTAACTTCAATGATATGCATTGTCAATATATTGCATATCATTTAACTTCCGTGTTTTATTTGATTAATTTTTTCTATTTGTATAGCATTTAAGTTTTTAGGTATTAATACTTTAATTTTCAACATAACATTACCGCGCTGTTTAGTGCGCATGTTTGGTAATCCTTCGCCTGGAATTCTTAATACACTTTCTGGTTGTGTTCCTGCAGGAATATTGATTGAAAGTTTTTTATTATCTAACATTACAATTTCAACAGCAGTACCAGTGAGTGCATCCCATACTGTAATTTCTTGTTCCATGTACAATGTAGTTCCTTCTCTCTTAAACCTTGCATGTGGTTGTACATTTATGTTAACAATTAAATCACCTGGTTGCAAATTAGGAATAGACTGGTCTCCCATTCCTTCATACCGAATCTGTTGTCCAGCTTCAATGCCTGGAGGAATTTGAATGTTGATAACTTTACTTCTACTTCCTGGGACGCTTAGATCGGCAGTAAAGTCTTTGCCTGTTAACACATCTTCAAGAGAAATATTAACGTTGACACTTAATGATTTATTTTTTCGCTGCGGTTGTCTTCCGACTCCACCAAACCCAAAGTTTTGAAAAATATCATCTACATTGCCTGAATTAAAATGGAATTCAAACGGATTACCACCACGACGTTGTCCGCCCATACCGGATTGTCTATTAGGATCGCCACCCATATCTACGATCCGTTTTTTCTCCGGATCTGTAAGTGCATCGTATGCAGTTGACAATTCTTTAAATTTATCTTGATCTCCCCCACGGTCAGGGTGATGTTTCATTGCCAGTTTACGATAGGCTTTTTTGATTTCGTCTTCTGATGCGCCACGCTTTAAACCTAATGTAGAGTAATAATCCATAGTACCATTATATAATAAAAAAAGGACTGTGTCAAGCAGTCCTTTATATTTAATACAACTTTACCGAGTTCTTATTTTTTCTTTACTGGAACTGTAGTACCTTCGTGTTTTTTATGAATCTTAACAGTTTTACATTTTTCAACTTCTTTTTTAGTTTTTGCATCTGTAGTTTTGATGCAGACTTTTTTAGTTTTTGGTGCTTCTGTTGGCTTAACTTCTTCTACTTTAGCAGGAACCTTAGCTACTTCTGCTGGCTTAACTACCTCAACTTTGACAGGCGCTGTTGATTCTTCTTTAGCACATGCTGTTAAAGAAAGTATAGATACACATAATACTAACAATATATTTTTCATAATTTATCCTTTATAATTCAGGTTCGTCTACCGCAGCCGGTCCTTTTGGCGCAGATATAGGCATTGGTCTCGGAGCTGGTGAAGATACAGGTGGTGTGTAAGTAGTACCTATAGCAGCGCCACCGTTATTTGCCCCACCTAGTTTTTCTTGTGTACGACCAAATGCAGTTACACCAATAATAGCACCCATGGCCATATGGAATAAGCCTGCACCTTGCAGCGTAATTGGTTGCCATTGTGTAGTAACGTTTCCGCCATGGACTGCCTGTACTAGACTCCACAATACTGGAAATGCTACAAAATCTGCTGTACATACTAGCATGTACATCCATCCCATCATTGGACGCCACTTACTATTCATCCAATCTTCTTTTTTCTTTTCGCTCGCTGTTGTCATCTTTCGCTCCTATTGTCGTATTTACTACTTTACTGTATCTTTTGGAGGTTCGTAGTAATCTTTATATTTGATAATAATAGTACGCTGTGTGTTGATGAAGTTACGTAAATCAGCAATAGTTAATGCTAATTGTTGGTAGCCGTCGTCTGTAATTGCAAATAAGACTAAGTTTTGTCCTTTTGCATCCATATCCTTAAATATCTGCTCTGCATTCTCTGGCGTAACTATAACCCACGTAATAGGTTTAGTTTTAATCGGATCAGGATCTGCAATAGCTAGTGCAGTTTTATCAAGAGGTTTAGCAACAACCTCAATAGGCTTTACCTTATCTCCAAACAGACTAAAACTTGCACATCCAGTAAGACTACTGACCAGCAGCAGGCTTGTAGCTAGGGTTAGCCAACGAAGGACATTCTTTGTTGATTTCACTTGGTAGTTTTGCATTTTTCTCCGCTTCTGTTAGTGGAGCACCAGTAGCCAATTCTAGGCAACGTAGTGCATTAATAGTTCCTTCGTTTACAGCTCTTGCAACTGCTGATGGTTTAGACGATGCCGTCTTGCCAAAATCACGTTTCTCACCATTTGCTGTAGTGTTGAATCGATCCTTTAGATTCTCCATATCTTTGTTTTGCAACTTGATAGTAGTGTTGAGTTCGTTGTTGATATCTTTAATCTTCTGTTGCTCGGCTTGAATTTGCTTAATAGCTTCTTGCTGCTGTTGAACAGCTTCTGTGATTTTGCGGCTATTTTCTTCACTGACTGCTAGGTCAGCTCGTAGTCCAGTAACATACCATAATCCGCCTGCCACAATCAACACTATGAGCAATGCTGCAACAGCTTTTACCATAGCACTAGCGCCAAACATACTCAGGCTCCTAGTACGTGCAGAGCATGCTCGTAGTGCTTTTTTCTATCTTCAAGCCCTATAGTCCCGCCATTGATACGTTTGGTTAGTGTTAGAATATCACTTTTGTCTGCCCACTGGTTCAAATTATTGGTTTCCCAAAACCAGCAAGCTGATTGTACAGCACCTTCGAATGTGCCTAAGTACTCTGGGACATCCTCCACATCCATTTCTAAACTGGCAGCGAACCATGAATAGTTTTCTTTGCCAGTAAGTTGAATGAGACCACGACCACAATAACGATAACCGTCACCCGATGCTTCGTCACCGTTGCCCATTCTGTTACCGTATACTAGATTAGCAATAGCTTCTTGTTTATTAGGACGACTTGCGTAATCCTCGGCCATGGCATCTGATTTAAAATATTTGCCAAACACCTTACGTAGGCTAGTTGCACGATAATTTAAATTTTCTTTAAGTACCTTAAATCCTGCAGATTCGTGCGCACACTGTGCTACAAAGGCTGCAACACGTTCTGGAGTATTAATTTCATACTCAGGGAGGATGTTAGATAATGATTCGTGCCATTGATCCAAGTAGAGATTACCTGGAATCATTTCTGCTAGTTGGTCCTTGGTAAAATTAAATGTAAAACTCATTAGTCAATCCTTTGTAATAACATGGCACGATCGCCGTTGGTGAAAAGAAACTTGTCTTCAAATTTATTGATATTATAGTCTCCTAATACTTTAGTAAGCCAAAACATTTCAGCAGTGGCTTCAGGGTCCATATTGGCCGCACCTTCAACTATTGCAGAAGGATCTGCTTCGTTCATCCAACGCATCTTAACATGATTGCCCCATGGCTTATGGATAGTAATCACATCGCCGTCTATGGTTAAATCATCCATTAGAGTTTTGTTAAAGAACTGTCTAACACCCTCAGTTCTGATCTTATTCATAAATCCTGCATACTCGTTAGCAGTAGCAGGAATGCTTCTTAAGTTTTCTTCTGTAGCTTCGCGTACTTGCTCTTCTTTAAAATATTTAAATTTAAAATCTTCAATACCTGTTAATTTTTTAACACCGTATGTTAATTCTTTGATATTTTCAGCTAGCTTAGGGCTTCGGCTAATTTCCACAAATACAGAGTATTTACCACTGTTATCTTCGCCTGAGCTAACATCTGCATCGAGTACAAATTCGTAACCCTTCTCAATAAATTCCATTAGGTCTTTAGCCGGAGCACGATCGGTAACTTTAAAACTGACAACGCACACATCTTGGTCTTCGCCCATTTTAGATCTAAATGAGTCTACTTCAAATATAGGATATACTAATTCGGTTAAATCGTCAGGCCGTAACCCTTCGTTAAGCTGTTGGTTGTTCTGCATTTGCCATTTCCTGTGCTTGTTTTTCTGCTGGATCAATGTGAGCGTTAACTCCTGATGCTCCAACAATATCTTCAATTTTATTTTTATCTAATTCAGTATAACCACGATTAATATCAGTCATTAACTTTTTAGGCATTTTAATTTTAACCATCCATACTGGTTTGCGATCAATTTTGCCTTTGCGTGTTCCTGGACGGATGTCGTCAGGGTCTTTAATTTTGCGAACTTCAGAAACCGTAGTTTCAGCCACTTGCACTTTGCATCCGTATTCTAATAGCCGCTGCCCACCACGCGGCTCGGGCATCTTATCTTCGTCCCACATAAATGTGCATTCTACAAAGTAGCGACTTTCGTGAGGACCGGATACTAGTTCACCGTCGATCCAGTTGTCAAATACGTATACGTCTAATTCGTCAAGTACTCTTTCAAATTCTTTAAGTAAATTGAGACTGTTGTTAGAACCGTAAACGGTTTCTATGTTAGCTATGATATCTTTAATGTCGGCCATAAGTTCTCCCACAAGTATTTATCCTTCAAAACATTAACTTAACTTTTAATATTCTTAGGATATTGTTAAATAAACATGTGTTCGGACACGGACACTACGGTTTGAAAGGTCCGTGCCTAACATCAACAAGGAGGGCTAACCTTAATATGAAGAGAAATAGAGCGCAAAAGCAGCAGAGTCAGCAAAAAGAGCAATATGACCCACGTTTTGACAGTAACGTAATAAATATTGACCGCAGATTAAGTGACAAGCGTAAGCGAGTCCAGATCTATCCAAAAAACCTAAGTCAAGAGACTTATCTATTAAAACTCAACGATTCCAACAAAAAGATTGTATTTGCTATCGGCCCAGCCGGTACTGGCAAAACTATGTTGGCTGTGCAATGGGCAGTAGATCAGTTAAAATTTGGTGATGCGGAAAAGATCATAATCACTAGACCGGCTGTATCAGTAGACGAGGAACATGGTTTCCTCCCGGGTGACCTAAATGAAAAAATGGCACCCTGGACCAAGCCTATTTTTGATGTACTTGCAGAAAATTTCAATGCTAAAGAAATTCAACATATGATAGAAGAAGGAGTGATTGAAACTAGTCCATTAGCATACATGAGAGGCAGAACATTCAAAAACGCAGTAGTAGTTGCAGATGAAATGCAAAATGCAACGCCTAGCCAAATGAAAATGTTACTAACACGATTAGGAACAGATTCTAAAATGGTAGTAACAGGAGACCTACAACAGGCAGACCGTCCTAGTAACAATGGTCTGTTAGAGTTCTTAGGACTTTACAATGGTTTTAAAGGACACAGATATGTTGATCTAGTTCAGTTCGACGTACAAGATGTTGAACGCCATGAAGCCGTGAGGGAGATTTTAGCAATCTACGGTGACTCTTAATCTTTAGGGAGGTAGGGGGTCAATCGATCCCCTAGCACTCGCTTATAAAACTCAATCATGTCATCATAGCCTGATTCAGGGTTAAGCCCATTCTTGACACACTTTTTCTCTTTGAAGTCTAGGATGACCTTTGCAGTTTGCATGTGAGTAGTTCTTATGTTTCTTTTAAACTCTGTAATCTCATCCCACTGGCCGTTAGGCTTTTTAATGTAGGTTACTAGCATATATCTTTCATTCATCTTCTTTTACCTGTTCTATTTCTAATCCGCATTTGTTTAGGAAATCTAATCCAGACGTATCTCTATACTCTGTTTTATAGAACACTTGTTTGATTCCTGCTTGATACATACCCTTAGCACAATCCATACAGGGTGCGTGAGTAATAAACATAGTTGCCCCGTCACCACTTTCATTGGACTTGGCCAACTTCATCAGAGCATTCATTTCCGCATGCAGGGCCTGGGGCTTTGTTTTTAATACAGGTTCCCCTTTGTGTACGCCTATTTCATTTTCACAATTATTGTCCCACCCCGCCGGCATACCGTTGTAGCCAATAGAGATGATACGATCATCCTTGACCACAATAGCGCCGACATGTAAGCGACGAGCGTGACTAAGTTCTGCAAATGTCTCCGCAGTTTTCATATAGGCCTGTTTAAGTTTTTGTTTCATTCTATTTCTAACCATGTATGGTCGCCCATATATTTTACCTGTGTTTGATATTCATACCAATCAGGTGGCCCACTAGACCAATTATTGGGTCCAAGGGTTACTAGTAACATTTTTTCTGTCCGAGTATTCCATACTAGCCAATAAGTTTTCCCCATGACTACTTGGAATTGATATTCCGCTGCATGTACCGCATCAGTTATATCCAACCTACGTTTGATCTGTTCTGCTTGTTTTTCCAGCACAGTAACCAATTCCATAATACGATCGTATTCTTGCTGGGCATACATCCTAGCATGATTGATCATTAGATCTTTTTGTTTAGTAACTGGAACAAGATCAAACTTAGGACCTCCTGCCTCAGTAGGATAAGGAGTTGAATTTCGATTAAAAAACGGTATGATACTGCCACCGATATCTGCATCAAAACTATTTCGGCCTTTAGCAATATTAGATTTCTTTTCTTTAGACATTATTCTTCTAATAAATTCAATTTATCAGGCTTGCCATTCCAATCTTCTGCATCCGGTAATGCTGATTTTTTAACAGTAATAACTGACCACTTGGCACTGAGTCTGGTATTGATCTCTAACCACTTTTCAGTATCAGTGTTAGTATCATTGTCAGCTACAATTGCATCAACAGGACATACCGGAACGCATACTCCGCAGTCAATACATTCATCAGGGTTGATTGCTAAGAAATTAGGACCTTCATGAAAGCAATCAACCGGACAGACTTCTACGCAATCAGTATGTTTACATTTGATACAATTTTCGGTAACTAGATAAGTCATTAAACTAATTTAGCCAGTTGTATTAAGGTCGCTGAAAGATTAATTTCAGAGTCAACACAAATAGTGTGATCAACTAGTCCTTTCTTAATCTGCAAAATAGCCTTGTCTTGATTTGCCTCATCGCCAAATATTTCAACGTTGTCATACAACCAACGATACACTTCTTCCATTTCTTCTGCTCGAAGTTTACTACACAGCATTGTACGTGCTTCTGTAATCTTTCTTGCTCTAAACAGCGCGACCATGTCAAACTTCCAGTCAGCTTCACCTGCATCGCCTTTATTAGGTGCTTCTAGTTTGCCTTCCTGTGCATTTTGCTGCAACAGTTGTAGACATTTGCGTAAGTCTGGATACGCAACCTTGACATATAAGTCTAATGTATCAAGATCAAAGTCGATGCCTTCCTCAACCAAGACTGTGGCAGCCCTAGCAGTGTACTCTGTCATGTCTGTACGTTCGACATGGAAGCCTTGGCACCGACTATGGATTGCCGGAATAATACGATTAGGATAATTACAGGTAAGGATAAAGCGCGAAGTCGAAGCATATTCTTCCATAACTCCACGTAATGCTGCCTGTGCGTTAGGACTCAGATAATCTGCCTCGTCTAATAAGACAACCTTAAATGGACCAAACGGGATCATCTGTACAAAGTTAGTAATCTTATCACGAACATCGTCGACACTGTTTGTACGACTTGCGTTGATTTCTAATACATCGTAGTCTTCTATGCCAATCTCATTGATAAGGATCTTTGCAAGTGTAGTCTTACCAATACCAGCGACACCGCTCAACAATAAATGCGGAATGCTTTTATCTTTGATCCATGTATTGATCTGTTTACGTTGATGGTCATCACGGAATACATAACCATCTACTGTTTTAGGTCTCCACTTTTCTACCCATAGTTCTTTCATATTTTTATCCTTTTGCCTTCTAACACTAATATAACATTATAACTTGATTCTTTAACTTTGTCAAGTTTTGCTTTGTTTGTTTCTTC
>Ga0208414_1002408_pt1 | contig 12420 bp, 11 predicted proteins | sample AntAceMetag02UKE_FD_184770 | JGI IMG/M metagenome (GOLD analysis project Ga0208414, IMG submission 184770) | Saline lake microbial communities from Ace Lake, Antarctica - Antarctic Ace Lake Metagenome 02UKE (SPAdes) (version 2) | ecosystem: Environmental > Aquatic > Non-marine Saline and...
GTTGTGTGTGGGACCAGAGTGAACTAAGTGCCGTGTATGTCTGAAGCATCCCCTGCCTCAAGGACTTTTCGAGCCTTCTGCTCTCGGAAGTGTTTGGGATGTGATCGAGTCGGAAATAGGTCAGTAATTCCGAACGAAGCGCCAGTTCAAGGTCTTCCCGGTGTTCGGGGAGGGGTTCTCTCAAGTCTCCAGGTCGGGGGAGCGTTTCGACGGCTATCCCGTTCTGTGCAAGAACCTGCGGCATCGTCGGGGACAGGACTCGATGCCCCAGAAGTCTCACCAACCACCCTGGAGGAAAACCCTGGTGAATTGTTGTCGTTTGAGCGAGGTCTAGGACGGTGACCTGGTCACCTGCATCTGTGCAATCCAGAGCGAGAGAAGCCACCACAGAGTGGGACTTAGCGGTTGCTCCGGTGTAATGGATGATGCTCACTGCAGTCATTTCTGCGCCCTCGAAGCCAGCCACCACACCAGAGGAGTCCCCATGGGGCCTATGGCGCTCAGAAGGCGCAAAAACCACCCTGCCGCAGCACCCTTACCGGTATGAAGGCGCCCGCTCCTGAGCGCCTTATGGGCAAGGCGCTGGAGCGGTTTGGCAAGTGAGGTCCCCAGTAGAGAAGAATTCAAAGAGGTCTCTGCGTCAAACCAGGCTTGCCAGCTGCCATTGATCGATTGCCATTGCTGGGTATGTCTGCGGGGGAGGTGCCATGGCTTGATAGGGCCGGAGTAATGAATGATGCTCGCCCGTTCCCTTTCCTCCTGGTGCCTGTGCCAACTGGAAAGAAAATTGAAGCGGACATCAACGACGCTGTTATCACTGGCATACAAGGTATTAAAAAGGTGTTGTTCGGAACTGAAGCGTTTCTCCGGCAGGCTTTCCAGCTTTTCAATCCAGGGTTTTCTCTCTGCTGCTGTCCACCCCAGTACCCCTGCGTTAAAGCCGTCGAATCGGGTGTGGGGGCTTTCAAGCTTGTCTGCCACGACCAGAGGGATGTCTGTGCCCGCTGCGAGCAGCGGGGCAAAGACATCATCCCAGCCATCCCGGGCGATGGTGTCGAGATCAATCCAGAGATGTGGTGCAGTGACTGCGTCAGAAATGACGAACTTGGAAAAGGTGGTGATGGTGAGGTGGCGTCTTTCCGTGAACAAAGCATTGGGTGTCAGCTCTCTAATTTCATAGTCAATACCCGTTGTTGCGAGGTAGCTCTTCATGAGCTCGAGGTGGGAATCTGATAATCGCCCCTGGAAGTATCCAATGATCAGTGTGAACGGGGTTTTCGCTGTTGAGCGGAGAGAGTGGGTAAGAACGAAGAAGGCGTACACCATGTGATCATCGAGTGCGATGGCGACGATGTGTCGAGAATGTGGGTGTTCGCTGGAGTTCACGGAGTTCTACTTTGCGCGGTAAGGGTGGATCGGGTGAGTGCCCCGAGGTACCCATTGTTCCATCAGCCGCACCACGCCCACCGCAAGGGGCGCCACAGGCCCTACCGCAGCCAATGCTTTCAGTAGGCGAAGCCCGGAGTGATCTCTCCGCCACGAGAACCGGCCTGATGATGAAGCACGTTTGGCATATGTCGTCAGTGCACGAGATAACGTTTCGTCTGTGATGAGCGTCTCCAGCGCCTTCTCGGCATCAAACCATGCTGACCAAGGGCAGCGGTATTCCACACAGACATGACGCACAGACCGGGGCAGATGCCAGGGTTTGTGCGCTCCGGCGAAGTGAATAATCGCTGGAAGATGTGCGGGTGTGAGTTTTTCCACCCGGTAGGTGAGGGTGTTGAAAGCTTCGGGGATTGTTTTAGCGCTTTCCCCGTACAGCTGGTTGAAAAGCGCCTGCTCCTGGGTCGCAACATCCTTCATCGTCGATAGCGGAGTGCGCCAGTCTCGGCGTTGTCCAGCCGGCCAGCCGAGGACCCCGGCATTGAAGCGAAGACCATCGCTCTGTGGGGAAGTGCCTGATTCATCGTCCTTTCCACGCTGTGCGACGACGAGACCCTCCAAGCCTGTCGCAGTGTGGATATCGTCAAATATTTGGTCCCAGCCTGCAAGCGCTACCGTATCGGCATCAATCCAGAGGTGTGCCTCGGCAATCGCATCAGCGAGCAGGAACTTTGCAAAGGTGGTGGGCGAGATGTGACCCTGGGTGATGAAGAGAGGGTTGGAGGGGAGGGGCATGAAGGCAAGGGGGACATTCAATGCTGCGGCAAGAGTGGTAAGAAAATCTCGATCGCTTTCGGGAAGGGTGTCATCGAGATATCCGACTCTGACATCGAAGGCGCCTGACGCTGTGTCCTTCATGGACGCAAGTAATACCGCCAACCCATAGGTCATCTGGGAATCAATCGCACACACGACGTGGTGGGCCGGAGGACTCGAAGCCACGGGCGTCACGGGGCTAGAAGCAAGCTTCGTTGCCAGGCAATTTGCGCGGCCAGGCCTTCTTCAAGCGTTGCTGTGTGACGAAAGCCCAGGGTTTTCTGGGCTTTCGTCGTGTCACCCCGTGTTCGTTGTTGGTCTCCGCGAGCTGCGGGAAGTGAATTGATGGAAAGGGGTGTGCCCACATGACTTTCGATAATGGCTAGCGCTTCATTGAGGGATCTTTCTGCTGCGCCGGCAATGTTATAAACCTCACCTGGTTCTCCCTTGGTCAGTGCGGAGAGGGTGGCGCTCACGCAGTCATCGATATAGGTGTTGGAGCGAGTTTGTTCCCCGGTCCCATAGAGATCAATCGTTTCACCGCGCAGAGCTAGGTCGATGAACTTCCGATAGGCCATGTCAGGCCTTTGGCCTGGGCCATAAACAGAAAAATACCGCAACACAGTGCCGGGAAAACCTGAATCACGCCAGTGCGCAAGCACCAGGTTCTCTGCCGCAAGTTTGGTCACGCCATAGGGCGAGACGGGGGCCAGCGGCAGGGATTCATCCCCTGCCGCGTTTTTGCCATAGACCGAGGAGGTAGAAATCTGAACAAAACGCTCCAGCGGCCAGGATTGTGTAGCTTCGATCAAGCGGGCTGTGGCTGTGAGGTTGCAGCTGGCATAGAGGTCGAAGTCTTGCCAACTCAAGCCCAGGCCCGGCATCGCCGCTTCGTGAATGACGTGGGTGATGTCTGTGGGCAAGGAAGCAAGGTCGTCGGTGCGCAGATCTAACGAGCGAAGATCAGCTCCCCGAAGCGCTGTGAGCGATTCGAAGCGCTGTTGTTTCTCCTCTGCGGGATAAAGCCCACCGAGTAGCGCATCTACCCCTACCACCGCAATTTCCTGTGTCACCAGTGCACGGGTAATGGCTGACCCAATAAAACCAGCAGCTCCCGTGACAAGGACCTTCATGCTTTTCTCTCTCACATTCTTCGACTTTGGGTGAATTGTTACGAATACACCTTGGCATACTCGCTCGCAACGGCACGGGGATGAAAAATGGCGCGCGCCTGGGTTCTCAGCTTCTTTCGAACCTGTTCCCTCTTTTTTGCTGGTTCCTCGGCTTTAGCGGAGAGCAATCCGACAAGAGTGCGTTCATCGGTGAAGACCGCTCCAACACCCAGCGTTGTGACTAGCTCGGGCATTCCTCCGACATAGGCGACGAAGGCTTCGCACCCTTGTGCTGCTGCTTCGGGAATGACTAAGGGAGCGTTTTCTGCCCGCGAAGGAACAACCAGGACATCGGACTGGCTCACGAGATCCCGTATTTCACCAGCCGTTGCTCTTCCGTATCGTTCGATGTTCGCGCGGGAAAACGATGCTCCTCCTTGGCCAACCAGCGTGAGTTTCACATCCGCACGATTTCCAAATGCTTCGGTGAAAGCATCGACAAGAAAGGAAATGTTTTTGACTTCGTCATCCAGCGACGCCGCGATGGCGATCACGGACAGCACACAACCGGGCTTCGCAGCAGAAGGTGCGATCGAGTCGTCAAAAAACGCAGCGTTGATGGGGTTAGGTTGAACGACAACGGGGGTGTCAGAAAAAACCTCGCTCGCGATGGCCTGGTCTGCAAGCCAGCTACTGGGCGACACGACAGTCAGGTTTTCGATAGCTCTGATTGCTTCTCTTTTTTTATCGAAGTGTCGCCCGACAGCTTCCGTGAAGCCTTTTCGAACCGCTGGGCAGCTCCTGCACCCTGAAGTGAATCCGTCGCACCCTAGCGAATAGTGACACACGCTAGTGAAGGGATTCATATCGTGAAGGGTCCATACAGTTTTTCTTCCCGCGCTCAGTTCAGCGAGGTTCTCCATCTTTATGGCCCCATTGATGCCATGAAGATGGAGAACATCACACTCTTCGAGTGGGAGAGATGCGGTGCTTGCCACATCGCGAAGCAGGCTGATCGGCGCCATGAAATCTGAGCGCTTAATCGCATAGTGGTCGATTCCGGCTGCCATCGTGTGGAGTGGTGTGGCAAGGGGTCTCGACCTAAGAGTGGACTCAATGACGTGATGAAAACGCGAGGTCAGTCCTTGCCGGGTCTGTTCTTCCTGGAGAATTCTTGCGACCGACCCCGCTCCCCCCGATCGGGAGAAATTGACGTGAAGAATCGAGAGGGTCACACGACTACGCTAGTTGGAAAAGGTCGGTGTGAGGAGCGCGTGTGGCGAATTTTTCGTGCGCCCCCGTTGTGCTTTTAGGTTATCGGCGTCCCGACCACACGTCCCAGGTATTTCAGGCCATCCGAGCAGCTCGCCCGGCACAGCTCTTTCTTGTGATGGACGGCCCCAAAATCTCGGTCCCCGGGGACTCTGCGGCAGTGGTAAAGACCAGGGAAATACTGGAAAATATCGACTGGCCGACAAATGTCCGCAGGCTCTATGCCTCGTCCAATCTGGGCCTCAAAGTCCGCGTCACCAGCGGACTTGATGTCGTGTTTGAGGAAGTAAAAGACGCCATTATCGTCGAGGACGACTGCCTGCCTTCGCCAGATTTTTTCCACTTTGCTACTGAAATGTTGGAGCGATACGGTGAGGACCCACGCGTGGGAATGGTCAGCGGGTCATCACGGTTGCGTGGAAAACCTGTGAGCCCCTATTCCTATGACTTTTCTCGAGATGTCCGGATTTGGGGCTGGGCTACGTGGGCCAGGACGTGGAAAGAGTTCTCATCTAGTGGCGATCTTGATGCCACCTGGGATTTACCGCAGCAGCAATCCCTTGCCAAACAGTTTCCTTCTGGCGCTCGACAGCGCTCAATGGCGAAGATGCTCGCTCACGCCTCGGACCTTGACTCATGGGCCCTACCTTTTGTTGTTCATTGTGTGAATCGGGGTTATGTCAATCCTGTCCCTGTCGAAAACTTGGTCACCAATATCGGGCTGGGCCCCTCGTCCACTCACACACAATTCGAGAGCTGGGTGGCCGAGGTCCCGTGGGGGCAGCTTTCTTTTCCCCTTGCCCACCCACCCGAGGTTCTCCCCAATGATCTCTTGGATACGACAGAGTCTGCAGAAGACGCCCGCTTCTTTATTTCGTATCCGATTCGTCACCCTTTTGACGCTGCCCGAAGAATCATGTCGTACCTCGCGCTTATGCTCAGGCGGAAATTTAGCCAGCGCGGTTCGCTGGACTAACCCGATAGATTGGTACCCATCAGGAATGGGCAAGAAGGAGCACGGCACATTGTGAAAAAGGCACTCATTACCGGCGTCACCGGCCAAGATGGCAGCTACCTCGCAGAGCTTCTGCTCCATAAAGGCTATGAAGTCCACGGCGTTATCCGTCGCTCGTCTAACCCCAACACCCAGCGCATCGCACACCTACTAGCGGACGAAGAGCTCTTCGGGTCTCGTCTTTTCCTTCACTACGGCGACCTTGCCGACAGTTCCCGCATGGTGTCGCTGGTGACCAGCATCGTTCCCGATGAGGTTTATAACTTGGCGGCTCAGTCCCATGTTCGCATCAGTTTTGACGAACCAGAGCTAACCGGTAACACCACGGGCATGGGAACCACCAGATTGCTCGAGGCCATCAGAATTTCTGGGGTGGGGGCAAAGTTTTATCAGGCGTCAAGTTCTGAAATGTTTGGTGCTTCACCACCCCCTCAGAATGAAGCCACGCCTTTTTACCCCAGGTCTCCTTATGGCGCAGCAAAGGTCTATTCCTATTGGATTACCAAGAACTATCGTGAAAGCTACGGAATGTTCGCCACCAATGGGATTCTCTTCAACCACGAATCCCCTAGACGGGGCGAGACCTTCGTCACCAGGAAAATAACTCTTGCAGCAGCCCGCATCAAGGCAGGCCTGCAAGACAGGCTGTACATGGGCAACCTCGATGCGGTGAGGGATTGGGGTTACGCTCCGGAATATGTCGAAGCGATGTGGAGGATGCTTCAAGTAGACGAGCCCGATGATTTCGTCGTGGCCACCAACACGGAGTACTCCGTCAAAGACTTCCTGGGCTTTGCCTTTGAGCATGTGGGATTGGAGTGGGAAAAATACGTGGAACTCGACGAGAGCTTCCTGCGCCCTACCGAAGTGGACTCGCTCGTAGGTGATCACACTCGCATCACCGCAGCGACCGGGTGGGAACCCACCGTTCGTACCCCTGGGTTAGCAGCCATCATGGTCGAGGCGGATACCCACATCGTCGAGAACCAGCCAACGCCATGGATTGATTCCCCTGAAAAATCTCGCTAAAAAAGGGGAAGCGCAAATTTCCTCCCAGGAAATTGGCCTGAAGAGCCTCCTCACGATTGCGGGGGTCTCGTGGTCTTTGCTGACGAAGTCAGAAAAAGTCTTTTTTGCCATCCGAGCCCTCGCGCGAATCGCTCTGAATGGTCTGGATATCATTGCTGTGGGTTTGATGGGCGTGCTGGGTGCTATCACCGCGACCGGTCTTTCAGGGCAAAATTTTGAAATCCTTGGTTTTGCTCTGCCCCAACCCACAGCCGGCAATGTCATCCTCCTTGTCGGTTCGGTCGCAGGCCTCTTCATCCTCAAAGGGGGGTTGGGGATTCTCTTCACTCGCTGGACAGCCGTTTTTCTGGCGCAGGTTGAGATCAAAAACTCTGCAAAAGTCGCCAGGTATTTGTTTAGCGGTTCTCTTCAGCGACTGCGGGAATACTCTCGGGCAGAAATTGGTTTCCTTGTGGGTCAATCTACGAATGCGACTTTTTCGGGCGTCCTCGGAGCCATGACCACACTGGTTATCGAAGCAACATTGTTCCTCTCTATTTTTCTTGTCTTCATTGCCGTGGACCCCCTTGCCGCTCTGGTTATCGCAGCGTACTTCTCCGTGTTGATTTATCTATTGCAATTGGTCACTGCCAAGCGCTACCTGTCCTCGGGGCGCAATATTCAACGGGGAGCAGTAGATACCGGCGACTCTATTCTGGAGATGGTGGATGGTTTCCGAGAAATTGCCGTGTTGTCTAAGCAGAATTTCTTTCTTACCCGCTTCATTGAGGCCAAGAAACTCACTGCCCGCACCGGCGTGACTCTCCAGATCCTGAAGGCATTGCCGCGGTACATTGCCGAAGCCGGTCTGATCGTGGGGGCACTGGGGTTTGTCGTGTGGCAACTGAGCAAAGGGTCTCTGGGTGAAGGACTCTTGGCCTTAGGTATCTTCCTTGCCGGTTCCTTCAGGATGATGGGGGCTATTTTGCCTCTGCAGCAGATTTGGAACGAACTCCGAGTGATGCAGAAGTGGGTCACGATGGCGCAGGAAGTTCTGGTGAAATTGCGTGACACCCCAGAACTTCTGGACGCGAGTATCTATGCTCCCACCCACATTAATCGGGAAGATTCGAGTCGAGAAAAGCGAGAAGGGATGGAGGTCGAGCTTGATCGAGTGAGCTTCCACCATCGTGGGGCATCTCGTCCCACCATTGACTCGGTTTCGCTCGTGGCACCAGCGGGCAGCTTCATTGCAATCGTGGGCCCATCAGGGGCAGGAAAAACCACACTCGTTGATTTGATTTTGGGCCTCTACGCTCCGGACTCGGGGTCAGTTTCTGTCGATGGGATAGAGCCCGAGATTCTGCGAGAAACGCGCCCAGGTTTGTTGTCCTATGTTCCTCAAAAGCCTGGCCTTGTTGCCGGATCGATTGCGCACAATGTGGCCTTAGGTGTTCATCCCAGCGAGTGGGATGAGGAGGCCATTTGGTCTGCCCTGGAGGGAGCCCAGCTGGCGGAGCACGTGAGAAGCTTGGGCGACACCATCCATTCAACACTCGGATCCCACTCGGATGCTCTGAGTGGGGGTCAAATTCAGCGCCTGGGGCTCGCGCGTGCTCTATATTCCAAGCCACACCTGATCGTCCTCGACGAGGCGACAAGTGCCCTAGACGCTGCTACCGAGGCGAGTATCGCGACGGCCATTCGGGATCTGGGGAAGGAAACCACGGTTATCGTGATTGCTCACAGACTCTCTACGATTCAGCATGCTGACCAAGTATTGGTGATGGATGAAGGAAGAATCCTTGATTCAGGAACCTTCAAAGAAGTCCGCAAAAGAGTCCCGATGATCGAAGAATACGTGAAGCTCATGTCTTTCGATGACTGAGGTTTTTTCTTTCCCACTCACCGCAGCCAGTGTTCCCTTCTGCGCCGACCTAGGTCGGGTGGACTCGACCAATTCTGTCCTCTCTCGCTTGAATCACCCCACCGGGTATTCGGTAGTCCTCACAACTGACCAGACTGCTGGTCGAGGAAGGCGAGAAAGGCAGTGGGTGTCGCACCCGGGGGAATCGCTAGCCCTGAGCGTCCTCATTCCTCGCACTCGTCAGCGGCCCGCTGTCGATTCGTGGGTCCCACTGCTCGTTGGGGTTGCTGCCGTGGCGGCGCTCACAGAGCTTGGACTGGGGGATGCAGGATTGAAGTGGCCCAACGATGTCTTGGTCAGAGGCAAGAAGTTGGCAGGGATCTTGTGTGCAGTGCTTCCCCGGGGAGATGTGGTGGCGGGTATAGGGATAAACCTGCGATTCGCCGGGCCCCCGCCGACACCACACGCAATCTCACTTGACGAGACCATGACGTTTAAACACGACACCCCCGACATCTTTGCCTTCACTTTCCTGGCTCACCTGAGGGAATTGATGGTGGCCGAGCCTGAGGAAAAGAAGCGGAGAGTCGAGGCTGTCTCCCTCACAATTGGCAGAAAAGTTCAGATTCTAGAACCGAGCAGTGGGACTTGGGCTGGGTTTGCCGAATCTCTCGATGAGGAGGGCCATCTCGTGGTCATCGACGAAGCGGGTGAGCGGCATGCCTTAGCGGCAGCCGATATCGAACACCTCTACCAATAGAGTCGTTGTATGAAAACTGTCGGCGTCATTGGTGGTGGCCAACTGGCCCGAATGATGATTCCCGCAGCGATTAATCTTGGTCTCGAGATTCGTGTTTTTGCAGAAACCGAAGGCGAGCCTGCGTCACGGGCGGTCACCCAGGTCGGGGACTACCGCAGCGTGAGCGAGGTGGCAGCCTTCGCGCACCACGTCGACGTAGTGACCTTCGATCACGAGCATGTCCCCACGGCGGTGCTCGAGGAAATTCAAAGTGGCGGTGTGGCGGTGTGCCCTTCTCCACAGGCCCTGTCCTTGACTCATAACAAGATTGTGATGCGCGAATCCCTGGCTGAATTGGGGGTACCCCAACCACGATGGAGCGTTGCGGAGGAGAAAGAGAGCTATCGCGATGCGCTCGCCATCGTGGGGGGTTTCCCGTGTGTGGCAAAAAAACCTGTTGGCGGCTATGACGGAAAAGGCGTCAGAGTCATCACCTCTTGGGACGAGATTGAGGATTGGCTGGCCGAGGGGCCAGTACTACTCGAAGAAAAAGTACCATTCTTGCGCGAACTGGCTCTGTTGAGTGCCAGACGAGCCGGTGGGGAATGGGTTCCGTGGTTGCCCGTTGAAACACGACAAGTAGACGGTGTGTGCTCTGAGGTCATCGCTCCCGCTCCAGGACTTCCGCCAGAAGTGAGCCAGAAGGCTCACGAGCTCAGCAAAAGAATTGCCGAAGGTGTCGGCATTGTGGGAGTTCTTGCCGTGGAGGTGTTTCAGTTGTCGGATGGTTCTCTCCTGGTGAATGAACTGGCAATGCGCCCCCATAACTCAGGGCATGTGTTCACCGAGCTTTCGGTGACGAGTCAGTTCGAGCAACACCTCCGCGCGGTTGCTGATGTTCCGCTGGGGTCAACAGCGTTCACCTCCCCGGTAGGGGTGATGGTCAATCTTTTTGGAGGCATTGATTCACGCTCTAGGGAAGAAGCCTGGAGCGCTGTCCCCGAAGCAAAGATTCATGACTATGGCAAATCTCCGCGAGAGGGTCGAAAAGTAGGACACATTGTTGTGGTGGGCGAGAGTCTTGAGCGGGCTCTTTCCCAAGCGGAAGCTGCTCGTTCTGCCATCATCCCCTCGCGATAGAGTGAAGGGATGAGCGCTTTCCACGTTGCCGTCATTATGGGATCGGATTCTGACTGGTCCGTCATGAAAAAAGCTTCTGAAGTTCTTGAAGAAGCCAAAATCTCCGTTGTTTCCGAAGTGGTATCGGCGCATCGCACACCAGAAAAAATGGTGACCTTCGCCCAGACAGCACAGGATCGCGGAGTGCAGGTCATCATCGCTGGAGCCGGTGGGGCGGCACATTTACCCGGAATGGTGGCTTCTCTCACTCCCCTTCCCGTGATTGGGGTCCCTGTCGCCTTGGCCACCATGGACGGGATGGATTCACTGCTCTCTATTGTTCAAATGCCCTCGGGCATCCCCGTTGCTACGGTCGGGATTGGGCAGGCGCGAAATGCGGGAATTCTGGCTTTGCGCATTCTCGCTCTAAGTGATCCTGGGGCGAGCAATTTCTTGAATCGCCTCATGACGGAGCAAACGCAGGAATCCTTAGCGAAGGTATTACCGCCGCGCGAAGGCTAGCTCAGATTTCTCGTTTGAAACCAGGCTCGTAGTCTGAGCCCCGCTTGCAACAGTGCCCGAAGGGGCCATTGAACGACGTGGGGGTAGAGCTTTGCCAGGAACATCTCGGCACTCTTGTGGTGGGCGATCAACATTTTCTTCTCGTGCGCTGATGTGGAGTGAGCCCCCGAGTGGGTTACGCGCGCTGCAGGGACGTATACATTTCGATGCCCTGATTTCTTCATCCGCATCCCTAAGTCCACATCTTCAAAGAACATAAAGAAGCGTTCATCAAAACCATTGATGGCGCGGAAAACTTCTCGGTTGATGAGCAGGAATGAACCAGACAGCCACCCCACAGACCTCGGGTGTTGCTCGATGTAGGTCCCCAGGTAGGCAGCACTCCAAGGGTTTTGGGGCCAAACTTTGGAAAATAAAGCATGTCCGATTCCGATTCGAATTCCTGGAATCGCGCGGGCTGAAGGGAAGAGTTCGCCCCTGCTGGTGAGAACCCCCGGTCCAAGAACGCCCGTGCGCGCAAGCGCATCTCGCTCGGCGAGCAACACCTTAAGGGTGTCTGGCTCGAGGCGAATATCGGGATTGCACACCACCACCCACTCAATTCCTGCAGGTAATTCCTGAACCCCGAGGTTTGCAGCCGCCCCATAGCCCAGGTTTCTCGGTTCATGGAGTACGGAGATGGGCGCTTTGCTCAGTCCGTCAAGAGACGTGGGTGAGGACTCAGAATTATCCACCACGACAATCGCCTCAGGTTGAAGGGTTGAGTCTTCAAGGCTTCGAAAGAAGCCAGGCCATTCTTCTTCTGAGTGATAGCCCACCGTAACAAGGCCGATAGTGGGAGCTTTCACCGCCCATCCTTGCGGAGTGCAAAATTAGAAAGTCCAGCACCCCAAGCTTCCTCGAGCGCTACCTCCCAGTTCCTGGGGGAGGGCAATCCATTGATTGACCAGTTTTCGTGGCCCAAAACTGACCATGCGGGCCGCGGTGCGGGACGGGGGAATGCTTCCGTGGTGGTTGCCCCTATCCGCTCTGGGTCCCATCCAGCCAACTCAAAAAGCTTTCTCGCAAACCCATTCCACGTTGTTGCGCCAGAATTTGTGGCGTGGAAGATACCCGTGGAAATTTGATTGTCGATAAGGCTTTGCATCATGTTGGCCACGTCGATAGTCCAGGTCGGCTGACCGTGTTGGTCATCGACCACCTCTAATTGGTCCTTTTCCTGACCTGCCCGAAGTATCGCGCGGGGGAAGCAGTTGCCGTGCTCACCATAAAGCCATGACGTTCTGAGGATGATCGAGTGTTCGGGGCATTCCTCCAACACGGCCTGTTCGCCTTGGTATTTTGACGCGCCATAGACAGACTGCGGATTCGCGGGGGAGTTTTCCGCGTAGGCCACCTTTGCGGTTCCATCGAAGACATAATCCGTGGACACATGAATCAACGTAGCGCCGTCGAGTTGGCACGCCCGGGCAAGATTCCTGGGGCCGTCTGCGTTGATTGCGTAGGCCAGGTCTTGCTGGGTTTCTGCGTCATCCACCGCGGTAAAAGCGGCCGTGTTGATCAC
>Ga0208414_1002410_pt1 | contig 12406 bp, 8 predicted proteins | sample AntAceMetag02UKE_FD_184770 | JGI IMG/M metagenome (GOLD analysis project Ga0208414, IMG submission 184770) | Saline lake microbial communities from Ace Lake, Antarctica - Antarctic Ace Lake Metagenome 02UKE (SPAdes) (version 2) | ecosystem: Environmental > Aquatic > Non-marine Saline and Alkaline...
CTTTAACGACGTTATTACGACTGGCGACGGCAACGACATCATCCGTTCGAGCGCAGGCGACGATCTCGCCATTCTCGGCGGCGGTAACGACGAAGCCGTCTACGCGATGGCCGAAAATACTGGAGCGACTGACGTCTATCAAGGCGGAAGTGGCATTGACACGCTAAGGTTGGTTTTTACATACGCTGAATGGTCCGACCCCCTAGTTCAGGCTGACGTTGTCAACTATCTGGCGTTTCAAGCGGCGCACACAGATCCCATCACGGGCGAGGCGGATTCCGCTGTGTACCAGTTCACCACCTTCGATCTCTCGGCGAGCGAGTTCGAAGAGCTGGCTGTGACTGTTCTTCCTGAAAACGTCGTTATATTCGATTTGGTACAGGGCGTCTCGTCAGACCATTCGAATCGGATATTTGATGCGAACCTCAGTTACACGATATATATACGGGTCGATAGCGATTCGGGGGAATTGCGGACAGACGCAAATAGTGGGCCGGGCACGTGGGGCCGGTGGTCGGGCCAGCTGGGCTCAGACGATACATGGGTGTTGGTCGGCGACGACGCCGACGGCGTCAAGGGGCCCGACGGCGTCGCTGTGAGCGAGCATTTTATAGGCGACATATTCGATACGGGTGAGGGAGACCGCTTCGGATGGGGCACGGTGGGCACGGGCGGCCTAGGCCAAGCGGTAGCCGACGAGGGCGCGGTCACCAACCACGCGGCCAGCGTAGAGGTGTACGGTGATGTAATGGAGTTGGTCCGGACAGCGGGCGGGGTGCGAGACAGCACCGTGCTCTTTGAAGGAGCAAATAACGGAGGGGGGTTAGACGATTTAATCCCCGCCGCCCCGGCGAACTACGACGATATGGATGATTTTGGTGCCTTTGGCCAGGTCGATGCGACGGTTTACCTCATCGGCATGCCGGACGGGTTACTTGCGTCCCAGGGACTTGCTGTTTTGTGATTGCGGCCTCGATGTAAAATGTCAGGGTCGATGCCTGCTTTTACCCACCATTGCCAGCGGGTTATGTGCTCCAGCACCCGCTGTTCAGACTACACCCACTGAGGTGCAAATTGACGCCGACCTTACTCAAAAAGCCGCTGGAGTTTAAGGTGATGATTGACTAGGCCACGTGGCGCTAACCTGCATAGCCTCAGTACATTGTATTTATACCCTAGCCAATCAAAGCCTTGTTGAATACGGCCAATAAAGGTTCTATCAGGATGCTGTTTCAGGTCCGCCATGGGCAAACCATCGGTTCACGATCGAGACCGCTTTTTTTAGTTTCCATCGGGTGGGGGCCAGAATGAGTAAATCATCCGTAAAGCGACAGTAGCGTATCCCCTTCCCGCCGCTTTGTTTCCTTTGTTTAGAAATACCACATCAACCGACTATAAAAATTGCGGCCTAGTCCAGGAAGGCGGCTGCGCGCTGCGATATCAGGATTAAACGCCCTGTTATAGGCGGCAAGGTGATCTTGGTATTCTTCATCAAGCAGGTTTTCTATTCCCAGTCTCAATTCTGCCCCGGCCGCAAAGTCTATTCGCGCAGATAGATTCAACAGCGTATAGCCGTCGGTTGGCTGCTCAAGGTTGGTGACGGCAATGCGATCTTGATCAGCGTAAGTGATACTTTCAAGCGATGCCAGCCAGTTGTTGGATCGGTAATCTATCGCTAATATTAGATTATCTGGCGACACTCGATAAAGGTCGTCATTGATATCTTCTCGCTGGCCACGGACTATGCTGGCCACGGCTCGCAGTGTCAGTTTATCGCTAAGCTCCATGTTTGCTTCTATGTCGAAACCATAGAAGGTTGCCTCTGTATTATTAAACTGCAGGGGATTGATTGCACCCATGCCCATATTACTCATCATCATCGCCAGCTGATTAACTGTTGTATTCGTTGACGGCGTGCCCTGAATAAAATCGGCAACGTCTTTGTAAAAGAAGCGCGGATACAGCGCAAAGTTTTGCTGCTCCCAGTCAAAACCCAACTCTATTTCATGAGCGACCTCGGGGTCTAAATTCACATTGCCAACATAGGTCTTGCCATCCGCCATTCCGCCTGCGGATTCCATCGGCGTCCATAAGTAACGCTCCTGATAGGCTGGTGATCGTGTCTTTCTTGCGGCTCCTGCATACCAGATCAGGCCGTTATCTGCGTCCAAACTTAAGCGGGCGAACCAGTCGAAATTGTTATCTGTTTGTGAGCGCTGCGACGTATTGAACTGGCTAGCCAAAGTTGCTGCCATAGTGTTCATCATCACGGGCATGCCCGTCATCATATTCATGGGGTTCATGTTGGCACCGATCTCACCGCTATCCATGCTCACCCGGTTATACCGAACGCCGGCATCCAAGCCTAATGAATCACTGAGTGCGATACTTCGCTCTGCAAATGCTCCCAATATATCGCGAGTAGTGCCGTTGAAATTGTTTAGGGAAAAGGCGGCCATATTAGGATTAGTGACTATGGCATCATGGTCGGTAAAGTGACCATCAACACCGTAAAGCCATGTTCCATTTTCTACGTACTGCTCTAATTTAAGAGTAAAGCCCGCGTTTTCACTTGCCGCATACGTCTGTCGATGGCGCATAGTGCCAGCAGACATCATGTTATTTTGAGGAGGACGACGCAGATGAAAATTACTCATCAAGTGTTCGTTGTCACTGCCAAACACCTCTATTGTAATATTGAACTGCGATCCAGAGTAACTATAGCGTGAGCGAAAAAGGTCACTGTCGATTGACAGTATGTCCATAGGCAAAGCTGGAGTGCCAGCATCACCGGTATTGTTTCTTGCCACATCAACGCTAAACTCGTGATTGCCGCTGCGAAAACCATAGCCTAGATCGAAGCGCTCTCTTTCATATTCTGAAGGAAGAATTTTGCCACCAGCAAATTCTAGATCGCCGGCAGTTTCATTCATTACAAAACCTCTGAACAAATGATTTTTATTTGCCAACGAGAAAAACCCACTCGCGACCATGCCATCATTTACCGACTGCGCCCCAAAGTAAGTGCGTCCAGCAAATTCAAACTCATTGCCAACGCCAAAGTCTCCAGAGTAAGTTTTGGCTTGAATGTAGCCACCAATCGTTTCTTGTGCTGAGCTAACCGGTGTAATACCGCGATTTATGGTCAATGATTCCAGCAGAGCAACAGGCGCATATGACAAAGGTGCATCCATGGCATTTGGACCCGCGCCGCTAATTTGAGCGCCATCAACTGCAACGCTGATTCGATCGCCAAACATGCCTCGATATTGGGCGATGCCGGTGAGCTCACCATTTTTATTAATATTGGCACCCGGCATTTTTTTCAACATTTGAGCGGTGTCTGCCGGTGCTACTAAGGTGTCATCCGTCACTACTGTATGAGTATCTCTTACACCGATTACTTTGATCTCTCTAACCTGCCCAGAGTCTTGAGCTTGCGCCCACGGTGACAGCGCAACCAGAACAGCAACACTGATAGCTTTGCGCATAGTGTATTCCTTAATATCGATTACCAAGATTAAATGATACTCAATTAAAGGATCGCACCCCAAGCTATCTGCTGCGACACGTTGTCGCAGCTCGAGTTGGTATTTGTGCGTAGTGAACGAATGATTGATTAAGATCAATAGAAATGGATTTAGGATAATCGTTGTTCAGCATAAACCGCCCTATTTTCGCGAGCTCATGGCATAGGTTTTAATGCAAGATAGAGCCCGGACTAGAGGGCGATTTTATATGTGGTTTTCGACTTATGCGCTGCGCTTAACAATTCACAATACTTCTGGTTGGTCCTGGAAAACTATCACGGCACTGTCTTCGGACTATCTCAGCACGAAATAAAGGGGTCGGAGGCATTTAAATTAAATGCCTCCGACCCCTTTATTTTCTCTGCGCTTAACAATTCACAATACTTCTAGTTGGTCCTGGGAAACTATCACGGAACTGTCACGGCACTGTCACGGCACTGTCACGGCACTATAGATGTACGAATAATCACTCCGACAGCTACACCCACTTATACACAGTAATACCCAGTCATACTCTGCTGTACAGTCCTGTTTATGCCCGCACCAACCGAGATAAGCTGTCAGATTTACAAGCAAAAATAATTAGAGCCATGATTCTTAACGAAGATTCTGAAGCCAATTTAGAAGATAGTTTACAAGGTGATTTAGATTACAATTTGAATAACTCTTTTTAATTATCATTATCAAAACTCTCCCATTTTTCCCACATCCGAGTATCGATATTCATCAAAAGAGAATGCCAACTGCGTCAAAGTGTCACATTGTTAACTTCCTTAAATGGTCGCACATTGTAATTGCCGAAGGTTTTAGTTAGCAAGAATTGTAGTTAAAAATAGCGGAGTAAAAATTCAGGTGCGTTGGACAATGAGCCATCAAGAATTTTTACTCCGCGCCTCATAGAAGGAGTGTTAAGTGATGATACGTCGTATTGGAGTACTGTTTTTTGGCATGCTAGCAATGGCTAGCCACGCCGAAGAAAAACCTGATGAAGCTTACCGAGCTTTCCTCCAGTCTCAAGGAGAGGCATCTTGGATAAACGCGGGTGCCGATCACTCCTTAGCGAATACTGCCAACCGCCCCATTCCTGCAAAAGAGAATTTTCGTGCAGATCCAGCCAAACAGGCACTTGGATTTCAGCTGTACCATGACACTCGGTTATCCAGCAATGGCACGGTCAGTTGCAGCAGCTGTCACTTTGGCATGATGGGCGGCGCCGATGGCCTAAGATTATCCCCTGGTGTCGGCGGGCTTCTAGGCACGCGAAATTCTCCGACTGTTTTTAACTCTGCATTCAACTTTAGGCAATTCTGGGATGGCCGAGCTTTCGATTTGGATAGCCAAGCGCTGGGACCTATTAGTAATCCGGTAGAGATGGCCCATGATTTGAAAACTGTAGTTAAACAGCTTTCGGGGATCCCCCACTATGCGGATCAGTTTGATGCCATTTACCCAGACGGCGTAACCGAAGCCAATTTAGGCAACGCCATCGCGCAGCATGCTCGAGACATGACACGGGACGATTCTCGCTTTAACCAACACCTTAGCACCGGTGCGGCGACCTTATCCGAGCAAGAGCTGCGCGGATGGGAGCGTTTCAACGACGTAGGCTGTGCCTCATGTCATAACGGCATCAACCTCGGCGGTAATTCTTACCAAAAACTTAGCAACACAGGGCCTCTTACCAATACCACGATGACGGCTTCGTTGGACGCTGGCTTATTCGACCGCACCGGCCGCGAAACCGATCGCCAGGTATTCAAAGTCCCCTCCCTGAATAACGTGGGATTAACCGCTCCCTATTTCCATGACGACAGCGTGCCTACCTTAGACGATGCCGTACGTCAGATGGGACAGCTTCAAAACGGACGCACCCTTAGCGATTATGATGTCGAGGACATTGCCAGTTTCTTAACGTCTCTTAACAGCGACTATCTCGAAGGCATGTCATCTTCTATGGGCAAGCTGGGTATGCGAGGCACAATGAAAGGTGGAATGCGCGGCGCCATGCATCAAAAAATGCACCAAATGCATCACGGGCAACAGCAAGGTCATCAAATGAATAATGACCAGCAACACAGTGATAACCCAGATCCTGCTAACAAAATGAGGAGACGTTAAAATGAATCGTTTATTTTTCAAATCCCAACAAAGCAAAACTTCATTGCTGCCAGCATTTGCACTGACATTTCTGTCCACCTTTGTGTTGGCCAACCAGGCTTTGGCCGAGACCGGTGCCCACCATCAAGCATATCTTGATGCGCTGGACACAGTAGTTGCGGCAGATACGCGTATAGCGCGCGAGATGAACCGCATCAGTAATGGCACGGTAGCTCATTTTGATTTTTTGCAGCATGAACACATAGAGCTTCTTAGACATGCCAGTGCACTACGCCACCCGCCCAGCAGCATGTCAGCTGCCAAGCAGAGCCGCGTTATAACCGATGCCACCGCCCTTGTTATCGCCGCTGAATCCTTGGAATTAGTCATCTCCGACTTTTTGCGAGCACAGGCGCTGCTCAATAGCGCGGTCAGCAACACCCTCGATCTTGTTGATGCACTGCCTAAGCAGCAATTATCAAATGAAGACCTGAAGACGCTGCAACAGTTGGAAAATGCTACAACGGTATTTGGCACGGACAATACATTAAAGACTCGCCAGGCTGTTTATGCTGCTTTTGACAAGGTAGCGTCCATCGATACCGAGCCGACATGGCAAAGTGAACTGTCTATGCAGCGGCAGTTAATTATCAACAACGCGGCAGAGGCTGCCGCCGGTGTTAGCAAGTTAGCCACAGCGCAACTAGCAAAATTGGCGAAAGCGCTGCAAGCAACCTATTTGACTGTCGCAGCTGATTAGGTAATCTGAAACCGCCGCTGATTGTCCCGCTTCGACGTTGAACTTACCCTGCGGTAAGCTTTTCGACGAGCTCTGACTGAGGGATGCTGCTTATGCCTATCGCGTGAGCAGTGAGTAAAGCAAGTTCATAAGACAATTAATAGAGAATAAGAAGGAAAGGAAAAGGGAAAACCAGTCAGAGTAAAAAGTACTTCAGTGTTTTGTATACTAAGAAGTACAGTGCCAATAATCCATGCGATTAACCTCTAGAATTTTGAAAAGGCTATCGGTTTAGATTGACCTCTAGAGAGCTGCTACCCCAAATAGAACCTTGCAGTGAGATTATTCGGCGCTCTAGCTTTATTGTTTGCGGTAGCCGAGATTGTAAGCAGCTAAGAAAAAGAGCATAGCTAAAATTCTAGTTCAGGAATAACAAGCCATGCATTTAAGAACAGAGTCGAAACAATAAGTTTGCTCTTTCAGCCTATTTTTTAGTTTTCTTTTTAAGTTTAAAACCGCAGTCTTCTCAAAATAGCGCCTGACATTTTTATAAAAGGTAAGGCGCCTTAGGCCAAGGTATTACTCAGTCGTTAACTTTGAGATTGCCAGCAGCCATTGCTAGCTCATAACGCAGGCGTGCGTTGTCTACATTTCGCTCTGTGTCTTCAAGAAATCTAGTGCGCACCACATGGCGACCATTCAATACCAAAAAATCACCAACCCGTATCGCGTTGCGCGGATCGCCGCGGGCCGTAAGGTTGCCATTAGCCATCCCCAACGCGCAGTGTCCTCCCACGAATGGAAGATATTTGTTGGCGCCATTATCTTGCGTGGCAGCTTCAAATGTAGTCTTGTTTGCGGCATTAGAAAAGCACCAGCTGACACCCTTAACATCCGCTTTAAAAGCGCTGCAATTAGCTTCCACAACGGAGTGCTCGTCATAAGCTGCAACGAGGTCAAAGGCAACTAGTTCATCATCAATCATGCGTGAGAAGCCAATGCCATCGGTATTGATAATAGCGTCAGGAACCTGCTGTGCTAACGCCGGAGCATTCATACCAAGTAGTGCGACCACAGTCGATATGGTAATAAGCAATCGGTTTTTCATTGTTTTTCTCTCCTGTAAATTTTTTTTACGCTTAAGTATAATAATAGCTTTCACATCAATGATGCAAGATGAGTAATGTAATGAAGAGTGACAAAGACGACGGCAAAGCTTTTCGAAATAAAGGGGTCGGAGGCATTTAAATTAAATGCCTCCGACCCCCTTATTTCCCTTTATTTCCCTTTATTTTCAGCACTATAGATGTCCGAATAATCACTCCGACAGCGACACCCACTTATACTCAGTCATACTCTGCTATACAGGCCTATTTATGGCCGCACCAGCCGACGTAAGCCATCAGGTATAAAGAGAATAATAATTGGAATTATGATTCTTAAAGACCACTCCAAATAAAATTTGGAAGACAGTTTGAAAAGTGGTTTAGATTACAATTCTTGGATTAGGGTAAAATTCTCAGTTACTTTACTGTTCATACCAACGTAAAACTGACGCAAAATTTTAGCTCGCAAATCTGCCGGGGATGAAATTGAGTGGGCTCTACTACCTAGGGCTCTACTACCTAGGTCTCTACTACCTAGGTCTCTACTACCAAGGGCTCTACTACCAAGGGCTCTACTAACAAGGTATCGCCCTCCCGATGGCCGATAGAATCTCCCAATCAAGGACATATCTGTTCTGGCAGCGGCTCTCCTTTAAGGCGAATAGTGTGGACTGTGTGATTCATTTCAATTAATATTTTTACCTGGCTTGGTGTTTGAATAAACTGGTAATTACTGCTGCATAGAATTGGCAGCATGACTTGATTTCCACTTTTGAAGTTAATTAAAAATGGGATGGTCAGCACAGGTCCACCGCAATCGCCAAGCCTACAATACGAAGACATAGCAGCGCCGGATAGGCGTAATAGGATTCACTAACCCAGAGAGCAAGCGAGGTGTTTCCTAGCCAGATGTTTTCTAGCCAGATGTCTTCTAGCCAGATGAAGATGGCTGGCAGTGGTCCCAATAGTTATTATGGCGCTAGTGTTAGCGCTTTTTCGCCACGTTATCAATTTATGCCGATTTAATGAACAGTCGATTCGTTGAATCTGCTCTCAACGCGATGCATAAGGCACTCGCGAGAATTTTAGATAAAAATCGAAAAAATTATTTACACTATCACCTGGAATAGACCGCCCTAGCCTTGGAAAGTATGTCGCACAATAGCTGGGCACCTTGAATTACCCTTGGTGAATTTCGCTGCAGTAGATCTGGTGGAATATAGTGAAGCTGGCCATTATCATTTGCCGCCAAGCCCGGCCAGACCTTCCATTCATCCAGCCACTCAGGACGATCGTTGCCCATGCCACTGACCACTATAACTTGAGGGTCAGCTGTTAACACCGATTCAGCGTTAACGATAGGCGCCAAGGGAATCACGTCTGCAAAGATGTTGCGCCCGCCGCAAAGACGAATAATATTGGAGATAAGATGATCTCCGTTTAATGTGGTCAGCGGGTCATTCCAGACTTGATAGAATACGTCGAGGATTTCATCCTCGTTATAATCTTGTCGTAAACCGGTTAGCTTCTTCATGAAACTTGCCGCCTCAATCTCGGCAATTTCTTCATTACCGGTAAGCTTGCCAAATCGGCGCAGCGAGGATGCTATGTCTTCTAGCTCTCGCGGCTCGTCCAAAAAAACAGTAAGACCTAAACTCCTAATTCTTGCGGTAATCTCATCGCCATTGCCACTAGCCCATGCAATCACCAAATCAGGATTCATACTAAGCAATGACTCGTAAGACACTTCTTTGTAAGATCCAATAATCGGAATGTCCAGCGCCGCAGGGGGATAGTCACTATAACGCACCGTCGCGATTATATTGTCACCGGCGCCGGCAGCATAAAGTGTTTCGGTGATATGGGGCGCCAAGCTGACGATTCGCTTAGCGGGGCCTTGCAAAGTGACAGTGTTGCCAAAGTCATCAATAACGCTTATCTGAGCGATAGCGAAAACAGGCAGGAGCAGCGCGAAGACCAAACTCAAGGTTCTTAGCTTCGCGCAGACTGCTGGCTTTTTTACAGTAATTTTTCTATGTCTCATCATAATTCTTCTTCATGCGAATAGGTTTGGGGATTCGCTAAGCCTCTTTTCAAATTCCTGACATTCAGACTCGCTCGGCAAGCCGAATCTAATCCCATTGAATCCTTCATCGTGTGTAAACAGGCGCACCAATATACCTAGCTTGGCCAATGATTGGTAAATTCTCAAGCATTCTTTAGGCTCGCCTGCCGCTGTCACAAACAATGGGTTTAACTGCAGAGACAAATTGGGATATCGCAGCGCTATTAATTTCATCCACTGCTCACTGCCTGCTCTGAGCCTATTTTGCTGCCGCAACTGCCAATCGCAATCAGACAGCGCTTTTTCTCCCAGCCACCGTGATACGGTGGTGACTGTCCAGATGGGTAGGGATTTTTTAATTGCGGCGAGCAAATCTGGATCGCCTAAAACGAAGCCAAGTCGAATACCCGCCAATCCAAAAAACTTACCAATCGAGCGTAACACTATCAATCCTGGAGATGGACAATAATGACTGACACTTAATTGCGGAGCGACATCGGCAAAGGCTTCATCGACTATCAGAAATCCCCGCCTCTTTGCCAACTTAGATGCTATTAATAGCAGCGTTTGCGGAGCCATCGTTTGGGTTGTCGGGTTATTAGGGTTGATCACTACAGCGAACTGAATCAATTCTTGATTCAGTATTTCGAGTAACTCGGTTTCGCTGGCGTAAAGTAAAATATCGTATCCAGCTGACTCCCATGACTGTTTGTGCTCGCGGTAACCGGCTGCTGGTATAGCCACTTTTCTCGACGCTGGTAAACTATCTATTGGGCGAGCTAACGAGGGAACTAAACTAGAAGCTAAACTAGAGGCTAAACTCGGTATTTTGTGAATCGCATACTGCGACCCCGGTACAGCAAGCACTGAACTTGGCGAACAACCATAGGCAAGCCCGGCAGAAATTTCTAGATCGTTATTTTCATAAGGTAAACGTTGCCAGACAGCATCAGGAATAGAAGGCACGGGCCAAACCCAAGGGCTTATTCCCGTCGATAAATCTATCCACTGCTCTATTGGAATACCGAATTCTGCAGAAGCTGCACTTAAGTTGCCCCCATGGCGAGATAACAAAGGCCTAGCTCCCAAATTAGAATTATTAAAACAAAATAGCCCGTCGCCTTGTTAACCAAATTCACACTGCGCCGAATATCGCTGGCAGTGGGTATTTCACCAGTCCCTAACACTGGACGCGACTCTTGTTGGCCATGATAAGAAGCACTGCCACCAATTATTAAATTTAGCGCCCCCGCTCCGCTTGCCATTACTGGCCCTGCATTGGGGCTAGACCACAGCTTCGCTTGGCTTTGCCAACACCCTATGGCTTTAAAGAAATTACCACCTACCGCATAAAGAAACGCACAGCAGCGAGCGGGGACCCAATTTAACAAATCATCGAGTTTGGCAGCAGCGAAGCCGAAATTATTGTAACGCTTAGTTCGATAACCCCACATCGCATCGAGAGTGTTCGCTAAACGGTAGAGTAGAACTCCTGGGGCGCCCAATAAAAAGAACCAAAAAAGTGGCGCTATAACTGCATCGCTACCATTTTCTAAAACAGATTCTACTGATCCTGCCGCAATTTGTTTGGTATCTAAATCGCCACAATCACGGCTCACAATTGCGTTTAGTGCTACTCGTGCTTTTTCAATATTATTTTTCGCGAGGCTGCCTTGAATTGCATAGGCGTGCTTAGCAAGACTGTTTGGCGCTATACATAGATAAAGAATGAATACAGAAAACAAAAAAGCCCATGATGACGGCATTTTGATAAGAACGCTGATTAAAATTATCGGCAGCGCAATACACAATAATACCCAGCCCAAAGCGCCACTTAGCCTAGAAACACGTGCGCTTTTCGTTGTCGTTTCACCATTAAGCAAAGATTCGATCCAGTTGGCGAGAGTGCCAAAGCCAACCAGAGGGTGGAATCGCTTAGGCTCCCCAAATAGGTAATCAATGACCAGAGCGCAAGCCATGGCCAGCCCTGCAGATTCCCAGCTAAGACACCACAAGACTGCCACCAATTAACACAAAGACTTCAAGTAATTCAATTTGCGCTCCCGCACAGTCTCCTGTGAAGCCCTGCAAACGAGCTAACATACATTTTCGCAGCACTAATGCTAATCCGAAAACAAGCGCCAGCAGCAGAATCAACGATGTCTGCGCAATCACAAAAAAACACAGCACCACTGACCCAATCAAGACTGCGTACAAATGTACCGGGTCAGATGCCCCTATTGCTTTACCGATAGGCCCCTGCCCGATGTAAGGGGTGGACATAAATAAACCTAAAACAGAAAGACGGGAAAGTACTGGTGCCAAAATTAGCAGAGCAAACGCACCGGTAGAAAGCACTTCATAAACCGCCGCGGTTTTAACGATTAATAACATCGACACCGATACAGCGGCCATGGCTCCGCTATGAGAATCCTTCATGATCTCGAGAGTTCTTGCTTTGTCACCCATGCCGCCGAACCAGGCGTCTGTGCTATCGGCAAGGCCATCAAGATGAAGCCCGCCAGTTACCGCTACTAACAACAACACGATCAGTGCAGAATTTAAAATCAAGGTGAACGGCATTAAGCTGGCGGCAAAGTAGCTAAGCGCACCTAACAATAAACCAATCACAGGATAAAAAAGGATTGAACGGCGAATAGAATCATCATCAAAGCGCACGTTGCTGCCTACCGGAATTAGGGTAAGGAACGCCAGAGCCGTGCGCAGTGACTCATAGGCTTGATGCCGAGAATCTAGTTTTTCACTCTCGCCAGGCTCTTCCTGCTTATGATTGTCATTCATAAACTAGCTCGTCCTTACCGCGGCTTCCTCGAAGGTAGCCATTTCTGATTGCAGTAAACACGCCGAT
>Ga0208414_1002413_pt1 | contig 12403 bp, 10 predicted proteins | sample AntAceMetag02UKE_FD_184770 | JGI IMG/M metagenome (GOLD analysis project Ga0208414, IMG submission 184770) | Saline lake microbial communities from Ace Lake, Antarctica - Antarctic Ace Lake Metagenome 02UKE (SPAdes) (version 2) | ecosystem: Environmental > Aquatic > Non-marine Saline and...
GAGCGTAGGTACTGCGCTGGGTTATGAACTGATCACCTGGTCGTTGCCTGACATGCGTACGACCGACGCACTTGTTGTGGCAACACATGGCTTGGATGAGGAGCGCGCACTCGTCGACGCGGTGAAGGCCCAGATTCCCTATGTTGCTCTCGTGGCAAGCCCGAAGCGAGGACGCGCTGTGTTGGCAGAACTAGAGCTGTCAGACGACGAACGCTCACGTGTGAAAAGTCCTGCTGGACTCAATATCGGGGCGCGCACGCCAGAAGAGATTGCAGTATCGGTTTTCGCTGAAATCATTGACCGACGGAGTGGGTCTGGGACGAACCCAATGAATGCCCCGCCGCTCCTTTCGCTGAACGCACCGCCGTCGACACAAACCGCGGTTGACCCCATCTGCCAAATGACGGTTGCCATGGTGGATGCCAGCATTCATGCTGAGATTAACGGCGGGACATACTGGTTTTGCTGCCCTGGCTGCCGTGACACTTTTGTTGCCGACCCGGCTCAGTACTTGAAGGCATGAGTGTGAGCATCACTGAGCATATTCCCACCGTTGGCGCGCTCACCGAACAACTTGCCACGCATGACTATCTGGTGGATCCGGGGCTGGCGTCAGCGCTTTTTTGTGCCGTTCGTCTGCCCCAGCCGCTTCTGCTCGAAGGTGAAGCAGGAGTTGGTAAAACTCAGGCTGCCAAAGCACTTGCCGCACTGCTTGACACACCACTGATTCGGCTGCAGTGCTTCGAAGGAATTGATGCATCAGAGGCCCTATACGAATGGAATTACCCGCGCCAGCTGCTAGGGATTCGGATGGCCGAGGCGCAGGGCACGCACCTAGCCGAGGATTCGTTGTTCTCCCGCGACTTCCTGATTGAACGGCCACTACTGCAGGCCTTGGAGCATCCCGGCCCCAATCCCGCCGTGCTCCTGATCGACGAAGTGGATCGGGCGGATGAAGAGTTCGAAGCGTTCTTGTTCGAGATGCTGGCGGAGAGTTCGGTTACGGTTCCTGAGTTGGGCACCCTGAGGGCAACGATTTCCCCCATCGTCATCCTCACGTCCAATCGCACCCGTGACTTACACGATGCGCTGAAGCGTCGCTGTTTGTACCACTGGATCGACTATCCAGATCTCGCCCACGCCACCGCAATTGTGCGATTGCGGGTGCCGCTCGCTCCGAAGGATCTCGTTGAGCAAGTTACCCAAGCCGTGCAGCGGCTAAGAGGTCTCGACGTGCAAAAGCCACCGGGTGTTGCTGAGGCCATTGACTGGGTCCATGCGGCCATGCTGTTGGGTGTGGGCAGGCTTGATGGTGCCGCGGTGGAGCAGACGCTTGGCTCAGTGTTGAAGTACCGCGAGGACCAAGATGTGGCAAGGACGCAGGGCTTGGCGTGGGTGGCCGGGGCGTAGCCGACAACCTGTTCAGCGACACTGTTGCTGGCTTTGGTCAATTGCTGCATTCAGCCGGGGTGCCGCTCACACCGGAACAGTCCGTTCGTTTTGCCCGCGCTATCTGCGCAGCGGAACCAGAAACGGTGGACGAGCTCTATTGGATTGCCCGGGTCACCTTGCTGACCGGTCATAACCAGGTCGAGATTTTCGATGCGGTCTTCAACCAAGTCTTTCTTGGCCTTATCGACTTCGCGGATTCTCGAGGTCAGAGCATGCATGCAGCCCCCCCAGAAAGCACGCCAGCAGGTGAACGCAGCCCCAATGCGGATGAACGAAGTGGTGAGTCCTCGGCGTCGAGCAATGTCACAAGCGCGACGCCGGGGCAGAGCAATACTGATGACCAAGACAGCGAAGACCCGCAGGTGCTTGCTGCCGTGAGTGACAGTGAGCGTCTAGCCGAAAAGGATTTCGCATCGTGTACCGAAGATGAGTTGGCGCTGATTCGTCGGCTGGTCGAGCAACTCCCACTCGTGCCACCGCCACGAGTGGGACGACGGCTAAAACGCCACAGCTCCGGTGGAAAGATTGATGTCCGGGGAACGCTTCGCCGATCCCATCGCTATGGCGGCGACCCGGTAGAGATGGTGATGCGAAAAAGAATGCAGCGACCTCGCCGTGTTGTCCTCATCGCTGACGTGTCGGGATCAATGGAACCCTATGCGCGGGTGTACCTTCACCTGATGCGTGGAGCGGTACAAGCTCTGGGTGCTGAAGCCTTCGTATTTGCCACGCGGTTGACGCGACTCACACGAGCGCTGAGCGTGACGCACCCGGACATCGCGTACCGCAAGGCGGTCGCGGCCGCCCCGGATTGGTCCGGTGGCACGCGCATCGGGCAGACCCTGACACAGTTCTTGAACGAGTACGGGCGTCGAGGGTTAGCCCGTGGGGCGGTGATCGTGATCGTTTCCGATGGTTGGGAGGTGGACAACCCGGGTCTGGTGGGCGAGGCGATGGAGCGGCTCTCACGCCTGGCACATCACATCGTGTGGGTCAATCCGCGCAAGGCGGCCGAATCATTTCAGCCCCTCGTCGGTGGGATGGCCGCTGCGATGCCATACATCGATACCTTCATTTCAGGGCATTCACTGCGGGCCCTGGAAGAAGTCATGGCTGCGATCGGTAACGCCACCAACCGCATCACCCCGTCGCAGCGACTCGGTGTGGCATGACCTCGATGACCTATCAAGGACGAGTCATCACCTGCTCCACGCGAGGAGCCGCCGGTGTCTGGGAAGACACATCAGGTCCAATTCTCGTTGCGGGCCTTCAACAACTGGGCATTAACGTGGGCGCTGCAGTAGTGGTTGCCGATGGCGAGCCCGTTTTGGCGGCTCTCCGTGATGCGGTTACCGATCAGGTTCAGGTGGTGCTGACAACGGGTGGTACCGGACACACCCCGCGTGATCTGACACCAGAGATGACGCGACAGGTCATCGATCGGGAGTCTCCCGGGCTCGCCGAAGCGATTCGTAGCTTTGGGGTCGCACATGGTGTTCCCACCGCGGTGCTTTCGCGCGGTATCGCAGGCCTAGCCGGAAACACACTGATCATTAATGCCCCCGGATCTCCCGGGGGCGCGCGGGACACGATCGCGGCTCTTTCACCGGTGCTCTTGCATGCTCTTGACCAAATTGCCGGGGGCGATCATGTGCGCAGCGAAGTGGACCCGACCTAGGATGGTCAGCGTGACTCCAGTCCTGGGACGTGCGTTGGCGGCCGGTGCCGTGTTGGCGATGTCGATCAGCCTGCTGACCGGCACTGCCGGGGCGGCTGAGCGCCAGCAGCGTTATCAACCCGATGCGGGAACACAGAACTCCCTGCAGCTGCCGATGAACGCTAATGATCGGGGCCGCTACGTGCGCATGTTGCAGGAACGCCTGGAGTGGCTCGGTTACGACATTTCCTGGCGTGACCGCACCCTGCGTCGACTCGGCAAGAGCACGAAACGAGCCGTCACCGCGGCGCAGGACAAGTTCTACCTGAACGAGAATGGTGCGGTAGATCGCAACACGTGGAATCGCATTGATGCAGCGGCGGGTGAAGTGGGGGCGCTACCTAAACAGTGCCGTTCTGAAGCGAAGACCCTGTGCATAGACAAAAGCGCCAAAGTGATTCGCTACGTGAACAACGGCAAGGTTGTGAAGACGATTGATGTGCGGTTCGGGGTGCCGGGCCTTGACACACCCTCGGGTACTTTTCGTGTGTGGCTGCGATGGGCCGATGCCACCTCTGGCATCAATGGTCCCGACCAGCCCCGCGCTCCCATGCCCTGGGCGCTGTTCTTTGCCGGCGACGTCGCCGTTCACTATTCCCCCACGTTTGCCAACTCTGGCTACTACCCCGGTGGTGGTTCGCACGGGTGCGTCAACGTTGCTGACCTTGCCACTGTCCGGTGGTTGTTTTATCAAATCCCGGTAGGAACCCTGGTGCACGTCTATCGGTAGGGTTCATGTGCAGATTGGTTTCGTTGGGGGTTGCATTTAGGGGCGGGTGAATGCCGTGACGTCAGCGCAGAAGTACACGATCCTGGTCGTGGAAGATGATGCCGACTCACGCGATGCCATTGCCGGAATCTTGGCCTTCGCTGGCTATCACGTGGTCACCCGAACTTTAGGTGAAGAGGCGCTGAGTGTGTTGGCGGCCGACGGCATCGACCTGGTGCTCCTAGACCTCATGCTTCCCGATACCGGTGGTTATGAAGTTCTGCGCCGCATGCGAGAACTCGAAGAGATCCCGGTCGTTATCCTCTCTGGTCTGAGCGAACCGCAGCACAAGGTTCATGGCTTACGCCTGGGCGCTGATGACTATCTGGTGAAACCCTTCGATGCAGAAGAGCTGTTAGCCCGTGTTGATGCTCGCCTGCGTCGAGTGCGCAGTGATCAGTTCATCTCGGTGGGTGACCTTCGCCTCAATCTGACCTCACGTGAAGTATTCCTCCGTGACGTCCCAGTAGATTTCACTCGCCGACAGTTTGATGTCCTGGCACTTTTCGCTGCCTCACCGGGTCGGGCGTTTAGCCGGGAAGAGGTACTCGATGCGGTGTGGGGCACACGTTTCGTGACGCCGAGGAACGTGAATGAACAGATCCGCCTGATCAGACAGCGTTTGAAGAATGCGGGGCTGGACAAAGAGATCTTTCAAGCAGCGCCGGGCCTTGGTTATCGTCTGCGGTTCTAACCCTCGTCTAGGTACTGGTGCAGCACGTGGTCAAGATCGTCTGCCGAAATCGGTTTCAGCAGCAGCCGTGTTGAAGGAAGTTCTTCAGCGCGATGCTGCGTTCCAGCCGTGGCGTCTGCGGTGAGCAACACCACGGGGATGTTTAACTCGCTCAGTTCCTTTTCCAGGGTGAAGCCATCGACATCAGGAAGGTGAAGATCGAGCAGTACCAAATCTGGTTGCTCTTCACTCCATATCTGTCGCGCCTGCTCACCTGTTCGAGCAACCACGACATCGACATGTGGATGCAGGAGAGCGATCGTGGCGCGGACAATGTCAGCGTTATCTGCCATATCTTCCACGTAAAGCACGCGCCCAAGGAGGGGTGCATCGGTGGCAGATCGGTGCTGCTTGCTGGCGCCTGCCGCTATCGATGCCAGTTCGGCGGGAAGGTTCAGTTGGAAGACGGTGTGGCTGGGCTGAGACTCGATGAGTTCTAGGGTGCCCTCCATCGCCTCAGCGATTGAGCGTGAGACCGGAAGGCCGAGGCCGCGGCCAGACACCGAGGCCGCTGTAGCTTCGTGTCGCCAGAAAGGCTCAAAGACATCGCGCCATTGTTGCTGGGGAATCCCTGGACCGTCGTCGGAGACGTCTATCACCAATCGGTTCTCATCGGTGCGTGTGACGGTGACGTCCACATGCGAACCGACGTCGGAGTACTTCAGTGAGTTGGCGATGAGATTGAGCAAAATTTGACGCAGTCGTAGTGGATCGAGGTAGATGAACCCGGTCGTGTCGGGGAGATGAAAGCTTAGTGAGCTTCCCCGCTCTACCTGTAGTTCGCGCGTGAGTTCATTGCACGCGGCCATGAGTGTGGGCAGGTCGATGGCTTCGGGGCGCACGGTGATGCGTCCAGCCTCAATCGCGGAGAGGTCGATCACATCGTCGAACAGCGCCAGCAGGTGTTTACCCGCCAGCACGATGCGCTGGGCATCGCTGCGGTCGATCTCGTTCTCGGCTCGCATGGCCATGAGTTGGGCGAACCCAAGAATGCCGTTCAGCGGTGTGCGCACCTCGTGGCTCATGCGCGATAAGAATATGTTCTTTGCGGTAGATGCCTGCTCTGCCCTAATCGACATCACTCGAAGGCGTTCCATCACGACGCGTCTTTCCCGCATTGCCCGAACGTTGACCAACACGGTGGCACATGTGGCCAAGAACGGCTGCATCCATTCGTTGAGGTCCTGGCCGAAACCGTGAGTGCTGTTAGCAAGTCCGAGGACGCCAATGACTCGGTCCTGCACCAGAATCGGTAACCCGGCAAAGGAATGCAAGGGTGGGTGGCCGGCCGGCAGCCCGCTGGACCTGGGGTGGGCCACGGGTGTATTGGTGATGAGTGGCAGTCCGGTGTGCTGCACATAGCCAAACAGGCTCTCTTCGTTGTCGAAAATCAGGGGCGTGATGTTGCGCTGTGCGTAGACTTCCTCGGTGGCCTGGTCCCAGGCGATGTCAGAGATGGCCCTATTCACTAAGACCTCGCGGTCGCCTTCGGCGTTGTATTGAGTCTCAGCAAGAAAACCGAACTCACTATCGGTGAGGGCAAGACTCACGTTGAGGATCTCATTGAAAACGATGGTTTCGTCTCCGGTAGAGATCAACAGGTCTTGAATATGAACGACGGCTTCCAGGAGGCGATTTGCACGGTTAAGGCTTGTATTGGCAGCGAAGAGGGTGCGGTTGGTTTCGGCAAGTTGGCGTCTACCCTCGAGTGCCTCACGCCGGTCAGCTTCGCGCCGGGTGATTTCTCGGTAGATCCACAGGTAACCCTGGGTGCGGCCGTCTTGAAAAATTGGTGAATAGTGCCGCTCGAGATAACGATGGTCAACGAGTTCAATGTCGTCGCCGACTCGCGAGGTGGCTCCATGACGTGCGCTGGCCATCGTGTCGGCGACATCCTGTGGCTGAGTGAACCACTGCGACGCGGGCCGAAGGTAGTCATCGGTGGCCATGCCAAGGCTGACAGTGCTGGGGCCTGACGGAATCCGCAGCAGGGTGTGCAGTTCTTGATTGGCGTAGACGACGTTGCCGGCGGCATCTTCAATGAGAACACCGAGGTTGGAATCTCGGTAGAGACGGTCGATGGCGGCGAGAAAGAGATCGGGTTGTGGAATGTGCAAGGTGCCAATCGGCACACTGGTGTGACCCGTCCCCATACAGCCATTGTGCACCGCTGACCAGCAGCGCGTGGAAAATGGGACAGACCCACCCGGACGGGGGGGACCGGATGGGTCTGCCGGCGCCACTAGGGCGCTTCGCTCCGGGGGGGTGGAGCACCAGATTCCACTATCTATCAACTCATGCGACGTAGGAAATGAAATGTGCCTACTTGAACTGTCTTTGTCCGGACCTTGTTTCCTATAGCGGCGCCTTACACGCCCAAACGTGCTGGCCTCGAACGCCTCAATGGCAGCGGGTGCGCCCTCATAGGTGAGTTGCACTTCGGTGCGGCCGTATAGACGCAGTAGGAGTTCAACCGGTGCACCAATTAATTGCACCACCGGTGTTGACTTGCGGGCAACGATGGAGTCGCCGGTGTCTGGGCGCATCAACATCACACCCACGGTGGCCTTTCGGGTCAGGATGCGGGCCATTCGGTTTAGGCGCGCCCACACCAGATCTTGCTGTTCGATGGTGAGTTCACGGGGCTGCCACCCGGACACTGCGCGGCGCACGTCTTCGTGGTGGATTAAGTATTCGAAAAGGTTGGCTGCACCGTCAACGCCGGGTAGCCGAAACGGCGACAGGGCGCGCGGCCCCGAACGAACTTTTTCGACGTTGGGCTCATATGCTTCACGCGCCACTTTGTCTTGGACAGACTCGGTGTATCCGGCAAGTGGTCCTCCGAGAATGCCAAGGGCAGCATCGGGTCGGTTTTCACGCACCAAGAGGTGGGCCACGAGGTCGCGCGTCGTCCAACCGGCGCACAGGGTGGGTGCATCCGGCCCGACTGCCTCAAAAAGGTCGGCAAGTTCGTGACGTTCGGACTGGGCCATCGCGGTCGCATTCATAGCCTGATGCTGCCACAGGTGAGTGGTCCTTGATCGGTCACGCCTGATTCGATGACCGAGTGTGGCGCTAGACCGTCCTTAGCGTGTGCGATATGGAAGCGTGTGCGAAGACGCAACACCCTGGCGGTTCGTTCTCCCGGTGTTACCGCTGGGGTGTGCTGGGTGTTGTGGTGAGCGGTCTTCTCGCTGCGGGGCTGAGCGCATGTGGGCCCATCGTCGTGCCTACCTCGGCTGAAGCTTCGCGAGTGGCCTTTGGCGGGGAATCTTTGGCCGTGAATCCAGATCTCATCCGACGCGAAACTTTGCAGGTAGGCCCAAAGATGCCCGAGGGTTGGCCTGGTGTCTTACCACCGGTGCCCGGATTTGTCGTGGGATACAGCACCGTGGACCGTTCGGCGAACGGTGATTCAATGATGGTGCAGTTCTATTCCGACCTGCCGCGGTGGAACGCACCGGCTGATTACATTTCTGAACTAGTAGCCGGTGGATTCGTGGTGTACTCGGCCGATTCCGCTCAGCGGTGGTGGTCGCTAAAGGGCTACGGATTGCTGGTTGAGGTTTTGGTTGATGTGTCCATGGACGATGAACTACGCATCGCCGTCATCGTTGCTTCGTAACGCGTGCGTACATGGGTGGGCCGCGTGGGACTCGAACCCACAACCTACGGATTAAAAGTCCGCAGCTCTGCCAATTGAGCTAGCGGCCCGGCCGCCCAATACTAGGGGCTGGGTTTGGGAGGTTCAGGCCGGGTTGAGTTCGGGTCACGCGGGTCGGAACCAGCCGTGGTCTCCTCATCGTTCGTAAAGGTGTCGCCGTCCCAGTCGGTGGGGATGGAGAGAGGGTCGTTGGGGTCTGAGGTGGCCGCGATCTCCGCAATGTCGGGGAGGTGTCCCCGTCGGTGTCGCGGTTCGCGCCGTATTCGCCGTCCGCTACCCCAGCCACACCGGCGAGCCCTACTGGGAAAATTTCGCCGACAACCTCAACGATGGTCGCCAAACCAAAAACGCAGACACGCCACCGTTCTGAGTGCAACAGTTCACCCATGATGATCATCAGTGTGTTCCACCCGGTGACCCCCGAGAACACCTTCGACCTTGACTACTACCTCACCAGTCACCTGTCGTTGGTAAAGCGACTACTCGGGCCGATGGGGTTGCGCGACACGCGAGTCCTCACCGCAGCACCCGACTCGACCTACCCCGTCATTGCCGAACTCACCTTTGATGATCTCAAAAGCCTCAAAGCAGCACTCGCTGCACACAATGCACAAATCCAGGCTGACATCCCGAACTTCACCGATGTCACGCCACTCGTCCAAATCAGCGAAATAGCACAGGTCAGGTGACCGCACATGTCACAGATCGCACACGAATAGCAGCACATGCGATGGTAAAGATATGAACCAAACCGAACTAGAACGTTATGAACGCGAACTCGGCGCCATCCTGGGTGTCTGGGCCGCCGGCAGCATCATCAAAGGGGCCGCGATTGCCGGCCTCAACATTGCAGGCAGCGACACCGCGGGCAGCGGGCAGTACACCGGGCGGCGCGAATGGATGCGCTTCGGTCGGCAAACCGCTGTGTGGGGCGCCATCAACGCGATCATCGCCGGTGCCGGTGCAATCGGGAGATCTCGGCGAGGTGAACTCACCGACGAGGAGGCAACCGCCAAGGCACGGAGCCTGCACCGACTTCTGCTCATCAATGCCGCGGCTGATGTTGCATATAGCGGAGTCGGCGTCTACCTGGCGATGAGTCCGCGCCGCTCCCGCGGAGACGGGGTAGCCGTCATCATCCAGGGCGGATTCCTGCTGGTCCTCGACACCGTCTATGCGCGACGCCTCGGAGCAGCACGGCGAGCCGCCACGAGCGACCCGGTTGCCCCGGTACAAGGGCAACGGACACAGGGAGCAGGCATGGCACGGGGAAAACCCAAGAACAGTGACAGCGGCACGGAACGGTCTTTGGAGTCACAGTTGTGAGAAGCGGGGCACCGCCCACCCGATGTATCGAACATGTGTACGAGTATACGGGATCACTCTGACACACACAATCCCCACACCAACTATTTCTTTTGCGCCGCAATAACTTTATCCACAGGCGGTGAATGTTCAGTGCTGGTGTGTGGGCAGTCGCTGCCCTGGGCCAGCGCCTTCACCGTCAGCGTTGACGATGTCGAAGATGCCCATCATGCCGTGGTCTTCATGGAACAGCAGATGGCAGTGATAGACGCTGCGTCCGATGAAATCGACGAAGTGTGTGCGGAAGCGTACGTAGGCGTTCCATGGCACGTTTACCGTGTCGGCTTGGCTACGAGGGTCGATGAACTGCCTGTTGCTCACCTCGTTGGTTACCGGGTCCCAAGAGCCTTGCTCAACGACCACGAAGTCGTTGACATGAATATGAAAAGGATGCTCTTCGTTTTCTGGGCCGCCAGATGACTTTGATGACGCATTGCGAATCACCCATTCTTCGGTGGTGCCAAGTTTCACCTGGATCACATCATTGAAGGTGAGGTTGTCGAACATGACGCCGTCGATGTAGAACTCACCAGCACCATCAACCACGTTTTGGCTCAAAGTGAGCACGCGACGTTGCGCGATCGGATCATCAAGCCACGCGGGAGGCGAGCCGAAGTTACGGTCGACACTGACTGATTTTCCGGGCTTGCCGTCGATTCGAAGCCGCATGAGTTCACGCTCGGGCCATTGAGCTTTGCCCTGGTCATAGCCGAGTTGACGCAGTCGAACAGTTCCCCGCTGCTTACGTGCGGTCACCAGAACGCCGTATCGCTTACCGGGTGACAGAAAAAGTGTTGGTGTCTGCCATGTTTTCCACACCGGGGAACCATCTTCTTCGACGACGGTGAATTCATGATCGTCGAGTTGGAGCAGGTAGTACGTGGCCACGCCAATGTTGCCGATCTGCCAGAACTGGGTTTCGCCGGGGCGGATGTTCATGCGCGGGTTGAGACGTCCATTGACGTAGAGCTGAGTCTCATCGGGGGTCAAAGTGGTGTAGTCGGCCCAGAAACCAGAACTGTCGACACCGCCTTCTCGAAGAGCAATGCGCCGACGTCGAAGACCCCTAATCTCCGGTCGACTAGCTGCACCTCCCTCGACCACGAGTAATCCCGAAAGCCCCGACCACACCTGCGGACCGGTCGTGGTGTGGTGATGCGGGTGGTACCAGAAAAGCCCGCCGGGATGATCCGGCGGAATGCGCACGTCGTACTCGTGAACCTCGCCAGGTTCCACCTCGATGAACACATTGTCCTGGTGCCCGCGTGGCGAAACGTGCATCCCGTGAAAGTGCAGGTTGGTGGCCGTACCACCGTTGTTGATGAGCCGGATCTCCAGCCGGTCACCTGGCTTCACGATCAAGGTGGGCGCCGGAAAGAGACCGTTGTAGGTGGTGAGTCCGGGGGTGGGTTCCTTATTCACGATGACAGTGCCGAGATTGGCGGCGAGTTGTACCCGCAAGACTCCATTGTTGCTACGCAGCACATCACCGGTGCTTTGCCGGCCACCGTTTCCTTTCGCGCCCAGGTAGGTCTGGGTGCTCATTGCGCCGACAGCACCGGCACCTGTCGCCATCGCTGCTGCTCCACCGGCCCCCACGACAGCCATGAGTTGACGCCGTGTGATGTTCACTCGGTCTCCAGAGAGAAGACAATCATCACGTCTGAAGTTTGCCAGAGGTGTGCACCCAATGCTCGCCGGTCATTTCGGGTTTCCCACGTTTGGGTCATTTACGGCACCGATGCCACTACCTTGTGCGGGTGGCCAAAAGTGTGGACGTGGTGGTTGTAGGAGCAGGCGCCATGGGTGCGGCTACGGCATGGTGGTTGGCCAAGCAGGGTCGTAGCGTGGCCGTGGTTGAGCAGTTTGCCCGCGGTCACAATCGTGGTTCGTCCCATGGTCAAACACGCGTCTTCCGGGTCGCCTATCGCGACCCGATTTACACCGCGCTCGCCGCTCGCTCGATTCCACTGTGGCGAGAGCTCGAAAGCGATGCAGACACCGATCTGCTCGAACAGACGGGTCAACTAGACCATGGCTACGCAGCGGCCATCGATGAGATCGAGGCGGGCTTAACCGCTCACGACTACCGCTATGACCGGCTCAATCCTCAGGCCGCACACGAGCGCTGGCCTGCACTTAATTTTGATGAAGCGGTGCTGTACTCCCCCGATGGTGGCCGGGTCTTTGCTGACCGCACGGTGGATGCGGCGCTCAGTGTGGCCGAGGCGCAGGGGGCCGATCTGCACTTCCGGACTCCGGTGCGCAGTATCGAACCGCACGGTGATGGCGTGGCCGTGGTCACTGACTCACACACCTGGCACGCCAACACCGTGGTGGTCAGTGCGGGCAGTTGGCTGGAGTCGCTGTTGGGCGTTGAATCGCCCTGGTCGCAGGCATTTACCCTGCCCATGATCACCGTTACCGAACAGCAGCCCGTACATTTTGCGATCAGGCCCGGCATGCACTTTCCGTCTTATATTCACCATGTGCACGATGACAGTCCGGGGGCTGCGCTGCGCTTTGGTGCCTACGGTCTGGAGTCCCCGGGCGAAGGTGTGAAGCTGGGGCTGGAGACGCACCTGCCGGTGGACGACCTGAACCAGCGGGATCAAGTTATCGACCCGGTGGGGATAGCTGAGTCGGTGGAATATGCCCAGCGTTGGCTGCCGGGGGCTGACACCTCACAGGTTGATTCGGTGC
>Ga0208414_1002414_pt1 | contig 12396 bp, 12 predicted proteins | sample AntAceMetag02UKE_FD_184770 | JGI IMG/M metagenome (GOLD analysis project Ga0208414, IMG submission 184770) | Saline lake microbial communities from Ace Lake, Antarctica - Antarctic Ace Lake Metagenome 02UKE (SPAdes) (version 2) | ecosystem: Environmental > Aquatic > Non-marine Saline and...
GATTTAAAGTACTATCAATAACTTGAAAATATCCAGTTACAAGCCCCAAAACGCGAAAAATCCAGCGCGAACGCTAGGGTTTCTAAGATTTCAGTGGTGGTGCAGAGCACGCCTAATCTAAACCAGCCCTCAACACCACTGAGGACAGACGTTTACCACAACGGATACGTGCTGACACCTTCGGAATACCCTACCAAAAATCTGCGCGCACTCTCCTCGAATGACTTGGCTTCGTCGCCGAACTACAGCCAACTGTAGTCGTCAACTACTCGAAGAGGCCCGCCATGGAAATTCAACATCTCAACCAAAAGAAGCTCGCACAACGCTGGCAAGTCAGCGAAGCCACACTTGAACGCTGGCGAGGCGCGCGCATGGGGCCAGACTATCTGAAACTGAGCGGCCGCGTATGTTATCGACTTGCCGACGTCGAAGCTTATGAATTGCAATGCCTGCGCACATGCCAGCAGCCAAATCTGGTTACTTTGATCGCGTAGGTCAGATCCAGATCCTCGGAGAACCGGTCGATGATCTTGTAGACCTTGGGCAGCGAAGTGCCGCCCTTGAACGTGAGCTTGCTGGCCAGGGACGAAGTGTAAATTGCCGACAAAGCCCACCAGACGACCCAGATGTCCTTTTCCAGCAGATGCGCTGGCCGCCCAGTTCGTGCGGCGGCGACCTCAAGTGCCTCTGCCTGATCGCCACGCGAGAGCGAAAACCACAGCTCAGCCATGCGCGCTCACTTCACCCACCGCGCGCGCCAGCCAACTGGGCAGCGCCCCCCTGGCGGCAACCATTGCTTCCCACTCTGTCGAGGGTAATTTACTACGCAATATCTTCAGTGCCGCTGGCGCCTCCACGGGACCCAGCCACGACAAAGCGCGAATTGCAATACCAGCAGGCCGCTTGCCCACAAAGCATCGAATTCAGAGCCTTCCCTACAACTCAGCATCAAGAAATGCACTTAGTATTTCCACGGGTTGCTTGACCCATCTCGTCGTCCGTTGGTCAAATACCCTGAATCGCACCCGCACTTTCTCCAGACGTTTGTCCAACGAAGTCATATCGATCATCTCCGCGAGGTAGCGGGGATCTGAAAATTGAACAACAAGGTCTGGCCGAATTCTCATTGGCACATGGCAGACAACTTCCCAGACACCCTCATTGTTTGGGCCCTGAATACCACGTCCTTCCCTTACCGTGTAAGCAACAATTTGATCATGTACTTGGTCAGGCATCACTGACGATGCAAGCGCTTGCCTAACTTGGTTGGCGTGCATCAGCTCCTGAAACCGTATGAACGCCTGCTCCTCTGGTATCGATTGTTTCTGGAGCATTGACGACGGTCGAATCACAGAAAAGGCCTCTGGCGGAACACCCGGGCGCGATGGATACAAGTCACCGGAAACCAATACACAGGCAAGCCCATAATGGCCTTTAATGATGAAGCGCCAGATTTCTCCAGGCAAGGAAGAAATACTCGCTGGAATGGCGGAAAATTCAAAACCAAACGATCCCGCAGAGGCGCCGTCCAACTCAACAACATGGTCGTCAGGGCGGATGTTGCCAACTAAATCAAGTGCTGCGACGGCCGGTATCACATAGCCAACAATTGGCACAGCTCCGGTCAAGTCCAGCAGACAAGGGATGAAGTTGACGCCAGGATTGGGCGAACCATGAAAATTTACACGTCCACTTGTGTGGATGGATATCCGCTTGGTCTTTGGCTTTGGTTCGGCGTAAGCAATGGTGTCAAACTCTGCACGACCCGAATCCCACTGCCAACCCGCGATATTGAAACCTGACCGAACCAAGGCAAGGGTAATTGACCCATCGTGGTTCGCAATGTCGATGTTGGCTACGCGGCGCAACACTCCACCAAATTTGACAATCAGCCTAGCCATCAGAACTATTTCAGTCAATCAGAATTGGACGTGGCGCAGAGCTCTGCCGTTCGGGGGGCTCAATACAAATGGCAGCGCACCATGCATGGAAACTACCAACGCTGCCTTGAGATAGCAGCAACTGGCCGAGTGTTGCTGATCTGTATTGCAGTTAGCGCAAACCAGATTTTTCAGCAGGAACCGATGATCGTCACCACCCAACCCCGCCGGGAAAACATGTTCATCAGAAAATGGGCCAGACATCCCGCAATAAATACAGGTCGAGCTGCTCATTTCGACACATCCTCAAGCACCACATGGTCTGCAACCCCGCGCATTCTGATCCGCCCGAAATAGTCGGCTTTGCGCAGCGCCCACTCCTCTGTTGCCGCATGAATAACGCTTGCGCCGATTTCGACGGCGCAGTCTTTAACGATGTACCCTGCGGACATCAACGCTTTCTGCGCTCCTGATACGCCTTCAGGGTGGGCAGGGAGCAGCCTCTGGTCGAACCCGAATTCAAGGGCTTGCAGCGGTACCGTGCGGTTCGTGCGTAGCTGAGCAATGTACTCATCGAAAGGGTTCGCGGGGAAAAGCTTCTTCCCGCCGTCGAACATTTCAAAGTACCGATGCGACAACCCGGCGGTGATTTCAATGTCCGTGCGGCCTACCCACGGCATATCGTTCAAATTTTCGTCAGGCCCCAATCGAACTGCAAGTGCGCGCTGCGCCTCAGGTCTGGGCAGTGGCTCCAGCCCGAGCGGCATGAAGTCACCCCGTCCACCGCGTTGCAGAATCAGCTCCCGGAAATCCACCGTGTAAAGGGTAGCAGTACCCGATTCCAGTGGCCGATAAGTTTCGTTCTCACCATCGTAAGCGCAGGTGGCAAAAAACATCGCCACATCTTTGGAGCGGGAAAAGTCCAGTAGCTGTGTCGGATATTGGTAATGCTGAGCAAGGGCATCAATGCTCAAAGCAAAAGTCAGCCCTTCAATCTGCTGTGCCATCAAATCCCATGTGGCCGGATGGCGATCCATCACAGCCGAAAGCTCGATGGCCTTGGTCACCCAGTACAGGGCGTCAATGTCGCTACGCACTCTGTAGATCGAAGGTATACACTTTGTGAAAAATTGATTCTGCCCACGATACAGCCTCGGGGAAAACTCCGGCCCAGGCATGAAACGGTAGCGACCCGCCGCCGTCTCAACAGGAATCAACATATCTATCCCAGGCTCAGACACCATGCCATACAGGTTGATCCATGACTCGTCTTCCGGAAAATCTATCGGCATCAGAGAGTGTGCGTATTCCATTGTGCTTGGCAGGCGCTTGCCTTTTTCTCGGAGCATCAAACCAGTCCCTCGTTCGCCTGCTTCTGAATTGCCGCCATTCACCCTCCCACGTCCTCAGCACTCAAAACAAACGCCCGGGGCGCAAACCCAAAATCGCGCGTCGCTTCACTGTGATCAAACACCAAGTCACGGTTCATGCGCTCGGCCATGGCGGATGACCAGTTGCGGTAGCGCGGCACGAGGCGAAGGATTGCCACGGCAAACCGAAAAGCAAATAGCGGCACCGGCAATAGGATAAAGCAACTTCTTTTCTGTAAATTTCCGAAATTTAGTTTTGGGTGTTGGTCATTTGCAGTGCTCAGGATTTCATGGTCAGATAGATTTTTGCGGTCATCCACTCCTCATCTTGTTCGGACAGCAAGGCGCTGATCAAGCGCAGGCAGCTATCGGGGTTGGGGAACAAAGTAGCGACACGGGTGCGGCGCTTGAGCTCCTTATTCAAACGCTCCAAGCCGTTGGTAGTGCGCATGCGCACCCGGTGGGCCTCGGGCAAGTCAAAGACTGCAAAGCCCTCAGCCAGATTTTTCTCCGCCCAGGCTGCCAGTTGCGGGTGGCTGATCTGCCAGTCTTTGAGTGCGACATTGAGCAGGCGCTGTGCCTCAATGGCATCGCTCGCATTGAAGATGCCGCGTATTTGCCGGGCCACCGGCGTGCGTTGGTCGAGCCGACTGACGTAGCCCTGTGCATTGTGTTGCAGGTGAAACTGGCACCGCTGCCAGGGCACGCCGGGAAACATCGCCTTGCGCGCGGCTTTAAGGCCCGCATGGTCATCGCTGGCGATAAACTTGACCCCTCGCAGGCCGCGCTCAATCAGGCTGTCCAGGAAAGCCCGCCAATGCACCTGCGCCTCGGACAGCGCCACCGAGACGCCCAGCACCCGACGGTGCCCTGATGCGGTCACGCCGATGGCAACCAAAACTGCGCAGTCCACCACCCGGCCCGCCTCACGCACACGCTCATATCGCGCATCCAAAATCACGTACGGTGTCTCATCCAGCGGACGGGTGCGCCAGGCCTGCAAGCCCGTGTCCAGCAGCGCCGTGCAACGGCTAATTTGCGTGCTGGAGATGCTCACCTCGGGCCCCACCAGCTTTTGCAAAACTTCGATGACTTTTCGGGTGGAGACGCCTTGCACATACATCTCGGCCAGCGCCAGGTTCATGGCCTGTTCGGAGCGGCTGCCGCGCTCCAGGGCGCTGGGATAGAAGCCACCAGAGCGCACCTGCGGCACCTCGAAGGTAACCTCGCCCATGCGGGTCAGAACGGTCTTGTTCTTGTAGCCATTGGCGTAATCCACGCGCTGGGCAGAGCGCTCATAGGGCGTGGCCTGAAGGTGCTGGGCACGCTCAATGCGGGATGCCTCATTGACCAGGATGCGCAGGGCTTCACCGGCACCGTCCAGGCCATTGGCAAGCAGGCAGGCATAAGCTTCGTGCAGCGGGTGGCTGCTGTCATCAAGTTGGGTTCGTTGAGCCATGATAAAAACGTTCTTTCTGTGTCGGTCCAGGCTTGCGAGTCAGACGTCGGGGGGGCCTCCGGCGGCCTGGCAGGGGCCTGATTGAAAAATCCCAAAACCAGAAACTTCCAAACAGGTTCAGTTTCAATGGTCGGGGAAATTACAGAACGAATGTTGCACTACCGGCAATAGGCGCACCGGTCGCCCAAGGGCACTGAAGATGCGAGTAACCATATCGCGATAGGCAATGGCATCGAAGCCGGACAAGTTGTAGGCACGGTTTGCCGCATCAGGCGAACCCAAAGCGGCTACAGAAGCTATCTATCCGCTCACACCAAAACCTTTACCCCCGCCGCTAACAACACCGTGGCCAGCGCAATCTGTATCCATCGACCAGAAAACTTACCAGCGAGCAGGCTCCCTAAAATAACTGTCGGAATGGACCCCGCCAGAAGGCTGATCAGCATCGGCCAGTCCACCAAGCCTGCGAAAAGATAGCCTGTGCCTGCAACCACTGCCAGAGGGATGGCGTGCACGATGTCTGTCGCCACCAGCCGGTGTGGTGTCATGCGCAAGGGGTACAGGTAAAGCAGCATCACGCTGCCCAGGGCACCCGCCCCAACGGACGTTAACGCCACGCACAGGCCGAGCGTTGCTCCGCCCACCACCGTTAGCCCCGGCTGCAGGGCTTTAAACTTTTGCGGGTTACCCAAGCGACGGTTACGGGCGGCTGCCAACAATCGGGGTGCAAACAACAGGCCCACTGCCGTGACCAACACGACTATGCCAATGGCCTGGGTTAGCCAATCGACTCTTTGCACCTTCGCGCCCAGGCTCACCAGCACCACCACCAGCAAGGCTACCGGCAAGCTGCCCCACCAGAGTCGCTTGACGATTTGCCAGTCCACCTGACCGCCCCGGTTGTGGATGTGTGCTGCGACTACTTTGGTAATGGCCGCAAACCACAAATCGGTTGCAATGGCCGTGGCAGGTGCCACGCCAAAAAACAGTAGCAATATCGGCGTCATCAGTGCGCCGCCGCCAACACCGGTGAGTCCCACCACAAACCCGGTCAACGCCCCGGCCAGCGCATAGCCCCCGTCAATCATCGTTGCAGCCAGGATGGTGCCATGGTGGCGCGTGCCGAGGCGAGCCTCATGTCAATGACTAAATCAATTTGTCGCATTTTGCAATTTTAAAGATTAATTTACTATAAAATTACAATATTAAAAATAAATCAAATTGCGACAACAATGCCCATACACCAACCCAGCCTCCTCGGACTAGACGCCTGCCAAGTGTGGGACACCGACCTCGCCTTCCAGGACCTACTGCTCAACAGCCATGCCGATACCAAGCGCACAACCGAGCGGCGGCTCCACGAGCTGGCACTGCTGCCCCCAGAATTAACGCCCGCTAGTCTGACTGATGACCAGAGCACCCCACCCACCCAACTGGTGCTCAATTGGGCCCTGGAAATGGCCCGCAGCAAACGCAAGCTGGTGCTGTTTGCGCAACTACACCCCCTGCCCGGCGGGCAGGAATGCGTGCATGCCAACGATGCCCGAGGCGGACGCTACTGGGTACCCCTGACGGCGATAGCCACGCCGCAAAACATTGCTGACGCTCTGAAAAATCTGCAAACACACATTGGCAAAGAAATTGCCGTTTTCCCGCACGACCGCCTGGTAACCATCGCACAGCAACTTGAAGCCATCCCGCAGGTCAGCGTCAGTCTGCTGGGTTACCCCAGCGCTCTCAACCTCAGCGCGCAACAGGAAACTCAACAACACCAGCAAAACCCCAAAGCCCCACGCGCGCCTCACCTCAAGCGACTAGAGGCGGAAAGCATCCACATCCTGCGCGAAGCGGTGGCCGAGGCCGACAACCCCGTCATGCTTTACTCCGTAGGCAAAGACAGCTCCGTCATGCTGCATTTGGCCCGCAAGGCGTTTTACCCGGCGGCGCCGCCGTTCCAGCTACTGCATATAGACACCCGCTGGAAATTTCAGGAGATGTATCGCTTCAGGGACCACATGGCTCAAACCAGCGGCATGGATCTTCTGGTGCACATCAACCCCGAGGCCATTGCCAAAAACATCAACCCGTTTGACCATGGCTCGGCCCTGCACACCGACATCACCAAAACTGTAGGTCTCAAACAGGCGTTGGACAAATACAAATTTGACGTGGCGTTTGGCGGTGCCCGGCGCGATGAAGAAAAGTCCCGAGCCAAAGAGCGCATCTTTTCCTTCCGTACTGCCACCCACCGCTGGGACCCCAAGAACCAGCGCCCTGAGCTCTGGAGCCTTTACAACACCCGCAAGACAAAGGGTGAGAGCATCCGCGTGTTCCCCCTGTCCAACTGGACTGAACTGGACATCTGGCAATACATCCACCAAGAAAGCATACCCGTGGTGCCGCTGTACTTTGCCAAAGAGCGGTCGGTGGTGGTGCGCGAGGGCATGATTTTGATGGTGGACGACGACCGCTTTCGCCTGCTACCGGGCGAGCAAATTCAAGCTAAAACCGTGCGCTTTCGCACCCTGGGCTGCTACCCGCTGACAGGCGCGGTGGAGTCGGAAGCCAGCACGGTGCCCGACATCATTCTGGAACTGGTCAATGCCCGCAACTCCGAGCGCCAAGGGCGAGCCATTGATGCCGATGCCAGCGCCAGCATGGAAAAGAAAAAACAAGAGGGCTATTTCTAATGGCACGCACCCCAACTTCTACCCCCAAGCCCTTCACCCATGCTCCGGTGGCGGCCCGCCCCGCCACCATGCAAGCTTTTTTGCACCAGCAACAAAGCCAAGACCTGCTGCGCTTCATCACCTGCGGCAGCGTGGACGACGGCAAAAGCACCCTCATTGGCCGTCTGCTGTGGGAATCGCAACAGCTTTTTGACGATCAACTGGCCGCACTCCAAGCCGAGTCCAAAAAATACGGCACCCAAGGCAACGACATCGACTTTGCCCTGCTGGTTGACGGCCTGGCCGCCGAGCGTGAGCAAGGCATCACCATCGACGTGGCCTACCGCTTCTTTGCCTCCCCCGGGCGTAAATTCATCGTGGCCGACACCCCTGGCCACGAACAATACACCCGCAACATGGTTACTGGTGCTTCCACTGCGCAGGTGGCCGTGCTGTTGGTAGATGCCCGCCAAGGCATCCTGACCCAAACCCGCCGCCATGCCTATCTGGTGTCGCTCATGGGCATTCGCCACGTGGTGTTGGCCATCAACAAGATGGATCTGGTGGGTTTTTCTGCGGCCACGTTCAACACCATTCAAGAAGAGTTTGAACGCTTCTCTGCCACCCTGGGGTTTGATGCAGTTACGGCCATACCCCTGAGCGCCCTCAAAGGTGACAACATCACCCAGCGCTCGGCCAACACCCCGTGGTACGCCGGCCCCACCCTCATGGGCTATCTGGAAACGGCCAAGGTGGCCCAAGCGGACTCAGAGCGGTTGGTGTTCCCCGTGCAGTGGGTCAACCGGCCCAACGCCAGTTTCAGGGGCTTTAGCGGCACGGTGGCCGAGGGCAGCGTGCGCGTGGGGGACGACGTGCGCGTTACCGCATCCGGCCATACAGCTACAGTGGCAAGCATCGTCACCATGGACGGCCCGCTGACGCAGGCCAGCGCGGGCGATGCAGTCACCCTAACGCTAAGTAAAGAAATTGATGCATCACGGGGTGACGTGCTGTCGCTCAGACAGCAATCGCTGGAGATGACCGACCAGTTTGAAGCCACACTAGTTTGGATGCATGAAGACGCCGGCCTGGTGGGCCGCAGCTGCGACATTAAGCTGGCCACCCAGTGGGCATCGGCATCACTTACCACCATCAAACACCGTGTTGACATCAACACCCTGGCGCACGATGCCTGCACCGCGCTGGCGCTGAACGACATTGCGGTGTGCAACATTGCCGTCAGCAAGCCGCTGGTGTTTGACAGCTTCGCCCATTCCCAAACTTTGGGCAGCTTCATTTTGGTAGACCGCTACACCCACGCCACTGTGGCGGCCGGCATGGTGCGCCACAGCCTACGCCGTGCGCAAAACGTGCACCAGCAGGCACTTAGCATTGCCCGTGCCGACCGGGAACGGCTCAACGGCTACCAAGGCAAAGTCATCTGGTTTACCGGCCTGTCTGGCTCCGGCAAGTCCACCATAGCCAACGCGCTGGAAGTTGCCTTGCACGCCCAAGGCAAACGCACGTACCTATTGGATGGCGACAACGTACGCCAAGGCTTGAACAAAGACCTAGGTTTTACCGATGCCGACCGGGTAGAAAACATACGCCGCATTGCCGAGGTGGCCAAGCTCATGATGGATGCTGGGCTGATTGTTCTGACGGCGTTTATCTCACCCTTCAGGCGCGAGCGAGAAATGGCACGGGAGCTGATTGGCTCAGAGAATTTTGTGGAGATTTACGTTAGCACGCCACTGGAGGTGTGTGAGCAACGAGATGTGAAGGGGCTGTACAAGAAAGCCCGAGCGGGGCAGTTGCCAAATATGTCGGGGATCGGAAGCCCCTATGAGCCGCCGACCGCACCCACAATCACCCTGAACGGTCAAATTACACCTATTGATGATTGCGTAACGCTACTGTCCGAGATCATCTAAAGAAAGAGCAAACGGCCGGGGCTCAAACCCAAAATCCCGAGTCGCTTCCCCGTGATCAAACACCAAATCACGGTTCATGCGCTCAGCCATGGCGGATGACCAGTTGCGATAGCGCGGCAAGAGGCGAAGGAATGTGTTACGTCTGTCAACATCTAAAGTTCCGCATCAAGTTCGGTCGTGAACGAGAATGGCACCGGATAGCGCACGACCTCACCACTGGCCCTATCCACCACAGCCAACCGCGTGAAAATTTCGTTGTTCTCCAGCACCCTGAACCCGTAGCGCTCAGGAAGGCCGTGCATCTTCACTCGCGGCGGAATACGCGTCCGGTTTGAGTGGATGTGTGTCTGCGCCGATTGAATTCTGACCCACCCTGCCGATTTAATATTGACCCAGGACGGATAGTTGCATTTTGAATTAGCAACTGTGGATAAGTGTACTCAGTGTCCGGTTTTTCCCTTCCCCCTTGTTGTTGGTCATCGCCAGGGCAATGGAGTGAAGGGCGTAGCCCGTAACGCAATTGCCCTGGCTTGTTTCACTCAGAAAGGATCTGCACCGGTTGCTGCTTTTGCGGCCTTGCGGGTTTGCTCCCGGTCTTTGATTCGCGACTTGGCTGCCATGCTGCTGTGCTGGAAACGGTAGGACTCGTTGCCGGTCTCCACGATGTGGCAATGGTGGGTCAGGCGGTCCAGCAGCGCCGTCGTCATCTTGGCATCTACAAACACACTGGACCACTCCGAGAAGCTCAGATTGGTCGTGATGACCACGCTGGTGTGCTCGTACAGTTTGGACAGCAGGTGAAACAGCAATGCCCCGCCCGCCTGACTGAACGGCAGATACCCCAACTCATCAAGAATGACCAAGTCCGTGCGTAGCAATGACTGCGTGATGCGTCCAGCCTTGCCCTGTGCCTTCTCTTGCTCCAGAGCATTGACCAGATCTACGGTGGAATGAAAGCGTACCCGTTTGCTTTGCAAGGTGACACCAGCAACCCCCAGCGCTGTGGCCAGGTGTGTCTTGCCAGTTCCAGGTCCGCCAATGAGCACCGCATTTTGCGCCGTATCCGTGAAGTCCAGCGTGGCCAATTTCTTGACCAGGTTTTCGTCCACCTTGGATAGGCTGAAGTCAAACCCGGCCAGGTCCCGGTGGATCGGGAACCGGGCTGCCTTCATCTGGTGGCTGATGGAGCGCATCGCACGGTCCGTGTGTTCGGCTTGCAGAAGATGCTCGATCAACCATTTCGATGTTGCAGTCCCGGTTTCCCCCAGTGCAACCAAATCCGTCCAGGCACTTGCCATGCCGTTCAGGCGCAGTTCCTTGAGCTCCGTGGTGATGTCATGGCGCATGGTGGGCCTCCACCTTTGCACGCAGGCTGTCATACCGGCTGGTGTTGGCCAGCGGTGCCTCCGTGAGCTGCAACGTCGTCTCGACGCAATCGGGTTGCGGTTTTGCATTGAGGCGGGCCAACACGTTGAGAACGTGCTCAACGCTGAGTGCGCCAGACTCCACCACCAACTCCACTGCAACCAGAACGGCTTCCAATCCGGCCGCCGGTACACAGGCCAGCACTTGGGCCATGACCCTGTCGCCACCAGCTCGGCGTAGCAAGCCCTGTCTGAGTCTTTGCAGTGGCACCGGCATGTCGGCAAACGGCGCGCCGTTGCGCAAGGCCCCAGGCTTTCGCTGCACCAATTCAATGTAGTGCTGCCAGTCGTAATTGACACGCCCCGCATCTGACAGGCGTTCATGGCTGGCGATGATGGCATCGCCCGTGGCCACAGCCACCCGCCCCGGATACAGCCGGGTGCTCAGTTTCTGACCTACCAGCTCACACGGTACGGAGTAGCGGTTGCGCGCCACTGCCACCAGACAGGTGCTGCTCACCCGTGCCTGCTTTTCTACGTAACCATCAAACGCAATCGGCATGGGCATCATCTGCGCACGCTCTTGCTCGAGCATCTCCAGGACGCTGAACTCCCTGTATTCGGGATGACGCAGCTCTGCCCACAGTGAGCGGCAGCGCTCCCCAAGCCAGGTGTTCAACTGCGCAAATGAGTTCCACTGGATCTTTTGCGCATCCAGCCAGATGCGCCGGCGGCTGTCCTGCACGTTCTTCTCGACAACCCCTTTCTCCCAACCGGAAGCAACATTGCAGAAGTCGGCATCGAACAGGTAGTGCGCGCACATGGCATTGAAGCGCGCATTGACCGTGCGGCCCTTACCCTTTTTGACCTTGTCCACCGCCGTCTTCATGTTGTCGTATATGCCCCGTCGCGGGATGCCGCCCAAAGCGTTGAACGATCTGGTGTGGGCATCAAAGAGCATTTCGTGCCCCTGGCTCGGGTAGGCCACCAGCCAGAACGCACGGCTGGCGCACAACTTGAGGTGCGACACTTGCAACTTGTAGTAGATGCCGCCAACGACCAAGCCTTCATCGCTCCAGTCAAACTGGAACGCCTCGCCCAGCTCGAACAGCAGCGGCACGAATGCCTTCAGCGCCTTGCCTTCTCGGCCACGCCATTGCCGCACAAATGCCGTGAGTTGGCTATAGGCGCCGGTGTAGCCGCTCGCCTGGATTTGTACCAACAGGGCTTTGGCCGTTCGCCGGTTTTGCTTGGTGCGGTGTGAATCCGCATTCAGTGCTTGCTCAATTTCTGCATGATAAGCATCGAGCTTGCCGGGCATGTCCTGGCGAACATACTTCAAAACGTCTTGTGCCTGAGGCTCGCGCACCCACCTGCGGATCGTGTTGCGCGACAGGCCCGTGAGCCGCGCTATGTCGTGCAAAGACTTCTTGTCGCGGAAATACAGCCGCTTGATTTTTCCCAAAATTTCCATAGTGATCACCTTTTTTGCTCCTGCCTAAAAATCAGGCAGAGCCAGTAAAACACCTGGGTCAGTTTTGGATCAGCACACCCCCTCTAAGTGGGTCAGTTTTCGGTCAGCGCCAACAGCTGGCGCGCATGCGCACATTGCGGTGTGCGCCGTCTGACATTAAGACAAAGGCACGGCCATCAGGCCTTCCACCATTGCGCGGTGCCAAGGCTTCAGGGCTGTGTTGACCACAATTCTGTCGGTATCGGC
>Ga0208414_1002418_pt1 | contig 12378 bp, 8 predicted proteins | sample AntAceMetag02UKE_FD_184770 | JGI IMG/M metagenome (GOLD analysis project Ga0208414, IMG submission 184770) | Saline lake microbial communities from Ace Lake, Antarctica - Antarctic Ace Lake Metagenome 02UKE (SPAdes) (version 2) | ecosystem: Environmental > Aquatic > Non-marine Saline and Alkaline...
TGATCACCAACCTTTTAAACAACAGCATCCGCCATGGTGAAGGCAATCCTATTTTAGTTAAGATAGATTATTTTGAAGAACAGGCCAGCATCGAAGTGATAGATCAAGGTGAGGGTATTTCGGCAGAACACCTGTCTCAGATTAGCGAACCATTTTACCGAGCCGATAGTTCCAGACAGAGAAATACCGGTGGCTTTGGACTTGGACTGTATTTGTGCAGGCTGATAGCCGAAGCCCACGGTGGCAAGCTCAACATTCAAAGTGAGGTTGGCACGGGTACTCACATTACTGTTCACATACCCCGCCAGCCACCGAGCGATAACTAGAAGCCAGGCTTTTGTGCCTCAAGCCAGCTTTCGCCGCCTGGATCTAAGATAGCCGACCGCCAATAAGATCAGGGTCAGTAAAACCGGAATCATGAACGTGTTTATTGCCAGCAGTCGTGACCCGAGCTGTTCTATATCTTCTGTCAGCTGATATTGCACATCGCGAAGACGTCTTCTGGTATCCAACAATTCCTCATTAAAGCGATCAACTTCCTCCTCAATCTCCGGCGTAATCTGTCCAATGATTTGGCCATCTTCAGTTTGATTCAAATTGGCCAACTCCTTTTCTGTCTCTGCCAGTCGATCCAGTAGCACGGCCTCTTCCTGTCTTAGGCGGTCATCTGCTTCCCGTTGTAAATTGACAACTCGCGTAAAAGGTCTGGAATAACGACCGCGACTTCGAATACCGGCAAGATCTGCCCCCCCACTCAGATTGTCGAGTGCGTTGATTACCAAGTCACCGTTGTTTGCAAAAGGTTGAGGGATTCTCTGCCCCATAAATTGACCGACTTGCACCCACATACGATCACTCAGCATATCCGTATCAGAAAAAATCAATAAGTTGATAGGACCTTCTGATGCCGCTAAATGTGGTGCACCTGAAGAATCAGTGGCAGCTTGCTCTTGTGAGTTCGTGTCATCAATAGCATCTGACTCTTGCACGGGGTCTGTTTCTGCCGGACGGCCTTCTGGAAAAGCACTATTTACCTCGCCACTAACCCGAGCCGCAATTACATAGCTTTGGTTTGCAGAAATAAATTCGTCAAAAAGAATAGAAGGATCGGTGACATCTTCAAGCAAGGCGGTGTCCATCAGCATTGCGTCTGTTGACGACACTATTATAGGTTCAAAGAGGGTGGTGGCACTATCGGCCTGCGAGATAGTGCCGACAGATGACATATTAATTGTTTCAAGGCCATTCGTGACGATGTCGTCTTGGCTCAGATAATTACGCTGAACGCCTAACATCCCTAGATGCGGAATAGGCCGTTGGTTTTGTCCCAGAGACACTCTCAGCGCCAGCTCGTTGTCAGTTAATACTTTGCTTGCATCGAAACTCACACCCCATGAGTTCAACAACCCAGGCAATTCGGAGCTCATTCCTGCCGGAATCAAATTGCCCTGAGGCGCACGAGTTACCAATGAGTCGGCATTGGGGTCGAGGAATACTAGCGCCTCACCTCCTGCCATCACATACTGATCGATCGCATACAGCATTTTTTCGGACAATCCTTGCGGGTGAATCATGACTAGAATATCAATATCAGAATCGATCTCGGCGCTGGTGGTATCCACGCGCTTAACTTCATAGAGCTGGCGCATTACATCCATAACCATCCAAGGTTGGGTTGCCTGACCCACCACCGGATTAAACCCACCGTCTATTTCCAGTCCAGTTAAAAGACCAACAACTTGTCGATCCGGATTGCCAACCTTGACAATGAGCTTCATAAACTCATATTCCAAAAATTGTTCTAGGTCAGGGCGAATCAATGGCATTATTTCGGAGACTCTAACACCAAGCGGTACTTCATCAGGATCTACATCTTGTACTACAACTAAGCCGAAGTAGATTGCCTGCGCGCCTTGAGATACTGGCACCGCTCGCACGCCATATTGGGTAGCTAAATCTTCTTCTTCGGAAAAAGGCTCTGGATCGATAACACTCAACCGCAGATTCCCACTACTTGCAATTACGATTTCGTTAAGTAACTCTTGCACCCGGTTACCGTAGCTTCTAATCTGCGGCGCATCTTCGGTGGCACTATCTGAATAGAAGAAAATCAACTCCAGCGGCTCTTCTAAGTTAGCTACTATGCTTTTTGTACCATCGGACAATGAGTAGAGACGGTCTTCGGTTAAATCAATGCGAAAACCAGGCAAGCTACTAAGAAGCGCAACCAAAAGAACCAACACAACAGCGACAGATAGCAGGCCAAAAGTGGAAAAAAGGGACTTATTATTCATTTTCTACTCTCTTAGTTGGCTTTCTTGATTTCAATGACAATGGCACTAGCAGTCAGCCAAGCCCCTATAAACACGGTAAAAAATAGCATGTCCCTAATATCCAAAACCCCTTTCGAAATAGAATCAAAATGTGTCAAAAAACCCATAGCAGAGAATGCGTCGACCAAAAATTGGGGTAACCAATCAGGAAATGCGTTAAGAAGAATTGGCGACCCCATGATGACGAAAATAAAGCAAATACTTACTGTAAGGATAAACGCAATAACTGAATTTTTTGTACATGCGGACATACAAGAACCAATCGAAAGAAAGCCGCCTGCCATCAGCCAGCTACCTATGTAAGCGGCAAATATGACGCCGTTATCTGGATCTCCTAAATAGTTAACCGTTATCCAAATGGGAAAGGTTAGTGCTAAAGCGATTCCCGTTAAAACCCAAGCGGCTAAGAACTTCCCAATAACTGCATCAGATAGTTTTATAGGCAGCGTCATGAGTAACTCTATAGTTCCTGTCTTTCTCTCATCAGCCCAAAGCGACATCGCGATTGCAGGAACCATAAATAAATATAACCATGGATGAAATCCAAAGAAAGGAAGCAGATCTGCCTGGCCTCTCAAAAAGAAGCCGCCAAGCTCGAAGGTAAAAATGCCGTTGGCTATTAGAAAAATCACAATAAATATGTACGCCAGCGGCGTCGCAAAATAGCCCATTAACTCACGTTTGAAAATAATACCAATGCTACCCATTGTTATTCTCCACTTGCCCAACTTGTGTAACTGTTCTGAATAGATCTTCTAACTGCCCTCGATTGACATGAAATTCATCGACTGGCCAAGAATTCTTTTGGGCGATTTCTGAAACTTTAGAAAAAATTGATTCAGCATTCTCAGCAAAAATGGTGAAGCGCAGCTCATCTTCGGCATCTTTCTCAATCTCGCCCACACCCGGAATTCCGGTTAGGTCTGCGGCAAGATCATAATGCTCTGTAAACCGAACGCTAACGGCCTGGTGATATCTAGATCTTGCCTCCAATTCGGCGGGAGTGCCGTCAGCAACAATTTTACCCTGCGCAATAATGACTGCTCGGGTGCACACCGCCGAGACCTCTTCTAGAATATGGGTAGAAATCACGACGATTTTATCTCTCGCCAAATTCTTTATTAGTTCTCGAACATGGTGCTTTTGATTAGGATCCAAACCATCGGTAGGTTCATCCAATATGAGAACCTTTGGGTCGTGCATAATCGCCTGGGCGATGCCGACTCTGCGCTTAAAGCCCTTAGAGAGGGTGTCTATAGTTTGATGGGCGACACTGTTAAGTGCTACTTCATCCAAGGCCTTTTGCACTTTTGTAATGGCCTCTTCGCCCCTAAAGCCTCTTACATCTGCTATAAATTTAAGGAATTCAAGAGTCGTCATATCACCGTATGAAGGCGCGCCCTCCGGGAGATAACCAATCAGAGACTTCGCCTGGATTGGGTTTTTGGCAATATCGAAACCATCGATAGTAACCTTACCTTCGCTGGGCGCTAGAAAACCGGTAATCACTTTCATTGTTGTTGACTTGCCAGCTCCATTGGGGCCGAGGAAGCCTAAAACTTCGCCTTCTTTAACGGTGAAGCTCAAATTATCGATTGCGGTGAACTGGTCGAACCGTTTGCTGAGATTCTGAATTTCAATCATCTGTCTTTTGCCCTATAAGCGTTTTGGATGAGCTTTGTGTTTTCGACCTGAGAAAATGCCTGAACGCACTTACTACTCCTGCTAACTGCAATCCTACCTGCCGCTTCAATGATAATTGGTAACGCACATAGCCTTGTCGATAGCGGCTATCTATTTCGAAGCGGCAAATATATGTCTGTTTCCCTAGATTTTCAAGATCAGACACGATAAGTAACATTCCCCGTTAAATCATGTAGCTAGCACAGATAGAGTTGAATTCAACCCCGTCAAATTGAGCTGTGTTTATGGGAATGCCGAGGGTATAATTATGGCCTTTCGACTAGCCGGCCAGAGTAAACCAATGAAGCCACTTATTCATGTTCTTTTAGCCACATTGATAGCCAGTGGCGTAGCAGCCTGCGGTCAAAAAGGTGGGCTAACCCGCCCCGATCAAACTAGTTCGACCCTACACATTTCGCAAACCTAGATCGGTAAGCCTAGGTTCGAAAATCTAGATTCAATCTTAAATTCAACATCTCAACGGCCGGACAAGTATGGACTATTTCAACTTCATAGGTAATCAGCTATTTGCTGAAGATATCCCTGTGGCGCAGATCGCACAAGACTACGGAACACCTTGCTTTGTTTACTCCAAGGCGACCCTAGAGCGGCACTACCATGTTTATGAGCAAGCAATGCGCGGCTTGCCAAGCCTAATTTGCTTTGCAGTCAAAGCAAACTCAAACCTTGCCGTTCTTAGCGTCCTCGCAAAATTGGGTGCTGGCTTTGATATTGTCTCTGGTGGGGAGCTGCAACGGGTGCTCAAGGCCGGTGGCTGCCCTTCAAAAATAATTTTTTCGGGGTTAGGCAAGACCGCACAGGAAATTGAACAGGGACTCGATGCGGGCATTCACTGTTTTAACGTAGAATCAGCGGCGGAGCTTGTTCGAATAAACGCAATAGCAGTGGCCAGAGGCCAGAGGGCATCTATTTCTCTGCGAGTAAATCCAGACGTCGACGCCGGCACCCATCCCTATATCTCGACGGGATTGAAAGAAAACAAATTCGGTATCGCCAGCGCCGAAGCCTTATCTGTTTATCAAAGTGCTGCCACAATGCCGGGCATTAAGATTGTTGGTATTGATTGTCATATAGGCTCACAGCTTACTACTGTTGAACCCTTTCTCGATGCGATTGACAAATTGTTAGAGCTGGTTGATGCGCTCGCGAAAATAGATATTACCCTTGAACATTTTGATATGGGTGGTGGCTTAGGCGTCACTTATTCAGATGAAGAGCCGCCCCAGCCAGATGAGCTGATTAATGCCGTACGAGGGAGATTTGAATCTAGGGGCCTTACATTAATGGTTGAACCTGGACGTTCTATCGCAGCTAATGCAGGAATTTTTCTCACCACAGTCGAATATATAAAAACAACCGAGCATAAGAATTTCGCTATTGTTGATGGCGCAATGAATGATCTGATCCGTCCGGCACTTTACAGTGCGTGGCAAGAAATTGTTGCTGCCCGGACTAAACAAGGCGATGCCCAGCAGTATGATATTGTCGGCCCGGTCTGCGAATCCGCCGATTTCCTAGGCAAAGATCGCCAGCTTATTGTTGATCAAGGCGATCTTCTCGCCGTCCGCTCGTCAGGGGCTTATGGATTTGTAATGAGCTCAAACTACAATACCCGCCCAAGGGCGGCAGAAGTTATGGTAGATGGAAAAACTAGCCACCTTATCCGAGAACGAGAGACTGTCGCTGAACTGTTTCAAAATGAACACTGCCTGCCTGAAAATAGCTAGCAATCAGAAATTACACCACTGACAATTAAAATTGAAAACAATGACTGAGCCAAGCAACTATAAAAACCCGCTAAGTTTCACCAAGATGCATGGTTTGGGAAACGATTTTATGATGGTGAACGCAGTGACCCGGCAAATAGAATTGTCTAAGGATCAAATCGCAAGCTTAGCTCATCGTCAATTTGGTATTGGCTTCGATCAGCTTGTTATTGTTGAACCTCCTACTAGTCCCGATCTGGATTTCTGCTATCGCATATTTAATCTCGATGGCAGTGAAGTTGAGCACTGCGGTAATGGCGCCCGCTGCTTCGCCGCATACGTCTACCAACAAGGCTTATCGACTAAAAATCCTTTAAGAGTGGGCACAGTAAATCGAGTGCTTTCTTTAAAAACAGAAGACAATGGCGAAGTCACCGTTAATATGGGTGCCCCAGAAACAGCGCCACAAGAACTGCCTTTGCATGCATCTACCAGCGCAACAACCTACTCGAGAACAATCCAATTAGGCAGCGGGCCAATGGAAATCGAGTTCAGTGCAGTCTCAATGGGTAACCCCCATGCAGTCATTAAAGTTGCAGACGTCGACAATACTGCCGTCCAAGAGATTGGGAAAGCACTTGGCTCGCACCCTGATTTTCCCGAAGGGGTTAACGTGGGGTTCATGGAAATTTTAAGCCGCAACGCCATTAAACTTCGAGTTTTTGAAAGAGGCACAGGCGAGACTTTAGCCTGTGGCACCGGAGCCTGCGCCGCCGTTGTCGCTGGTTGCCTGCGAGGACTTTTAGATGATACCGTCAGAGTGAATTTACTAGGCGGTCAGCTCAACATTCATTGGCTTAAGCCAGACGCACCAGTCATGATGACTGGGCCTGTTAGCACAGTATATGAAGGGACAATCCAGATATGAGCAGCGATGTAACCGCAATTGATCAAGTCAAAGAAACTGATGCCTCGGAGGCTCAGGTTGTCGCTTATTTGAAAGCCCACCCAGAGTTCTTCGTTGGCCAAGATAGCCTTATTACTGAACTGTCCTTGCCTCATAAAAGCGGCAAAGCGATTTCACTGCTGGAACGCCAAGTTACTGTTCTGAGAGAGCGGGGATTAGAGGCGCGGCAGAAGCTCGGGAACTTACTGGAAAATGCGCGCAGCAACGATCAATTTTTTGACACTACGCGAAGTCTTGTATTGGCTCTTCTCAGAGCCAATAACACGACTGAGTTAGCGAATGCTACGCAAGACCAGTTAACAAATCATAGCAATATCGATGCTTGTGAAATTATTCTTGTTGAACAAAACAATTTAAATGTTTCCGAGTCAATAAGAACCTATCCGCCTAATAAGCTTAAACAAGATTTTAAAGACGTGTTCAGACTGAAGCGTACCTATTGCGGCGCCTTGGAAAGGTGGCAAGTAGAATTTCTTTTTCCCGGCTGTAGCGAGTCACTTAAATCTACTGCACTTTGCCCAATTACCCACGATAGCGAGGTTCTTGCACTGCTCGCCTTTGGCAACAAAAACGAAGACTATTTTAATGTCCAGTTAGATACTTTGTTTCTTGATTTCATTGGCCAAGTTGTCGGCGCGGTATTAAATAAACAGCTTGTAGCGGGTTAGAGTAAGTTATGAAATTCCAAGGCACCGCAACCAGCTTTAACTCCATCCATGCCTACTGATTCCTGCGCTGGGCACGATAAGCTAGTTTCAATCATTTGTCGGAGCATCGGCCATCCTGAGCTCGAGCAGACGCTTGAGTCCATCGCTAGACAAAGTTATCCAACGCTGGAAATCATTCTTGTAGAGGCCTCTGCAGAATCACTGGCTGGCTTTCAACAGTTCGCCGGTTCGGTATCTGTTAATTTCATCGGTGCTGGCAAAAAGCTCAACCGACCAGCCGCAGCTAATGCGGGCCTAGATGCGGTAAAGGGTGATTACATCATGTTTCTCGATGATGATGACTGGATTGGTGAGGATCACATAGCACATTTGGTTGACGCTCTTAATACATCCAGCGATGTTAAAGCTGCCTACAGCAGCACTCAAAAAATGAGCGCGGATGGGAACAAGAAAAAAGAAGTATTTGATCAGGATTTTGATTCGCGGCTATTAATGCGCGACAATTTTATCCCTATTCATTCCATGCTATTTGAAAGCACTCTGCTTAAATCTGGCTGCAGGTTTGATGAATCATTTGATGTTTTTGAAGACTGGGATTTTTGGCTTCAGCTAAATCAACATACCAATTTTGTCCACATCTCGAATTTAAGCGCCTTTTACCGTGAAGGTGGCGATTCACAAACAGCAAGTGATGAGGACCGCGATCGTTATCTTAGTAGCAACTTGCGAGGGCAAGGCAGAGCAAACCTGTTTGCGAAATGGTTAAAGATCTGGACGGGGGAACAACTCAATAGCCTATTAGGGTTTTTAGACCAAACTGAACAAATTATTGAACTTAACAACGAAATTCAAACGTCCCAATCTCGTGTCCACGAGTCAAACCAAGAATTGACTAAACTTACTACCCAAATTCAGGAAAAAGATACTCAGGCACATGAATCGAACTTAGAGATTGATGACCTGAACAATAGGATTCAAGAAATTAGCACGCAAAAACATCAATCCGATCTACAGATCAGTAGACTAAATAGCCAGCTTCAAGAAGCTGGTACTCGTGTACACAAATCCAACTTGGAGGTCAGCCAATTACATAATCAGCTAATTGAAAGTGACACTAAAATTCACAATTCAAACTTAGAAGCTGAAAAGTTGAATACTAATATTCAAGAAACAAATTCGGCTATTGAAGAGTTGAATATTCAGATTCAGCAATCAAATACTAAATTAGATACGGTTTCGACAGGTCTAGAGAAAGCACAATTGGACAATCTCAATAAAGACCAGCAACTCGAAAGCCTTCACCAACATACCGCGGCTCTGGATAGCGCGCTGCGCTCTATATTGGATTCGACTAGCTGGAAGCTCATGGGACCCTACAGAAGAATTGGGCGACTTATCAAAAAAGTTTTTGGGCATGCATCAACAAAGCCAACCGAAGAGGCTGAAAAAGCAGGAAAGACAGAAATAAAGTCGTCCGTTGAAGAACAACAAAAGCCTGACCCAATTCCGAGCAAGCCCGAAACTATCCACCCGCTTAGTTTTGCAATTGATCGAGCTGTTACTTTCAACAACTATTTATTTATCAGGGGCTGGGCAATAAAATCACCATCTATCTTAAGCGTATCGGCACTTATTGACGGGGCCAGCATCGCTTTGAATTACGGCTCAAACCGTGAGGATATACGCCAGGCGTTCCCTCTTGTACCTGACGCCGAAAATTCTGGTTTTAATCTTTTTGTTAAACTGGACAATGTTGGGGCTCTAGATTTGGAATTTGTTGATGCCGAGGGCGCGGCTGAACGGAAAAAAATAAAGCCTGAGCGTTTGAAGAATCCTTCTAAGCTAATCAAGTCCGGTGATTTCATCGGCTTAGATTTGAAGAGTCAATATGAAGTTTACCGCACATTGCAAACAATCGCACAGCCGGATGAGGAAGACCCTTCAGGAGAGTTCAGTTATAACCCCCTAGTTTCTATCATCGTACCAGTTTTTAACGTCGAAAAAAGATGGCTCGATGCCTGCATTGAATCGGTGCTTGCGCAGTCCTACACAAAATGGGAATTGTGTTTGCACGATGACGCATCCACCAGTAACGAGACAATTGACTGTCTGCGGTATTGGGCTGGTAAAGATGATCGCGTGAAAGTTCAATACGGGAAAACCAACCAGCATATTTCAGGTGCGTCTAATGATGCACTCAAGATCGCCAAGGGAGAGTTTATTGGCCTGATGGACAACGACGATGAGCTTCATAAAGACGCATTGTGGTTCGTCGTCGAGGCATTGAATAAAGACCGTAGCATAGATTACCTTTATACCGACGAAGATAAAATTGATGCAAAAGGTGAATTCTGCCAACCTCATTTCAAGCCTGACTGGTCGCCTGAATTACTCGAATCAATGATGTATGTGGGTCATTTCGGAGTAATACGACGGTCAATTATCGATGCGGTCGGTGGATTTCGACTTGGGGTTGAAGGAAGCCAAGACTTTGATCTGACGTTAAGAATTAGTCAAATCACTCAGAAATTCACCCATATTGCCCGCGTCCTTTACCATTGGCGAATCATCCCAGGCAGTGTATCTGGGGGTGGCGATGCTAAAAACTATGCGTATACCGCGGCTGTTAAGGCGCTCAGTGACCACGTAAGTAAAGAACCTCAGCCAGCCAAAGTGTCAACAACTGAACACTTGGGTCTTTACAGAATCCAGAGAGAGTCTGGCAATCCCAGCGTCACCATCATAATGCCTTTCCACAATAAGGCTGAGATGACAATTGAGTGTTTGGAATCCATAGCGCTTTCGAGCTATAGCAATTTCAGTATATTGGTCATATCTAATAATAGTGATGACAGCGAATTCCAAAAAGTTGCTGAATTTGCTAACCAACATAAATACATAGACCTGCAGAAATTGGACATCCCCTTTAATTGGTCTGCAATTAATAATTGGGGAATTAAACGGTGCTCATCAGAATACGTGCTATTGCTCAATAACGACATGACCGTGATTAGTGAGGATTGGATAGAAAGCCTTTTAGATTGCGGCATCAAGGAAGGTGTAGGCGTTGTAGGAGCCAAGCTATTGTATGAGGACGATACAGTGCAACACGCGGGCATAATTATGCAGCTCGGAGGAATCGCAGGACATGCATTCAAACACAGCGATGCTAGGTCACCCGGCTATTTTGGCTATGCAACCGTGGTTCGAAACTGTTCGGCTGTTACCGGTGCTTGTATGCTTATTCGTCGAAGCGTCGCACTGGAGATAGGCGGGTTTAATGAGGAGTTAAGCGTTGCTTACAACGATGTAGATTTCTGTCTGCGTCTGCGGGAGGCAAGCTACAAAGTACTGTGCACTCCTTTTGCCAAACTCTATCATCTTGAATCTAAAACTCGCCCGAAATATTTGGATGATATGAGCTCTAAACAACGCAGCGAATTTGAAACAGAGTCTGCCTATATTCGTAAGCGTCACGCGATTTATTTTAAAGAAGGAGACCCTTACTACAACAAGGCGCTAACGCTTCGTATTGAGGACTATAGCTTACGAGTCTGACGCGTTTTAGATCTAAAACCGTCTAGCAAGCCGATAAAAGCCTCGCTGAATAAATCCAATTTTTATGCGCATACCAGCGCATAAAAAAAGCGCCAGATTATTACGTAGAGAAAGCTCGTCACCAAAACATTCCTTAAATTCAGCCGCCTGCATACCGACCTCGATTAAATGTTTATTTGGTTTGCTACTTAATCTCCGCCGCCAGAAGCTCAGCTTAGTTACTGAAGGTCTGACAAATTCCTTGGCACCGATTGTATTGTTGTTGTGTTGCCTGTAATAAATCAGGGGCCTCTCTAGGAAAACCACCTCACCGAATGCAGAAGCAACTATTGCTAACCACCAGTCATGCATTATGGCTCGGTTGGAAATCGGCAATGCTTTAATCGCCAGCGCTTCATTAATCAGTGCAGTGCACCCAGTCACCAAATTACTAATAACCAAGTTGGGGAATCGATTTCTCTCAATTTCCAGCCCTTGAAATGAGACTAGTGATTTTGCTATGAGGGTTTTATCTGAAGAGACCACTTCTAGATCGCTATGAATTAGTACAGGGGTGTTAGCAGCGCTTGATTCTTTTTCAGTCTGTGACATTGCACCCATTTGTAATTCGACCTTATTGTCGAACCAAACATCATCTTGGTCACAAAACATTAGGTAAGCTTTTTCAAGACCAAGTGTGGTCTTATTGGCTAAAACATATTCCATGAGAAACGCAAATCCGCCACTAGCCCCCTTATTTTGCTTATCCAGCGCCAAAACGTGGAAACGCTCAGGATGCATTGATGCGTATTTTTGTACTATCGTAAACGACTTATCGTCTGAGCCGTCGTCTCGGATAACAATTACTAGGTTTTTATAGGTTTGACGGAGTAAAGAATCAATCTGTTCGACTAAATATTTTTCGCCATTATAGATTGACAGCACAATAGCGATTTTGTGCTTAAACTGAAGCTCAGGTTTAAGAGATATATTGGAAGGATCGGTCATTTATTGTTATCGATGAGTATAAGTATCAGAACTAGCTTAGCGATTTGGCGTCTTTAATGCCAGAGCGAATATTTTTCCAATATTGCTTTCGCTCTGGCGATGTAATCAATAACCATAGGGTCTTGAGGCCAAATCTAACCACATCCCTTATTTTCCAACCTAATGGCGAATATTTTACTGAATATAAATGCGTGCGATTACGGCTCGAATAATAGGTGCGAGAGGGGTTATGCTGAGCCACTATACCAGCACGAACCAGCGGACTCAGACTTCGTTCACCGATTGCATGGTAAAGCAGCGCGGCGTCGGTGCCAATAAGATCATAATTTTTTGACTTAGCCCGAAAGCACCATTCTAAATCCACATTATCGATGAAGTAATTTTCCTTCATGCCCCCTATGTCGGCAAAATGCGTTAATGCAATTAAAGTGCCTGAGGTAATTAAAAAATCAGCC
>Ga0208414_1002424_pt1 | contig 12353 bp, 8 predicted proteins | sample AntAceMetag02UKE_FD_184770 | JGI IMG/M metagenome (GOLD analysis project Ga0208414, IMG submission 184770) | Saline lake microbial communities from Ace Lake, Antarctica - Antarctic Ace Lake Metagenome 02UKE (SPAdes) (version 2) | ecosystem: Environmental > Aquatic > Non-marine Saline and Alkaline...
CACCCCTTTAGCTTTCTTGCCCGCCCGCCCATACTCGGTGGCATGCTTCTTCGTGATTTCTCGACGCGCACTCATCGACAATGTTTGACCCATCCGCTAAGCACACCGCAGCACCCACACGATGGCCGGCATTTCGCGAGCATTTATGAAATGAGGCACGCACCCCATTTCGCGAGCACTTTAGATGAGTCTCGTCGGAGGGTTGATCCACTTCGTCCCGTCAGGCATAATGGAAAAAGGTGCCTTGGCGTGAGCAACCAACACTCTGGTTCAACATGATGATCGACGCTAACGCGGTGGACAATGGAGTCATCTGTGTTTTTGAAAACGGCCAGTATTGGAACGATGTTTATCTCGCCTATAGAAAGAGCGGCGGTGTGGACTTTGTCAGCCGTAAGTATCGATTACAAGCTTTGGGCTATTTTCTTCAAGGTGCACTTCTTGGAGATGAGCGGTCATTACGGGAGGCTAAGAAACTGTTGCTTGACGCGGAGTGTTCCCCCGTCAGCGCAGCTGAGATGAAGGGAGAATTGCTGGCGAGAGGGCAGGAGTACGACGATAATGCTCGAAGGTTTATTGAATCGCTACAGGGACTATAACCTGACCGGAAGAAACCTGCATCCCCACCCCCTCCCCACACCCAGCGCCAAGCTAGGAAGTGGGGTATCACTATTTAGATTCAGTGGATTACGGCTGCCTCATCAGAGGCCTAGCGGTCAGCTTCTTCGGCATCAAGCTCGGCACGCCTAGCAAGGACTTCTGCCAGGTTCTCGAACTTGAGGGGCCAAGGGTCGCCTTCCCAATAAGGTTCGTAACCCAGATACTCTCCGAGAAAAGCCTCAAACGCTAGCTCGATATACTCCTGAACTCTAGGCGTTAGCTCCACAATACCAAGCACAGAGCAGTAGGCCAGATTGACACCGACTGCCTTTTCAGAGAGGTGCTGTGGCGGCTCCCTGTGTGCGCAAAATGTGAAGGCTCTTTAGCCCTCACAGCTACCGCAGTCAGGCCCCCAGGGCCATTCCTGCATTGAAAAGAGTGGGGTCAAACCCATGAGGCCCAGACCCAACACCCCTTCTCCAGCACTGGACACCTTTTGCCTGATCTGACGGTCAATCCCCTCAACTGGCAAGAGCGTTATTGCCTGGCGCTCTGGCCAAACCGACCCTCCAAAAAAAGTGCAGACAGGTCGGCAGGTCGTGCAGTTACGCGGGAACTGCACGAGCTGCAAAATCCTGCCGAAATGCGGAGATACTTTTCGAATCCTAAAGAGGGACGCGAACGGCTACGCACAACACACAATGAAGAGTGCGCCAGAAAATTCACGCCACTTGGGCGGAACCTAGCACAACCTGAGGCCCGATCCCAAGGAGTGCCCCGAGTGCGTCAAAATTTCCGAGATCAGTTGCATGCTTCAACCACACTGTGGCTTCAGCCCGCTCCTTCCGTCCCTCGCAAATCTTCGCTAGCTCATACATGGCCTTAGCGGTCTCCCCCAGCGACGTTTTCTCGACCTGGGCCAATTGAAGAAACCACTTCTCTGCTTCCTCCACCTCATCGTTGTCTAAAAAATGGTTCCCCATTCGCAACATCGCCGGGACGTCTCCGGCCTCAGCAGCTCGCGTAAGCCATCGAATCGAGGCGTCTAGGTCATCGTTGTCCCGGTAGAGGCCTGAAAGGTAAACCATCGCTTTTCGGTTTCCAGCATCAATTGCCTTCGTGAAAAAGGCTATGGCCTCCTCGAATTCGCCTCTATTCCTATGGACGAGCCCCATACGGGCCATGCTTTCGCTGTTGCCGAGTGTGGCTGCCTTCAGCCACCAATCGACAGCGGCGGCGGTGTGTCCCTTGCTGTACTGCTCTTGGCCAGCGTAATCCATCCCGTTAGTGTCGCCTGCGTCGCCAGCCTTTTCGAACCAAGCTAAAGCCTCATCAGAATTGCCGAGGAAGGAATGAACGTTACCAAATCCAGTTAAGGCCATTGGGTCGCCTAGTGAAATAGCTCGATGGAGGAGCGCTTCTGTCAGGCGATAATCGTCAGGGTCAAAATACACTTGTGCTAGCCGTCGCATTGCGGTGACGTTTCCCCGATTGACACCTCGGCTGAGCCACAACTCCTGATTCACCACATCGCCTCGTTGTTTGAAAAGCGCCGCCAGAGAGACCATTGCTTCGCTATTGCCAGCTCCCGAAAGTGCAAGCAAGTCTACTATTGACGCGGTTGCAAACTCTTCGGCGACTTTCTCGTCCGCCGGCACACTTTCTGAATTAGACATCTATCGCGCCGTCTGCCCTTTCTGGCCTTGGTAGCGAACCGGTTCGAATCCAGCGATGGTCAATCACGAGCTTTTCGGCCATCGCGGGATTGACCATATGGAGATAGGAGTGAAATCCTTGGGCGACCAGAAGAGAATCCTTGCCAATTTCTCGGGAAACGGTGTCATGCCCCTTGGTCTCACATCTATGGATGAACGCTCTCCAGCGACGCATATCTTTGCGGGTGACGCGAATCTCAGGACCCAGCAACAAACCGTTCACAACCTGTCGCCGAGGCGAACGCATAATACGCGTCTTTTGAGAATTCAGCTCGAAACCAAGATCACGGACAATCGCGTCAACAGTCTTAATCAAAAGGTGCGGTGCCGCGTCTTTTGCAGACGTCGAGAACACCAAATCATCCGCGTATCGTGAGTAGGTCCACTTGGCCTTCTTTGCGAGGGCTTGGCACCGAGTGTCAAGCCCCGCCGCGATAACATTCGCCAAGGCAGGAGACGTGATGGCGCCCTGGGGCAAGCTCCGATCGCCCACGGCGACAAATCTCACGGTCGGCCCCGTCGTAAGCTTCACTCTCGGCGAATCCGTAGTGAGCAGAGCAAAAACCGTTGAAACGCCGGAGTTGTAACCGAGACGAGTGAAAAACCAGCGTGCCCTGGCGAATGTGACGCTGGGGAAGAAGTCTTTCAGATCAAGTTTGACGACCAGCTCAGCACCCGAATGCCTTCTGGCATTGTCAACGATTGATAAGCCGGGACGAAACGCGGTGGCCGCCTCGGAAGGTGTGAGCATCGACAACACAGCCGTGTTTACCCAGGCTTGTGCGTGCCGAAGGGCCGGTTTAGGGCTGGCAATCAGCCTCACCCCACCCGAACGTTTCGGAATCTCGAAACGGGAGTAATGATCACTTGTGGACGAGTCGCGGTGATAGACAAGCCATTGGAGGTGTTCAGGCGGAATCTCAATGGCCTGAGCAACATCGAGGAAGGTTTCGAGAATTGGAAGCCCTGCCTTGCCAAGTTGCTTGGCGTCCGAACCCTCGAATAAAAGACCCTTCGAAACTCCTTTCCCCAAAAAAATGGGTGCGATGCGCCTGCGCTCGGTACCCTCCTCTTTTCTTCGAATAGCAAGAACAGCTTGTTCAGCTTTTCGAAACTCTCTCTCTTTTTTCACCCTCTCAATCCGGCGATGACGGATCAGTTTTAGGCGGCCATCAATGTCTTCGAGGGCGGCAATTTCATTGTCGACTTCGCGAAGCTTTCCATGTGCGACGGCAAGCTCGACCAGCAACACTTCGTGTTTGACAAGTGTTGCTTTGTTCTTTTCTAAATCAATGAAGCCCAACCGAACCATTTCCCTAATCTCAAAATTCGATTTACCGATCGCCTGAATTTCTGCCCGCCAGTCAGAAGCATCTTTTCCTTTTTCGGCCATGGGCTACGCGCTCTTCACAACGAGGGAAATCATGTGTCGGCAAGGGCCCTTTTTAAGTTTGTTGTACCGAAAAAAACTGCACGAGCATTCGCCATAAGTTGCCCGTCCATCGTTATCGAACCGAATAAACATTGTCGTGCTTTCGCCATCGAGAGTAACAGTGGCGGAAACAGCTCTCTCGTCAGCCGTGATGTCGTCTCTATACTGGGAAAACGTTGCTTGCCGCGCCAACAGAATTCCCTGAGACTCCTCTAATCCGGCTTTGGACTCCGGGGCAAGCTGACCATTGGGAAAGAGCTCCCTGGCCAGATACGTGCCTGAATCAGGGTCGAACATGGCGACGCCTCGACTACATAGCCGCTGAAGAAGTGACCTAGCTGACGCAGGTTTGACGTTCAAACTCTCCGCCAAGGTACTCGCGTCGAGCGAATAGGAGGATTTCAGGAGATAACGCGCCTGGTGGAAATCGGTCACGTCAGTTTCTTCCTGAGGAACGAACGCGGAGAAGCGCGCGTGGCGCGCCCAATCCTGGGCAGACCAGCCAGAAAGACCGACTGTGAGCCCAATTCCGCCTACTTCAATCGACCAGAAAGATGGCATTCCTGAGCCCAAAAGGCGAAGAGTGACGGAATCCGTGAGGGTCAGAAGGCCCGTTAACACGCGGAGTCTTCTTCGCCCCCACACTTTGATTGAACGCGGTGCCCCGCCAGACCACGGCTTATGGCTCAGTACAAATCTCTCATTCCAGGGCTCAACAAGGACTGAAACCGGCTCACCCGGGGTCAACTCAAAAAGCAACGACCGTGGGCCTTGCTTTTCTCTTCGCTCCTCGAGCATCGCCAGCACGTCTGCGAGCCTCCAGGAATCAATCACGACCTCAAGCGTGGCCATAGACAATGCCCCCTGAACCTCAACAAGACCTCTCACCCAAGATTCAGGCAAATCAATCTTTTTTTCCCTCACTGAGTTCGCCGAAGTAGACAACTCAAGGGCACCAAGTCCAACGTTGAGATGCAAAGGGCGATAGTTACGGGCTCTCGACAACTCACGCTCCAGTCCGAGACTGAAATCGATGTTGGTTGTTCCTAAGTGAGGCGGCTCAAACAACTGAATCGCGTCGTGGGGAAGGGTCACCCTTGCATATACAGACTCGTCTCCAGAAAAAGCCTCAAAGTAGGTCTTATCCGGGTGCACCGAGACAATCGGATCAAGAACCAACCATTGCGCCCGATTATTCGAGTAAAGCCAGGAATAATAAGCAGCCCTCGGCGCGTTTAGCGAGTCAGAAAAAACTCTCGATTTTGCCTGAAGCGCAACATATTCAGCGTTCAAACCCTCACGTTTCTTCAGCAAACCCGGAATTACCTCAGCACTTTTTCCCAATTCAATATTGAGCTCTTTAAGGTACTCGCGCGCAACCCACTCTTGATAGGTCGAGTTGTCCCTGGTTTTCCATGTCTCATCAAGCTTGACCACTTCTCCGAGTGCAAGCATCAACCGGGCAAAGGACACGCTTTCGCGCACTTCACCATCAAGAAATACTGGGTCTCGGCCCATATCGACACCCATCCCAACCTGAGTCCGAGAAGCAGAGCTAAAGCTTCGGGAGGGACTAAAGGATGCGGTGTAGTTAACCACTGTGGGGGCCCTCGCTGACGCGACTGACTGTGACTTCGTCGACAATTACACCCGCAAGCCCAAGGTGAGCAAGGCGCACGTGTGCCCACTCCGCATCCCGGGGTTTGCCATGGTGTGCGAGGTCCAGCAACACCGCAATGCGTTCAGGCGACGGTGTGTAGCCTTCGGGGACTTCAACCTCTAGGCGACGCTTGACGAACTCTTTAGCCTTCCTGGCTCTCCTGCGAACAATCAGCACCTGGTCGTCAAAAGCCCCCATTGCGGGCGCGGTCGCCCAGCCAGCGACTAATGCCTCCTCCGCAACCCTGTTGCGAACCTGGGGGTCGCTAGATTCACTCATCGCTAAAAATAGCTGTTCACGATCAAGACGTTCACCCAGCGTGTCAATCAGCTCGAGTCCTCTTCGCCTGACAACAGCGACGGCGCTGTCAACTGCAAGCAGCAAGGCATTGGTCAGTGCTGCTCTGTCCTTGATGGTTTCTAGGGCGGCAAATCCCTCCTCCAAGGGGGTTGGGAGCTCTGATTCCACTAATTGAAGCCACACATCAGTGAGAGCCATCTGCGACCGGAGCGCCCTCACACCGAGACTGGCAACGTCGGCGTTCTGAGATGTAGCGGCCGCAAGTGCACTGTCGCGGGGCAATTCAGAAAGGGTTCCTTTTTGGGACATGTAAGAGACGAGCACCAATGACTGAGCATCGTTTGAAGTGTTGAAATCGTATGAATGAAGTTCTTGGCACAAAGTAGATGCGGCGTTCGAACTGCCAACTACACTCTGGAGCCAGATATCGGGCTCAAGTGCTCCGAGCATCTTCCAGATCGATCGCCTGATTTCCGCAGTGTGGTTCAACAACGCATCGAAATCAACCGCCCGCCACATGTCTTCTTTTTCCAGCGTGGCGACGCGCAGGTCTAATAGGGGTGAACCATCCGACTCTTTCAAAATTAGAGTAAGCAGTGTGGCAGCTTCCCACGCCTCCCAGCGTGGATCTGCCTGAATGACCTGCAGAGCGATACCAAAGTGTTGGGGAGTGGGCAGCAGCCTCAACATATTCAAACCCCCGCCAATCCCTGGCTCGGCAACGAACTCTGACCACATTTCGACCATCGACTGAGAGCGGTCGCGGGAGGTTCCAATTCTTCGACCTGCCAGTTGCACTAGTTCCTCTAATGCCCCCGCAGCGGCGCCTCGGAAGTCGTGCGGAAGGGCGTCCTCCCGTGACTTGCTCTCTTGGCTCAGAAGTACCATCGCACCCGCAAGTCCCTGAAGGCTCACCCAGTCGCCCCACGCAGATGCCCACCCCGAACCCACATAGTTTCGGTGTAAAGAAAGCACAAATATTGCGAGGGAAACCGAGTAGGCGGAGTGGTCCATGAAGGCCCATGTGACCGAAATTCTAATCTGGAGGTACGCCAGGGTGGCGATAGAGGGGAGTTTTTCCCATGATTCGTCGACTACCTGAGCAAGAGCTGTTGCCGCATTTTCCAAGTGATCAGGATCAGATTCTCCTCCCGGTTCCGAGCCGGAAAAGACGTGCTCAAAAAGTAACCATAGTTGAGAGGAGTTCGCGTTCACCAAGAAATGAGTCCACAGCGGTACGTCAAGTGAGACCTCAGCCTCGTCCCACTCGGGGAATCGACTAATAAACACAGTGACAAGGGCCGGAGAAAGATCGGCACGTCCCAGCTCCAGGACTTGCCTGATCGCGTACAGAGGGAATGAGGGATTTTTGAGAAGTAAACAGATGGTTTCTGTATTCACCAGACGACACACAGTGGCCCACCCTTGAGGTGGCAGGTCTGTCCAGGTTTCAGGCCGGTAGATAATTTGGTCAACCGCATAGGCCACCAGCGGCTCGTACGCCGACCTAACAGCTAGGGCTAGCTGGCCCCCGGTCAGATCGGAGAGAATCGCATCGTGAGAACGTAGACCCTGGAAAGCAAAAGACTGGATTTCACCTCGCTCGGTAACGCTAGTCCAAAGTTCCATCAAGTAATTGGGGTGGGCACTCCACCCTAAAACTGCTGGCGGGTTGAAAACCCAATTTGCCGATGCGGCTACTGCCCGGCGACTCTGTCTGTCCCGAAATTCTCCCGCACCGTTGAAAATGAAAGCCTCTATGACGTCAGCCTTCGGTGACCACGAGTCTCGTGCTAAGAGATACTTCGTAGCCAGAAAAACGAATTTACCGGGGTCTCGGTGGGCGAGGTTTCGATACTCCCTAAGTAGGCGTCTGCGCAGGTATTCTCTCGTTTTCGAACTGCCCACCGAGCCGAGGTTCCGAAGCAACCAAAGGTCCTCATACGGCGATTCGTCGCCACCGGAACGCCCGAAAAACTTCGACTCTGAGAGACGAACTGCTGCCTCAGCAAATTCCGCGGGATAGCGCTCAGGGGCAACCGTCTTCAAAACTTTCTTGAACGGCCCCCAATAACCAAAATCTAAAGGGGCCTCCGTAAGCAGTATCCGCAGGCCAGCATCCTCCTCCGTGGTGAAAGCTTCGGAGCCCTCGGCCTTTTGGGCAACTTTTTGAGCGAGCGCCAAGCTCAGAACCCTGGTCGAGTTGCTGACTACCCCATCAATAATCTGCGCTACTTTTCCTGGCCCATCACCAAACAAGTTTTCAAAATCAGCCAAAATCAAAGAATACTGCTCGCGGTTGATTTCTGGAAAAGATTGGGCGACCAAACTTGCACGGGCAACGGAAAATATGTCCTCTTGCAATCCCGCCAATTCCAAAGCTGAATCGGAGCCCGCTTGCTGCATCTGAATCGCCCGGGAAGCGGCATCCACAGCCCTGCTTCGGAAAGACGCTTCACCAACGGGTATGGGATTCTTCGAATCAGCAAACGCGGTGCCACACGCGCCGCAAAAAGCGTACTTTTCGAGGCGAGACTCCCCACAGGAACGACAAAATTTATCCCACTTAAAGCGAATAAGTGGCGGAGCAGGGTCGACAATCGGGAACTGAAATCGGGGCACTGAAGAATCCCAACGATACGGGTCCAACATGAAAAGCTCCGAAATGTCGCCTATATCTAGTTGGCCTATAACTAGTCGCCCGCGGCCAAACTCAAGTCCAATGGCGAAATTGATATTCGTACGCGCCGCCATTCCGCCCCAATCCTAGAAGATGAGACGCTGGCTGCTCCTACCCTCTTCCTTAGATCGGTATCAATAACTGTAGCCTTGCCCGGGTTCCCCCGGGTGGATAATTCGGTGACTACGTCTCCTCAGTCAGTTATGCACCCGGGGGAACCCGGGCAAGGCGAGAAGACATTGATATCCGATGTTGAATTTTTAGCTTTGCCACTGCCAAGGCGAAACACCTTGGACTCATTGCTAGGAGCAGCCGGCACCGGTACCCCGAGCTAAACTCAAATTTCACAGTTTGTCAAGCATGCATTTTTCCTTGGCTCCAGGTTCTCCTCAGCAGGTGGGCGGGCTGCCTGTTGCTGTAGCGCCAGAGGGAAATGTTGCGCCGGTGAGATTCGCGCCGGTCAGGTCCGCATCGCGCAGGCTCGCGTCGGTCAAGTCTGCTGCAGTCAGGTCCGCACCGGTCAGGTTCGCATGCTCCAGGTTCGCTCCGCTCAGGTCCGCACCGGTCAGGTTTGCGCTGGTCAGGTTTGCGCCGCTCAGGTTTTTGCCTTCCAAGTTTGCGCCGTTCAAGTCACTTGTCTTGGGCGTTGCTCCTCATTCCACGTGAATAGTATTCAGTTTAGTCTGTGGCGCAAGATCAGCAATAAAGGGTTCTGGCCTCCTTTAGGGCTGCCAAATTTGTGACCCTTTTTGTCGCGGTGTGCACGACACACTGGGCTACGGGCTACGGGCTACGGGCTTCAGGGTTTGGGCCGGGTGAGGTTTGACCCTACTCCCTTGTGATGCCGGGGCCTATGGGGCGAGAATTTCGTATGGCCTCAGTGAGGGAGTGATCATGGTTAGCCGGACGCCGAGTCCCTGGTGCAGGAGGGTGGGTTACCGTTTGCTGGAGCACCGGAGGGACATGTCGCATCGGTCAAGTCTGCGTCGGTGAGGTCTGCGCCTTCAAGGCTCGCGTCGCGCAGGTCTGCTTTGATCAAGTTCGCACCAATCAAGTTCGCACCAATCAAGTTCGCACCAGTCAAGTTCGCACCGGTCAAGTTCGCACCGGTCAAGTTCGCACCGGTCAAGTTCGCACCGGTCAAGTTCGCACCGGTCAAGTTCGCACCGGTCAGGTCTGCCCCGGTCAGGTAGGCCTGGCTCAGGTCTGCCCCGGTCAGGTAGGCCTGGCTCAGGTTCACTCCAGTCAGGTCTGCACCGGTAAGGTCAATTCCGTTCACGTTTGCGCTGCCGAGGTCTAGATCACCCAGTTCCGCACCGGTCAGGTTCGCCCCGGTCAGGTTGGCCCCTCTAAGATCTGCACGGTATAGGGTGGCATTTTTCACGTTTGCACCGGTCAGGTTCGTCCGCTCCAGGTTCGCACCGGTCAGGTTCGCGAGGTTGAGGTTCGCCTTGTTTAGGTTCGCGTGTCCCAGTTTCGCGCCCTCCACTTTCGCCCCAGTCAAGTTCGCCCCAGTCAAGTTCGCCCCAGTCAAGTTCGCCCCAGTCAAGTTCGCCCCAGTCAGGTTCGCCCCAGTCAGGTTCGCCCCAGTCAGGTTCGCCCCAGTCAGGTTCGCCCCAGTCAGGTTCGCCCCAGTCAGGTTCGCCCCAGTCAGGTTCGCCCCAGTCAGGTTCGCCCCAGTCAGGTTCGCCCCAGTCAGGTTCGCGAAGTCTAGGTTCGCGCTATTCAGGTTCGCACCAGTCAGGTTCGCCCTGGACAGGTTCGCATCATTTAGGTTCGCACGTTCCAAGTTCACGCTGTCCAGGTTGACGCCGCTCAACCTTGTGCTGCGCAGTCCAGCAACTTCCAGGTTCGCACCGTTCAGGTTCGCCCCAGTCAGGTTCGCCCCGGTCAAATCCGCCCCGGTCAAATCCGCACCACTCATGTCCACGTCAACCAGGTCCGAACCGGACATATCTCTGCCGCTGAGGTCTTTGCCCCGCCAGTCAGTCATCTCAGGCACTGTCTCTCCTCCAATTAACGATTCTGTCGGGAATACTTTCTGGCGAATGTGTCGAGATCAGAGGTGTCGGCTGTCTGCAAGTGTGGAGTAACTTCACGCGTGCTAAGAGAGGATATACGTTCTGCAGCTCAGAGCAGTTATGGCGGGAGCACGAGGCGATGTAACCGGTGGTTTGAGTTTTTTGTGGGCTCAGCAGGTGGGCGGGTCCCCGGTTGCTCGCATACCGGACGGGCATGTCGCGCCCGTGAGCTCCACCTTGGTGAGCTCAGCATCGGTCAAGATTGCGTCGGTCAGGATTGCATTGGTGAGGTATGCCATGGTCAGATTAGCATCGGTGAGGTCCGCACGTTTCATTACTGCTCCGGTCAGATCCGCCGCGGTCAGGTCCGCCCCGGTCAGGTCCGCCCCGGTCAGGTCCGCGCGGTTGAGGTCCGCCCAGTGCAAGTCCGCACGTTTCATTACTGCTCCGGTCAGGTTCGCTCCGGTCAAATTCGCGATGCTCAGGTTCGCACCGTTAAGGGTTGCGGTGGTCAGGTCCGCTCCGGACAGGTTGGCGAAGTCTAGATTCGCGCCGGTCAAGATTGCACCGGTCAGGTTGGCGCGGGTCAGGTTGGCGCGGGTCAGGTTCGCGCGCAGCAGATTTGCGCGCAGCAGATTTGCACCAATCAGGTTTGCTTGGATCAGGTCCACTCCGTTCAGGTTGGCGGCGCCCAGAGCCGCACCTGTCAGGTTCGCATTAGTCAGGATCGCATTAGTCAGGTTCGCACCTGTCAGGTTCGCATTAGTCAGGTTGGCCTCGGTCAGGTTCGCGTGTTTTAGGTTGGCCCCCGTCAGGTTGGCATTGGTCAGGTTCGCGCCAGTTAGGTCCGCCTGGCTTAGGTTGACCAGGTTCAGTTTCGCTCCGATGAGATTGACATCGGTCAAGTCGGCATCGGTCAAGTTGGCATCGGTCAAGTTCGCATGGCTTAGGTCCGCCCAGTTCAGGTTCACACCGTCCAGGGTTGCCCCGGTCAGGTCCGCCCCAGTCAAGTCCGCGCCATACATCCTCGCGGCCTCCAGGTTCGCGCCGGCTAGTCGGCCATCCGTCAGGTTCGCACGTTCCAGGTTCGCGTGTTTTAGGTTCGTATCGGTCAAGTTCGCATGGCTTAGATTCGCCGAATTTAGGTCTGCCATGTCCAGGGTCGCATCGGTAAGGTCCGCACCGACCATCCTCGCCCCGGTCATATCCGCCCCGGTCATATCCGCGCCGGTCATATCCGCCCCGGTCAGGTCCGCCCCGCCTAGGTCTTTGCCCCGCCAGTCAGTCATCTCAGGCATCGTTTCCGTTTCCCTTGGCTACCTTGATCAGTCTGCTCTTTGGCGCAGGGTCCGGATGCAAGGATTCTCGCTGTCTGCATGGTCGAATGATAGTTTGTCACCTTTCGCCGCCGTGTGCATGAAAACTTGACCGAAGGGGCGTGGTCGGTCGCATTGATAAAGACATCCCCCGCCCGTCAATGACCCCGCTGGTTAGGTCACCTATGGGGAGGGCGTAGTGCCTCACGTCAAGATGCTCGCGAAAGGTGATCCCGTGCCTCACCTATTTTTGCTCGCGTAACGCTGGCGGTAACCGCGCTGGTTTTGTCTTTCGCGAGGTTGATGAGCCGCGTTTGAATTGCAGTGATCTTGCGGGTCAGCTCGGCCGGGTTGGTGACCTCGAAGAGGGTGGCGAGCTCGGCGGCTTTCTCAGGGGTGAGGATCCCGGAATCGATGACGCGCTGGTAGGGGGTGCGCGGGTTGTCATAGACCCGCGTTTTCTTGCCGTGCTTGTTCGACCGCCAGTCGATAGCTTTCGTTGTCGCGGTGAACAGGTTCAACCGCACCCGCACCACCGAATACAGTTCGTCCAGTAGTTGCTGCTCGAGTGCGGTGTCGTAGCGGTAATGAAACGCGTGTCGGCGCACCACGTCACCATTCTTCTGCTC
>Ga0208414_1002425_pt1 | contig 12341 bp, 12 predicted proteins | sample AntAceMetag02UKE_FD_184770 | JGI IMG/M metagenome (GOLD analysis project Ga0208414, IMG submission 184770) | Saline lake microbial communities from Ace Lake, Antarctica - Antarctic Ace Lake Metagenome 02UKE (SPAdes) (version 2) | ecosystem: Environmental > Aquatic > Non-marine Saline and...
CTGCAAGGATGTTTACAAGCGTGTCGATTACGTGACCAAGGTAAGCTTGCTCCGCCTTTGATTTCTTTACTTAAACGAAATTCTTGTTTGAAAGCATTGGATGCCGCTAGAGAGGCGCGAGATATGCTAGGAGGAAATGGTATTTCCGATGAGTATCCGGTAATGCGTCATATGCAGAACTTGGAAGTCGTGAATACTTACGAAGGCACACAGGATATTCATGCGTTGATCTTAGGTAGGACCCAAACTGGAATCCAAGCTTTTACCGGCGGCTAAGAACACAGAAAACGTTTAGAGTAGACTTAAAAAGGTGCCGGTGAAAATCGTCGCGCCAACCCAATTGTTGTTTAGAAACGCCTTAAAACAGGGGCCGGGTAACCGGTCCTTAATAAGGAACTGCTGATAAACAAGGAAGCCACTAGCGACCACCAAGGAAAGATAATAGGGAAGACCAAATTGTAATTGTCCCCCAACCAGCCACATAGATAAAATAAACAAAACCTGCAAAAAGCCAATGATAAGTTTGTCAGCATCCCCAAATAATATAGCAGTAGACTTGACCCCAATCTTCAAATCAAATTCCCTATCAACCATTGCATATTGAGTATCATAGGCAACCGTCAAAAGTACATTGGCCAAAAACAATAGGTAGGCGGTTTGTGGTATGGCAGCTGTCTGGGCCATAAACGCCATCAATATCCCCCAAGAAAAAGCGATTCCTAGTATCACTTGAGGCAGGTTAGTAAAGCGTTTCATGAACGGGTAAATTGCAACTAAAGCGACCGCGCCAAAGGAAAGCAGTATTGTTTCTAGGTTAGTAAATAAGACTAGAATAAAACCAAGCAAGGACAAGACTATAAAACAATAGAAAGCGTCCTGACGCTTTAGCAACCCTGTAGCAAGAGGCCGAGCCTCGGTGCGGACCACTTTGTTATCAATTTTGTAATCCGCAAAATCATTAACACAGCATCCGGCTGAGCGCATAACGACAGTACCAAATATGAAAATGATCAGCAGGTCAAAATCAGGAAAGCCATCAGCTGCGATCCATAGAGCCCCGATGGTTGGCCAAAGCAAAAGCGCAATGCCAATAGGCTTGTTGATGCGGGTGAGTTCTGCGAGCGCGGGCAGTTTACTGTGAAATACAGGGAATTTAGCCCTCATCCATAGATCAGATTTCGAGAGCAGTTTTTGTAGTACGTCCATTACATCCTACCGCAGAATGCCTTAAATAAGGCGCAGAGTGCGTAGCATAAAAGAATAACGCTCGAGAGTAAAAAGCTTCTCTACCAAATACAGCCCTGCGTCCAAAATCCGAAGAGGGCTTGTTAGGACGGAAAGTTTTTCGCGATCAGCGATATTTCGTCTGCAGATTCAACGGCTTCTCTAACTTTTCCCATAATATCTTCGCGATTTAACTGGTAACAGGGAAACAGTGCATCAGGTACTTCCTCGAGTGGTGCGTCGCCTTTGCCTTCCTGCTGAAGGAGCAGCAGCGCCATGAAGATAAGGTTGGGATAGGCGCAGTGCCGGCCGCTGTAGCTAGGATCATGCTGAAATTGAACAGTTGCCTTCACCTCTTCTGGCATATTCCATAGATCTATCAGTCAGAGGCAAGTTTGCTCTGGTGTAATTGCAATAAGTGGTTTTCAACTGCCATGTGGCTTATATGGGGGTTTGCTTGGATATAGCGGCATATCTGCGAAAAGTGTGCAGGGTATATATGTTGGCATTAGGTAACCAAAATTATGCAGTAGGGATGATAGGTAAGTGAGCCCTTTGTTAGGCTCTATCTCAGGTGGTATTAGGGTAACAATAGCTTCAACAAGTGTTGAACAATAAATCGACTGGAGCCAATAAGGCGTCATCCCATCAACCTTATCTTTGGGTAGTTCAAGGGTTTTACCGAGCGCCAAATTGCCTGCCAAGTCAAAGCCAAGAATTCAAGCGATGGCATCTTGCACAAAGCGTATTTTTCCGGGTGCCCCGTAATAAGGGGATGACGCGAGTTCACTACCTCAGCCGCAAGGCTTGGATCTGATTCAACTATCTCTGCAAGTTCACTCACTACGGCGTTTGGGTTAACTCGTAACTCAATAATCCGCCGAGCGGTAGCGGCAAGTGTAGGTATTTCGAGGGTGTCCTCTAGGCGCTGCCTGATTCGAATCGATGTAAAAGCCTTTAACGAATAGAAAATCCTCGCGGCGTCTTCTTCGGGGTTAGGCGGTGTGGGTGACAAGTCGTTACAATCAAAAGCAATGTCAAGGGTTAGCATATGGTGGTTAAAAACCAGTAAATCTTTTTGCAGAACCGTCAGCTCCAAAGGCTTTGTCTCTGGGTTGCCAGAACTGGATTTTATGATAAGTTTATCTGCTGCAATACTTTGATCCGATAAAGTGGCTACGTTATTCAGCTCCGGTATATCGCTGAGCTGGGTAAGACGTTCAGAATCGTAAAAAGCTTCAAGTTCCGCAGGGCTCACTGCAACTAGGTCACGCCCAGTTTGATCCTTAATACTTTTTAAATCTAAAAGAGAGTGTTCGGAGAATATAGCCTAAACCCTGCCGGTTTTGTCTTGTAGCAAGATTGAGCGAACTATTGTTTTCTTTTGAGCGGGCAAAGGGTTTGAGGCTGCAGCCTCCATATTAAGTCCATATTCTCGGAAAGATTGCGTCCCGTGACATGCAAAGCTAAGTCAGCGCTGCGTGTCTAGTCACAAAAACAGGTCTAAGCACATGTGTTTGTGTGCATTACCTCTTGAGTATAGAGCGTATTTTTGAATCGTTTAGATACCTTCTGACGAGGGGGGGGTAAGGTTTCGGTAAAACGAATTCTGCAACAGGGCTGCGGTCATTAATGCATTTATCTATACATTTATCTATACATTTATCTATACGTTTATCTATACATTGATATAGCTTTCGTTGCTGCCTATCCAGCGCTGTATCAGGGGTTCAATAATTTCTGGGTATTCGCTCATTATTATTTCAGACGCGGCTTGGACGTTATCTAATAGATCGGCATCGCGAGATAAGTCAGCAATTTTGAAGCTCATCATTCCTGTTTGTTGAGTGCCTAATACTTGGCCCGGTCCGCGTAGCTCAAGATCTTTCTCAGCAATATAGAACCCATCTGTGCTTTCTCTCATAACAATAAGTCGCTTTTTGCTGTGCTCAGACAGAGGTGTCTGATAAAGCATGATGCAATGACTCGCCACTTGCCCCCGGCCAACCCTGCCTCTGAGCTGGTGCAATTGAGCTAGTCCAAGGCGCTCCGGATTCTCGATCACCATTAGGTTGGCATTTGGTATATCTACTCCAACTTCGATAACGGTAGTAGCAACGAGTAGATGAATTTCAGCTTTTTTAAAGGACTCCATAATAGCCACTTTTTCAGCTGGTTTTAGACGCCCATGAATGAGACCTATCACCAAGTGTGGCAACTGTTCGCGCAGTTGCCGCCAGGTAACCTCGGCAGCCTGGCATTCTAGTTCTTCAGACTCCTCAATCAGCGTACAGACCCAATAAGCCTGATTGCCGGTACTGCAGGCTTTCTCAATTCTCTCTACCACTTGGTCACGGCGGTCACTGGCAATTAACGCGGTATTTACCGGAATTCTACCCGGCGGTAGCTCGGTAATTACCGAACAATCTAAATCGGCGTAGGCACTCATCGCTAGCGTGCGCGGTATAGGAGTCGCGGTCATGACAAGCTGATGAGGAGTGATTTGGTCTTTAGCTGCTTTTTCTCGCAGAGCAAGTCTTTGGTGCACCCCAAATCGATGTTGTTCATCGATTATGATTAGCGCCAGCCGGCTGTAGATAACTTGATCTTGAAACAGCGCATGAGTACCTACCAGAAGCTGGGTTTCCCCAGTCGACACCTCTAAAAGTTGTTTGCGTCTGGCGGCGGCTTTGGTTTTACCACTTAGCCAACCAACATTTAAGCCCAGCGCACTGAACCATTGTTGGAAGTTTCTAAAATGTTGCTCGGCCAGAATTTCAGTAGGTGCCATTAGCGCGACTTGATAGCCACTGTTAATAGCATTTAATGCACAAAGTGCAGCCACGACAGTTTTGCCAGAACCAACGTCTCCCTGTAATAGTCTTAACATCGGTCGGCTGGTGGTCATATCGTTATTGATTTCAACGCTGGCGAGCTGTTGCCCTTGCGTTAATGTAAAAGGGAGTAAGGCGAGAAAATCTCGACTCAACGAGCCATTGAGTTCTAACTGTGGAGCCAGCTTTTGATTTGAAGTGACTCGGCTTAAACGCATACACAGCCGGTGGGAAAGCAATTCCTCAAAGGCTAGCTGTTTATGTCCTGGGTTAGATTCTTGTAGCAGCCACTGGGATGATGAATCTATAGATGGCTGATGTATTAGACTTAAGACCTCTTCCAATGGCGCAAATCCAAATCGCTGACGCAAGTCCAGCGGCAGATAATCATCGATTGAGCTGTATTGTAATAACTCGCGGGCTTGCCCAATGATACCTCTCAACCTAGTTTGTTGAAGCCCTTCGGTGGCCGGATAGACCGGTGTTAACGTGTCGGCGACGGGCTCATTGGCTGGATCCTTGAGGATTTTATAGTCGGGGTGATATAGCTCAAACCCATTTCGTCCAAAACGCACTTCGCCAAAACATCGCACGCTAGAGCCAGGTTCTAGTGCATTTTTCTGAGCCGAAGAGAAATGGAAAAACCGTAAGCCAATGAAACCTGTTTTATCGGTAATTGTGCAGTGCAGACTTCGGCGTTTGCCAAATTGGATTGAACATTTGACGACGTCCCCTTGAATCTGCGCAAGCTGGCCAACTTTTAGAGATCGAATTGAAAGTATTCGAGTCCGATCTTCATAGCGCGAGGGTAGGTGAAACAAAAGGTCTTGGACGTTATGAATGTCCAGATCGTTTAGCTTTAACGCAAGCGCGGGACCAACCCCTTTCAGCGATGTCAGTTTAACGTTATTCAGGGCTTGGCTGGTCGGCATGAGCGCAGGGTTTATTAGTGACGCAACGTCAATACATTGTAGAGTGACTCAGTATATGGGTTTTTATACAGTGGTGCTAGAGAGCCATGATTGCTTCGATTTCTACCGCGACGCCTTTTGGTAGAGCGCTGACTTCGATGGTCGCTCGAGCTGGATAAGGCTCAGAAAAATACGTCGCCATAATTTTATTCACAACAGTAAAATCATTTAGATCGGTGAGGAAAATTGTCAATTTAGCTAAGTTCTCTAACCCGCCACCAGCGGCTTTGGTTACTGCAATCAAATTAGCGAATACCTGATGGGTTTGCCCTTCAATTCCGCCATCAACAACTTCCATAGTTTCTGGGTCAAGAGGGATTTGGCCCGATAAAAACACGGTATTGCCCACTTTAGTTGCTTGAGAATAAGGGCCGATAGCGGCGGGTGCGGTTTCGGTATGTATTTTTTCAAATGTCGACATAAAGATCTCCTGCCTAATGACTGCCAATGGTACTTTTTATCACTTTTCTAATTTTCCGGCTCTTCACTCTGGTAACGCGAGAAACAGCCTTGATTAGTCGCACTCTTTTCATCACTCGTGCCAAATGTATTCTATTTTTAACATTAATCAGCAGATTTACTATGCTGAATCGCGCATCGCGCTCAACCGTGCTAATTTTCTCTATGTTGGCTTCTGCTCGAGTGATGGTAGTTGCTAGTGTGGCGACAATTCCTCGTTCATTCTCTAGCTCAACTCGCAGCTCAACACTAAACTCGCCTTCCACATCAGGGTCCCAACTAACCGCCACACATTTATCAGTGTTGTCCCTTATATCCGCTATGTTATTGCAGTCGCCGGTATGAATAACCATTCCTCGTCCAGAGCTAATATGGCCTACAATTGGATCTCCTGGAATTGGATGACAACATTTAGCAAAATTCATCACCATGCCTTCCGAGCCGCGAATATCCAACGTACCTAGTTGCTCGGGCTGGGGCTCAGAAGACTCAGAGGCGCCTGCACCTGCACCTGCAGTAAGGCGCTGCGCAATCATATAGGACATACGGTTACCTAAGCCTATTTCTTCAAGCAGATCATCCACAGATTGGAGATTGGTTTGAGAGAGTACGGCATCGATGTTTTCTTGCTTCACCGAATTTAGCTCGCTACCAAATCCGGCCAAAGCTTTGTTTAATAGTCGTCGGCCAAGCGATACTGACTCAGAATGCTTTTGGTTTTTTAGGTAGTGGCGAATATTGCTTCGGGCTTTGCCGGTGACTACGAAACTTAGCCATGCCGGGTTCGGCTGTGTGCCAGGTGCCGTTATTATCTCCACTGTCTGGCCGCTTTGAAGCGGCTCGCTTAACGGTGCCAGGCGCCTACTTATTCTGCATGCTACACAAGAGTTGCCGACATCGGTATGAATAGCATAGGCAAAATCTACTGCGGTTGATCCAGCAGGCAGTTCGAATATTGTGCCCTTAGGTGTGAACACATAAATTTCATCGGGAAATAAATCGATTTTTACATTTTCAATAAACTCTAACGAGTTACCAGCACGGGCTTGCATCTCTAATAAGCCGTGTACCCATTCACGAGCACGCACATGCGCATTGCTTGGCAGATCATCGCTGGATTTGTATAACCAATGAGCCGCGATACCATTGTTGGCCATGGCTTCCATTTCTTCGGTACGAATCTGAATTTCAATTGGTACACCATGCATTCCAAAAAGCGTCGTATGAAGGGACTGGTAACCGTTCGCTTTTGGGATAGCGATATAGTCTTTAAAACGGCCAGGTACTGGCTTGTATAAACTGTGCATAGCGCCTAGCACTCGATAGCAAGTATCAACCTTGTCGACGATGATTCGAAAGGCATACACGTCCATAATTTCGGAAAATGATTTGCGTTTGCTGCGCATTTTTTCATAAATGCTAAACAGGTGCTTTTCACGACCGATCGTTCTTCCTGATAATTCCTCTCGTTCGAGACAGGCTTCAATTGAAGTTTGAATCTGAGAAAGTATTTCCCTGCGATTGCCGCGAATATTTTTTACAGCTGCACTTATTCTCCTCGAGCGCATTGGAAATAAAGCTTCGAAGCCCAGCTCCTCAAATTCGATGCGAACGTTATTCATGCCTAGTCGGTTGGCAATTGGCGCGTAAATGTCGAGTGTTTCGCGAGCGATACGCCGGCGCTTATCTGGGGTCAATGAACTGAGGGTGCGCATGTTGTGCAGTCGGTCGGCAATCTTCACCAGAACCACACGCAGGTCTTTCGCCATTGCCATCGCCATTTTCTGAAAGTTTTCAGCTTGGGCTTCTGCGCGGCTGCTAAATTTAATTTTATTAAGTTTGGACACACCGTCCACCAGATCGGCAACGGTATTGCCAAACTGTGCTTTTATTGCTGTCTTGGTGATACCTGTGTCTTCAATAACATCATGAAGCATCGCCGCCATAAGGCTCTGCGGGTCCATGTGCATTTCGCTGAGTATCGAGGCAACCGCGAGGGGGTGTGTTACATAAGCTTCGCCACTGCGCCGGAACTGGCCCTCGTGGGCCTGTTCGGCATAGAAATATGCTCGCCTAATATTATTTATCTGATCATTGCCAAGATAGCCACCTAAATTGGTAGCAAGAGAGTCAATCGTGTTCTCAGAGGCAATTTGCAAGCTGTTCCAGCGTGCTTATGCGTCTGCAGCTGATGGGGTTTCTTTCCCAACGCTTGCTTGTGGTGCGATCGCTGCAGTTTCAGTGTCAACGCTTTGCGGTTCTTCAAAAACGTCTTCGAGCTCGACGCTCGGCTTCTCAATCAATATTTTCGCATCAATGAGCCCGTCCGCAATTTCTCGTAGAGCTAAAACCGTAGGCTTATCATTGTCCAGAGAGACTAAAGCATCTTTGCCGCCAGTCTGAATCTGTCTGGCTCGCTTGCTAGAAACCATCACTAGTTCGAAACGGTTATCAACATTTTCCAAGCAATCTTCTACTGTAATTCGTGCCATGGTCTGTCCTTAAGGTGGCCCCCATACCCAAAATCGGGGAGCAAAATTGGCTTTACAGAGGGTTTCTCTCTAGCCTTCAATCAAGGGGCGTGAGATTTTACTGAATTTCAACACAAAAAGCAGCCTTTATAGGTAGTTTTTAAGCATCGCCCAAGCTAGTCAACAATTTTGCGCTATTGAACTGTTGGGATATGACGGTCAAACGCCAAGATCTGACAATCGCTCGCATATCGTTTAACGCCGTATCAAAATCGTCATTTACAACGATATAGTTTGCCTCGGCAACATGATTGATGTCACTTACTGCTTGCTTCATTCGCCTATCGATAGTGTCACTGTCATCTTGGCCTCGATTTTCTAGCCGCTGGCGAAGGGTCTCTAAAGAGGGCGGTAAAATAAAAATAGAGCAAGCGTCGGGATTCAACTTGCGTATCTGCTGCGCACCCTGCCAATCTATCTCCAAAATAACATCTTTGCCTGCTTCAAGCTGCTCTTTAACCCAAAATTTTGATGTGCCATAGTAGCTGCCATAGACCTCAGCGCTTTCGAAGAAAGCCTCTTGACCTAGCATGTCTATAAAGTGATCTTTGCTGACGAAATGATAGTTAACCCCGTCACTTTCTCCCAGTCTAGGAGGCCTAGTTGTGTGAGATACTGAGACACACAAGTCGGCTCGTCCTTCCACCAGCGACTTCACCAATGAGGTTTTACCTGCACCCGAAGGGGCAGTGACAATAATAAGATTTCTTTTGGTCATAACGTAAGTTTACCTTAACTAGCTCAGCAAGCGGCCATGAAGTGGCCTATTCAATATTTTGAATTTGCTCGCGCATTTGCTCAATGAGCACCTTCAATTCGACCGCGTTTAGCGTCGTTTCGATGACTATAGATTTCGAGGAGAGTGTATTTGCTTCGCGATTTAGCTCCTGCATCAAAAAATCGAGTCGTCGCCCTTTCTGGTCTTTGGTATCTAAAACCCTTTTGACCTCAATTAAATGCGCGTCAAGGCGGTCCAATTCTTCGTCGACATCGGCTTTTTGTGCAAGCAGGGCGACTTCTTGTTCTAGCCTTGTGGGTTCAATCTCAGCTTTAAGCTCGGTGATTTTAGCCACTAATGATTGGCGCTGTAACGCAAGAATTTCAGGCAGCTTAGCTCGAATAGAGACAACAATTTCGGCTATAGAATCGAGTCTTTGTTGAATAAACCCTTTCATAGCTTCGCCTTCTCGCGCTCTACTGGTTAAGTGTTCATCTAAGGCTAAACTAAATGCAGCAAGTGCCTGTTTTTCTATGTCAGTAGTATCAAACTGCTCATCCTTAAGCACGCCTGGCCACTTTAATAAGTCCTTACTAGTGATTTTTTGAGTATGGCCGGTGATTTGCTCAAGCTCGGTATTGGCGCGAATGAGTTTTTGCACTAAGTCAGTGTCCAGGCCTATTTCCGACTTTTGGTGTTCGACAAATTGATAACGAAGTTGGCATTCTACCTTGCCACGATTTAGTTTTTTACGCAGTGCTTCACGCACAGCGTTTTCTAAGCCTCTAAATATTTCTGGGACCCTAACGCTGGTTTCTAAATAGCGATGGTTAACAGATCTTATTTCCCAAGTGACAGAGCCCCAGTCAGCACTGACTTGTTGACGCGAAAAGGCCGTCATACTGTGTGTCATATTTTATTATCCGTAGGTTTGATTAACTATTTTAACCGAATGTCGAGTTAAACACAGCGGCATTTGCTTGCTCGCCATTGAATAGAATTTCAAGGATAATCTGGCCCCTGACTAATCCTTTTTTAACCCGTTTGGAAAACCCTATGCCTGATTCATCAACATTTACCAGCCGCCCCAGTGGCAGAGCGCCTTCACAATTAAGAGACGTAAAAATTACGCGTCGTTATACAAAACATGCAGAAGGTTCAGTGCTGGTAGAATTTGGCGACACCAAGGTGATATGTACAGCGTCTGTAGAGACCTCAGTGCCACGATTTCTTAAGGGTTCCGGACAAGGGTGGATTACCGCAGAATATGGCATGTTGCCCCGCTCTACGGGCTCTCGGATGGATAGAGAAGCCGCAAGGGGCAAGCAGTCGGGCCGGACTCAAGAAATTCAAAGACTAATTGGCCGATCACTTCGTGCGGCAGTAGATATGAAGAAGCTGGGTGAGAATACGATCAAAATTGACTGTGACGTCATTCAGGCAGATGGCGGTACTCGCACAGCATCCATCACCGGCGGTTGTGTTGCGCTGATAGATGCCATAGATTTTTTGGTTAAAGCTAAAAAGCTGAAACAAAGCCCAATTAAGCAAATGATCGCATCAGTATCTGTTGGTGTATGGAGAGGACAGCCAGTTTTAGATCTAGACTATGCCGAAGACTCAACCGCTGAAACGGATATGAACATAGTCATGACCGAAGCGGGAGGCTTTATTGAGCTGCAGGGAACCGGGGAAGACGGTGACTTCAAGCGCAGTGAATTAGATGCCATGGTTCAATTGGCCGAAGGCGGTATCAAAGAGCTTTTTGCTCAGCAACAGCAAGCCCTAGCACAATAAAGTAAGTAAGGAGAGAACATGCGGCAGTTTCAAACCGATTTTCTAAATTTCGTAATTGATCATCATATATTGAAATTTGGAGAATTCACTCTCAAATCTGGCCGAGTGAGCCCGTATTTTTTTAATGCGGGTTTGTTTAATACAGGCGAGAAAATCGCCTTTTTGGCGAAGTCATATGCAGTCGCCATTGCTTCCTCTGGGTTAGATTTTGATGTCCTTTTTGGCCCTGCTTACAAAGGCATCCCCTTGGCCGCCTCTACCTCGATGGCGTTAGCAACAGAGCAGGGAATAAACAAACCTTTTTGTTTCAATCGCAAGGAAGCCAAAGATCACGGCGAAGGTGGAACCATTGTTGGGGCCGCGCTGATCGGGAAAACACTTGTAATCGATGATGTGATTACTGCAGGTACCGCTATTCGGGAAGCGGCAGAGATTCTTACCCACAACGGTGCCGTTCTATGTGGCATTGCCGTGGCAATGGATAGGCAAGAAAAGGGCAGCGGTTCAAAGTCGGCGATTCAAGAGATTGAAGATGACTATCAGGTCCCTGTTATTAGTATTATAAATTTAGAAAATATAATCGACTTTCTCGCGCAGGCAAGCGATCCACACTTTCAAACTCATATAAGCGCGGTAAAAAAATATCGCAATGAGTATGGTGTAAGTTGAGAATAAAATAGAAGTTATACCCTCAATTAAAGCGCTAGATTCTCATCAGAGCCAATGCTCGCTGCTGAGCCGCCGTTACAGGGAGTAAATAAATCTCTACTTAGAAACTCCCACTGAACATCCCAATTTTCAAGTGGCGATTGCTTAAATTCACTTCTGACAAATTGTACTAGCCTGCCCTCACAAGAGGCCAGCAGTAGGTTTGCAAGCGCATTTGCGGAAGCTGTAAGTTCTAGGTTTTCGCGGATTTGTGCCTCTCGCAGTACCTGTTTCAACTGAGACTCAAGGCGGCCGAAAAATTGCGCAATCCGTGTTCTAAGGCGCTCAGTTTCTCCAGCTAATGCGTCTCCGGTAAGCAGGCGGGTCATTCCAGGGTTTTTGTCAGAGAAAGTAAGCAGCAGAGTTAGAATCTTTTGACAGCGGATCTCGGCGCTTTGTTCCTCACTTAAGATTCTCGAAATTCGTAAAAATAAGGTATCCTCAATAAACTTAATTAAGCCTTCAAACATGCGCGCTTTGCTTGGGAAATGACGATAAAGCGCAGCCTCTGAAACTCCTACTTCTTTGGCGAGTGCAGCAGTCGTGATTCGCTGTCCGGGTGCCGCCTCCAGCATGTGAGCCAGTGCCTGAAGAATTTGGTCTTTTCTCGAGATCTTTATATTGTTTTCCATAATCGTAATCTATCTTTATAAGCGAGGCCCAAACTCAATTGGACTGCTAGATTAAAAGCGGATTCTATTTGTTTAAACCGTCTGTCGTGATGAGGGTACCAACACCTTCGTCGGTGAATATCTCAAGCAATACAGCATGCTCTACCCGCCCATCGATAATATGTGCGCTGTTTACCCCGCCCTTAACGGCGTTCAAAGCACACTCGATTTTTGGAAGCATACCTCCTTGTAATGTTTTATCGGCAATTAGTGCATCAACTTGCTTAATACTTAAACCGGTAAGGACCTTGCCGTCTTTGTCTTGGACACCTGCGACGTTGGTTAATAAGATCAGCTTCTCGGCTCCTAATACTTTTGCGAGCTCACCGGCCACAGAGTCAGCGTTGATATTGTAGCTTTCTCCATTTTCGTCTGTGCCTATGGGGGCAATGACAGGAATGAAATCACTGTCTTTCATGACGTCCAGT
>Ga0208414_1002435_pt1 | contig 12310 bp, 9 predicted proteins | sample AntAceMetag02UKE_FD_184770 | JGI IMG/M metagenome (GOLD analysis project Ga0208414, IMG submission 184770) | Saline lake microbial communities from Ace Lake, Antarctica - Antarctic Ace Lake Metagenome 02UKE (SPAdes) (version 2) | ecosystem: Environmental > Aquatic > Non-marine Saline and Alkaline...
CGACGCGGCCATGATCGGTTCGGTTCTTTCCCGAGGCACAGACTCACCCGGCGGAGGAACTCACTGGGGCTCAGAAGCTTGGCACGCAACCCTTCCCCGTGGCGAACGTCACCAAATGAAACAGGTGGGTAGTTTAGATCAGATTCTTAATGGTCCAGCTACAACGGGTGATGGCACCATGAACCTCGTGGGTGCATTGCGCAAAGCAATGGCAACAACGGGATACAGCGACCTAAAGGAATTTCAGCGCATTGAAATGATCGTTTCCTAATCGTGACCGGAATGATTGAAGACTCGAAGTACTGGTCGCGAGTCGTTGCGCTGCCAACGAACACATCTCGTGATTGCGTCAACGTAACCTCTCCCTACGGTCAAGAGTTGTATTCATTGAATGTCTCGACAAAAGGTGACGTCACAACTTCGGTGCGCTTAGCGAGAGCAGCGCAAGTAACGTGGGCGACAATTTCACTGCGAGATCGAGCAAAGGTGCTCTTGCGCTTCCACGATTTAGTGCTGGCGAATAAGGGCGAACTCCTCGACCTGATTCAGTGGGAAACAGGTAAGCCACGCCGTGATGCAAATGAGGAATTGCTCGACGTCACACTTAACGCACGCTATTACGCCCGTCACTTAGGTGCACTTAAAGACCGGAAGCATGCGGGAGCATTTCCGCTATTGATCAGCGCGATTGAACGCCACGTCCCATTGGGCGTTGTGGGGATTATTGCCCCGTGGAATTACCCGCTCACCTTGGCGGTCAGCGACGCATTGCCAGCCCTGCTCGCTGGAAACGGTGTGGTGCTCAAGCCGGATCCGCTAACGAGTGTCACGGCGCTGTACGTCATTGATCTGCTGTACCAAGCGGGACTGCCCGAGGGCCTTTTCGGTGTGGTGATAGGTGACGGGGCGAAATTGGGAACGCCACTGATCAACGCGGTTGACTTCTTGATGTTTACCGGTTCCACCAAAGTTGGTCGGATCGTTGCTGCCCAATGTGGTGAACGCCTGATTGGTTCCGCATTAGAACTTGGTGGAAAGAATGCCATGATCATTCGTGCCGATGCCGACATCGAAAAAGCCGCTGAGATTGCAACACGGGCTTGTTTTGGAAATACGGGTCAACTTTGTATCAGTATTGAACGACTCTACGTTCATGAAAGAATTGAACAGGAATTCCTCGACGCTTTTGTCCGAAGAACCCGCGCAATGAAGTATCGGGGAACCGTAGGTTGGGGAGGTGCCTACGGCCCGCTCATTTCCGCCGTTCACGCTAAGAGGGTCATGGCTTTTATTTCCGAAGCACGAGAAAAGGGTGCCACCATCCATACAGGCGGTGAACTCATTGGGAGTGCGACGATCGCACCCACAATTCTTACGGGTGTCGCAGAAAACATGTCCGTATGTCGTGAAGAAACATTCGGGCCCGTCGTCTCGGTCAGTGGTTATTCAAGTGATGCGCAGGCAATCGAACTGGCTAATGACTCCGAATACGGACTCAATGCGAGCGTGCTTTCCCGCGATAAAAAACGAGCGCTGGCAATTGCCAAGCAACTCCATGCGGGCACCGTGAACATCAACGAAGGCTATGCAACCGCCTGGTCAACCCTTGGTTCGCCCATGGGGGGATTTGGTGCATCAGGACTTGGACGTAGACACGGGTTGGCGGGGATCGTGCAGTACACCGAGTCACAAACAATCGCCACCCAGAACGTCTTGGGATTTGGTCCACCATTTGGTCTTAGTGATGAGACGTGGGGAAACCTGCTCACCACCTCATTGGGACTCATGAAAAAAATCGGCTGGCGCTAGATGCTCCTGCTCGACACCTTGCGCGGTGCCTAGAACACAAGGTGACAATTTGCGCAGTCTGGGAAGTCAGTGTTGCGTAGTGGTGATTATGGTTAGCCAATGAACTCGGCCCCTAAGACGTATCTGCGATCGTCTTTCATTGGTGCGATTCTGTTTTTTCTGCCATTGGGTCTAGTTGCCGTTGCTTTCGCTTTCACGGTGCGCCGTCGACTTCAGAGCGGTGATGAAAGCGGTGCGATCGCGGCATCTCGGTGGGCTCGCAGATTTATGGTGCTGACGTTTCTCGTTGGTGGAATGATCTATCTTGGTTTGGCCATTGCATTCTTGGCACTTGGTGCATTCAGTAGCTAGTCGGACTTCTACTACGCTTAGGTTATGCTTTCGAATCCGTCAGGACCAGTGCTTGTTGTTGACTTTGGCGCCCAATACGCGCAGTTAATTGCCCGCAGAGTCCGTCAAGAAAACATCTTCTCCGAAATTGTCACTCACGCTATAACTGCAGCTGAGGTAAGCGCAAAGTCTCCGTCAGCGATAGTCCTCAGCGGCGGTCCATCAAGTGTTTATGCACCAGGTGCACCGGTATTTGATTCGGAGATATTCGATCTAGGGATTCCAGTTTTTGGGATTTGTTACGGCTTTCAATTAATGGCGAAATTACTTGGCGGTGAAGTATCACACACCGAAACCAGTGAATATGGTCGAACGGAACTCACAACAACAACGGCAAAGATTTTTTCTGATATCCCGAAATCTATTTCAGTTTGGATGAGCCACGGTGACGCGGTGACGTCAGCGCCCGAAAGTTTTAATGTCTGTGCGGCCTCCGCGGGTGCACCCGTTGCAGGTTTCGAGGACCTTGAGCATTCACGTGCGGGCGTGCAATTCCACCCTGAAGTCATGCACTCTGAGTTTGGCCAGAAAGTGCTCTCTAATTTTTTGATTCACGTGGCCCGGTGCGAACAAAGCTGGACCATGTCGAACGTAATTGAGGAACAGGTCGCCCGGATTTCAGCCCAGATTGGTGACTCCGAAGTCATCTGTGGGCTGTCTGGGGGAGTTGACTCGGCGGTTGCCGCTGCGCTAGTTCACAAAGCGGTCGGGGATCAACTCACCTGCGTTTTCGTGGATCACGGGCTGCTGCGTGCGGGTGAAGCAGAACAGGTTGAGCGCGACTACGTTGCGGCAACCGGAATCAAGTTGGTGGTTGTCGACGCAAAGAAACGTTTCCTTGACGCGTTGGCAGATGTCACCGATCCGGAGACGAAACGAAAAATTATCGGCCGTGAGTTCATTCGTATTTTCGAGAACGCGGCGGCTCAGGTTGTTGAACAAGCAGGCAGCTCGGGTAAAAAAGTCGAATTCTTAGTGCAGGGGACGCTTTATCCCGACGTTGTCGAATCTGGTGGTGGTTCTGGGACCGCCAACATTAAAAGCCATCACAATGTTGGCGGGTTGCCGGACGACCTGGAATTCATTCTGGTTGAACCACTTCGGACGTTATTCAAAGACGAAGTCCGCCAGGTAGGTTTAGATCTCGGGTTGCCACCAGAAATTGTGTGGCGTCACCCGTTCCCGGGACCGGGTTTGGCGATCCGCATTATTGGTGCAGTAAATGAAGAGCGGCTGGAAATTCTGCGTCACGCTGACCTCATTGCGCGCGAGGAACTCACCGCAGCGGGGTTGGATCGTGACGTGTGGCAATTCCCCGTCGTGTTATTGGCTGACGTTCGCAGTGTTGGTGTGCAAGGCGATGGTCGCACCTACGGTCACCCAGTTGTGCTGCGTCCGGTGTCAAGTGAAGACGCCATGACAGCTGACTGGTCCCGGTTGCCGTATGACTTGATTGCAAAAATCTCCAACCGAATCACCAACGAGGTCGCTGACGTGAACCGAGTAACCCTCGACGTCACCAGTAAACCCCCGGGCACCATCGAGTGGGAATAAAACGTCGTCACGGGATTTGCTCATAACCTCGTCCTGATTTCCCATTTCATTGGGCTTGCCATCTTGGTTGGCCTGGCGGAAAGTGGCACGGTTGATGGCGAGGTAGACACCACCAAGATCGCTGTAAAACTTCACCGCAGGTTGCACTCTGGGCCGTCATTGGCGCCCTGAGCATCTCTAATATCTTTATTTCTGTTCTGTGGAATTGATCGCTTAAGGGATTTCAGGCAGTATTGACTACCCGGAAACTTTCAGCGAGTGCTTCGGAACCAAAACCTGCGTCAATCGCGGTAGCGCTCATCCACATCCGAATCCGTCCCTCAAGGTCTTCCATGTGTCCGGTTTGCGATTCATGTGCTTGCAGGGCCGCGAGTTTGTGGGGCAGCATTTCGGTGACGTCCTCGTAGTGATTAACAACAGGTGATCCCATGACCCACACTTCCTCCACACTCCAAGCAGCTAGCCCTTCTTCGCTGAGCAATGTTGGGTGCGCGAACGGGTTGCGGGCATCGGGGTAGACCGCAAAGATCGCAGCTTCTCCGGCGGCCAAGTGATCAGGGTGCGAGGCATAAATGCGATCCCAGTTGCGTTCGGGGGATTGCATGAGAACCCGTTGAGGTCTCACTTGGCGAATCACCCGACTGATATCCCGGCGTAGGTCCTGGCTCACCTGTAGGTCACCGTCTTGGTAACCGAGGAAGTGAATATCGGTGACACCGAGAGCAGCCCCGGCGGCCCGTTGCTCGGCCTGACGGATCTTGGGAATCTCACTTCTGGGTACATCGGGGTCCGACCCACCAGCGTCACCGTTGGTGCAAATGCAGTAACTGACCGCGATTCCGGCCTGCGTCCAACCGCGAATCGTTCCCCCTGCGCCGAAATCAACGTCGTCGGGGTGGGCGGTGATCACCAGAATGCGTTCGATTTCCATCAAATTCCCTCTATAAAACGTCAATTATTTGATTATTTATGAATTACACGCTTGTTCTTACTCGTGTGGATTAGTCACATGCGTCACTTTCGTGTCAAAGTATGCATGTGCTTCCCCACACAAAAGGGCATTCTGCCCTGCCTTCCTTACGTGCGTTCATGCGCGGTAGCGGCATTTTCGTATTCGTGGGCGCCTTAATTTTACAGGCCAGCCCAGCATCAGCCGACGGAAGCGGGTGGCAATCAACGAATTGGACCGGTGTAATTGCCGGTGCACCCGAACCAGGCGTCGGATTGCCGGCTGCGCCAATGCCGCCAGGTGCCCCCGTGCCACTGCCCGCAGAGTACGACGTAAGTCCCGAATACGAAGGCCAGTCCCAATGCGACCCGACACCAAAACCAGGGACCCAGCGGTTCGCCGATCTGATTAAGGCGACCTACGGAGCAGACGAAACCGTGTGGATCCCACGCGGCTGCGGAGTCGGTGGGCAAAGCGAGCACAAAGAAGGTCGCGCATTGGACTGGATGGGTAACGTCCGTGACGCCGGTGACCGCGCCGAAGCCGAGGCATTCCTGAATTGGTTACTGGGACCGGATCAATTCGGTGTCGAATACGGAAATGCAATTCGACTCGGTGTGATGTACATCGGTTGGAATGATCGGATCTGGCGGGGCTACGACATTAATAAAGGCTGGACCGAGCTCAAAGGTTGTTTCGCCAAGCCGGACAAAGGGTCAGACAACACGTGTCACCGCAACCACATTCACATTTCGCTGACGTGGGATGGCGCATCTGGTCGTTCATCCTTCTGGGACGGCACCCCATTTACCGCACCTTTCTGCGCGCGTGAAAAGTCTTCGGCTGGAGGTGCACCCGCTACTCGAGTCGGCGGTGTAGTTGCCGTTGATCAAGTTCGCGTCGTTGGCACTCGGTCGGTTATCGGTGTCAAAGAACGCTGTCGCTTGCAACAAGATCGTTGGAATGGTGACAGCAAAAGAATCTTTGCCAAAGTGACCGGGGTTGGTGGGGTTCCAGCTGATGGGGTAGCAGCTGTACTCATCCGGGTCTCGGCTTTGGGGACAAACGCCCCAACAACATTGCGGGCTTGGGCGCCGGGGGCCGGTTCTAGTGTTCCTGTCGTAAAAGCGCCCATAAATTCCGATGCGTCCGGGGACGCGATTATTCCAGTTGCATCCAATGGGACGATTGCGATTGCCACGACGGCCGGTGCAACAGATGTCACCGTGGATGTTTTAGGTTATTACCCCAACGGCTCCGAGATCGAAAACAAGGCCGAAGTGGTCAGTGACACGTTGATCGCACCGATGACCGAGTTTGGTCCCGCACCCGCCCCGGTTCCCGCGGCACCGGCCGCACCGGCGGCTCCAGCACCGGGCGGTCCACCGGAAGAGGGTGAGTTCATCGGTATCGGCGCAGAGCTCGGTTATGAATCAATGAGTCAAGGCGCCATTCAACCCGGTGAGACCAGGACCGTGACCCTAGCTGGGTTGCCGGTCGGGGCGACGAGTGCTTTAGTAACGGTGACAACCAGTGAATCTCCCAAAAAAGGCAAGCTTCGGATTGGTCAAATTGGGGAGAAGGTAAATGCGGCAACGGTGAAGGTGCGAAAGGCAAAAACTCGCACCGCAATTTTGGTCGTTCCGGTTGTTGGCGGAACAGTGCAAATTTCAGCTTCTAAAAAGCCAACGATCCAAGTAAAGGTTGAGGTGCTCGGGTATCAAACGAGCGCATTACCGTTGAAAGCTCGCGGAATGTCATCCCGCAAACTCACCACGACTAAATTTGACGGCATCGCAGTCAAACTCTCTAAAGTCACTGGAATTGGTGAAGTACCGAAGAAGCGAAAGAACGTGGCGGCGGTCATCCTTCGCATCACAACCAAAGGAAAGGGCGCCGACGGTCGGTTGGCGGCCTACGCGGTAGGCGGAGTGGATTACGGCTCGCGTTCGGCCACTGTCACCGCAGCGGGGAAGACCACTTCAATAGTTGTAGCAGAGGTCGGCGACAAGGGGCTTTTGGCCCTTGCGTCAAATGTCCCGATCAAGGCGTGGATAAAAGTGATTGGTTACATCAAACGCTGATTCTCGGCGTCTGGTGGTCTGTCGGTGGCGGGGTCTAGACTGCATCAGTGTCTGATTCGAGTCAATCCCAGCTATTTTCCACACGGGGGGATCGGTTACTGGAAGATCTCAACCCAGCTCAGCGAAGTGCGGTTGAGCATCGGGGCGGCCCACTTCTGATTGTGGCTGGCGCCGGTTCGGGCAAAACGCGAGTCCTCACCCGTCGAATCGCACATTTATTGGCTACCGGAGATGCGACCCCCGGACAAATTCTCGCGATCACTTTCACTAACAAAGCCGCGGCTGAAATGAAGGAACGCGTCTCAGCCATCGTTGGTCCAACCGGACGCACCATGTGGGTATCCACTTTTCACAGTGCATGTGTTCGGATTTTGCGCGCCGAAGCGCACCGACTCGGTGTCAAGGCTAATTTTACAATTTATGACACGCAAGATTCGCTGCGTCTGATCACATTGATCCTGCGCGATTTCAATCTTGACGCTAAAAACACCCGGCCACGAATGGTGTTGTCCCGGATTTCATCGGCAAAAAATGAGTTGATTGACCACGAGACTTTTTTGACGAAAACCCAATTGTCTTCTGACAAAGACGCAGCTATTGAATCGGTCATCGCACAGATTTACCGCGAGTACCAAAACCGCTTAAATTTAGCAAACGCATTTGATTTCGACGACCTGATTGGTTCAACCGTTGCTCTACTGCAACTCTTCCCGGAAGTTGCCAATATGTACCGGCGCCGGTTCCGCCAAATCATGGTGGATGAGTATCAGGACACCAACCACGCCCAATACATGTTGATCAAGGAACTGGTCGGAACCGTTGCCGCGTCACCTGACTCACCGCCACCGGGGGAATTGTGTGTCGTGGGTGACGCGGATCAGTCGATTTATGCATTCCGTGGCGCGACAATTCGTAACATTGAAGAGTTTGAACGAGACTACCCGAATGCGGTCACAATTCTGCTAGAGCAGAACTACCGATCAACCCAAACGATTTTAAGTGCGGCCAACGCCGTGATTGCGAAAAATACTTCACGTCGGGCAAAGAATTTGTGGACCGATTCCGGTGACGGTGACCTGATCAAGGTCTACGTGGGAGACGACGAACACGACGAGGCGTCATTTATTGCCCGTGAAATCGACCGCATGTCCGACGAAGGAATTTCCCGACCGGGAGACACTGCCGTTTTCTATCGAACTAATGCGCAATCTCGTGCGGTTGAAGAAGTATTTATTCGAACCGGAATGCCGTACAAAGTGGTTGGCGGTGTGCGTTTTTATGAACGCAAAGAAGTCCGAGACATCTTGGCCTACTTGCGGACAATCGTTAATCCAGCTGACGAGGTCTCGCTTCGCCGAATCCTTAACACCCCAAAACGAGGAATCGGTGACCGCGCTGAGTCAATGATAGGTGGCTACGCCGAACGGGAGCGCATCACTTTTTTTGAAAGTCTGCAACGCGCGGCGGACGTCCCTGGACTTGCGACCCGTTCCATCAGTGCGATTGCAAGTTTTGTTGGGCTGATGCAAGCGCTTCAAACCCTATTCGAATCAGGTACCGAACCCGCGCTCGTTGTCCAAGCGGCAATTGAACAGAGCGGGTATTTGTCCGAACTGCGAGCCTCAACTGATCTGCAGGATGAAGGTCGCATTGAGAACCTCGCCGAACTCGAATCCGTCGCCGCATCTTTTCTAGTGGACAACCCCGAAGGAACATTAATTGACTTCCTGGAAAACGTGGCACTTGTTGCCGACGCGGATTCAATCCCTGACGGGGAGGACCACGGGGGTGTAGTCACGCTCATGACCCTGCATACCGCCAAGGGACTTGAATTCCCCACCGTCTTCCTCACTGGAATGGAGGAGGGGATATTCCCCCATTCGAGGTCCTTGGGTGAGGCTCAGGAATTGGAAGAAGAAAGACGTCTGGCCTACGTCGGTATTACCCGGGCCCGGCAGCGTCTCTATCTGAGTCGGTCCCTAACAAGGTCCTCGTGGGGGAGTCCCGCAGCCAACCCCCAAAGCCGTTTCCTCGACGAAATTCCCGAACAAAACTTGAAATGGGAACGGGAAGCACCACCCATGTTTGCCCCGAGTTCAAGTTTCGGTTCCTCCAACTGGTCCGGATCGGATTCTTCGCTTAGGCGGGGTAGTAAGACCGTGAGTACCAACACGATCTCACTTAATGCGGGGGATCGTGTAACACATGAAAAATTCGGTATGGGAACCGTGGTTGAAACCGGTGGCAGCGGTGACCGAGCTGATGCAACAATTGACTTTGGTGACTCGGGAGTGAAGCGACTCTTATTACGCTACGCGCCCGTCGAAAAGCTTTAGTCGCTTATTTCTCTCACTTTTGTTGCTGCAATGACCGCTGCGGCAACTGCTGGAGCAACACTGCTGTCAAAAACGCTAGGAACAATGTAGACGGCGGAGAGTGCTTTTTCGTTGACACACTCTGCAATCGCCTTTGCCGAAGCCATGAGAATTTCATCCGTTATATCAATTGCACCACTATCGAGGAGCCCGCGGAAAATGCCCGGGAATGCGAGTACGTTATTGATCTGATTTGGGTAGTCACTGCGCCCTGTTGCAACTACCTTGGCGAATTTGGCAGCCTCAATCGGATTGATTTCTGGGTCAGGGTTTGCCAGTGCGAAAACAATTGAATCCTTGGCCATACGCTCGACATCCGCAGCGGTAATCACATTGGGTTGTGACACCCCGATAAACACGTCGGCGCCAACCATCGCTTCTTGGAGTGAACCGGTGAACAAGCTCAGGTTGGTGCGTTTAGCAAGTTCAGTTCTGTCGGGGTCTAAATCAGTTCTGCCGGTTGAGATCGCACCTTTTGAGTCGAAAAGCGTGATGCTCTCAATTCCTGCATGCAGTAGCAACTGGGCAACAGCCGCGCCGGCGGCTCCCGCACCCGACATGACGATTTTCATTGAGGAGAGGTCTTTCTTAACCAGCTTGGAAGCATTAATAAGTGCCGCCAAAACGACAACCGCGGTTCCATGTTGATCATCGTGAAAAACTGGAATATTGAGTCGTTCGCGCAACTTGCGCTCTATTTCAAAGCAACGAGGTGCTGAAATGTCTTCGAGATTAATTCCACCGAAACCGGGGGCAATGATTTCAACGGTGCGCACGATTTCGTCAACGTCTTGGGTATCAAGGCAGATTGGCCACGCATCAACGTTGGCAAATTTCTTGAAAAGTGCGGCCTTACCCTCCATGACCGGCATGGCTGCTTCAGGGCCAATGTTTCCCAAACCAAGAACCGCTGAACCATCCGTTACGACCGCAACCGTATTGCGTTTAATGGTCAGGTTGCGTGCATCTGCCGGATTATTTGCGATTGCCAGACAAACTCGGGCGACTCCGGGGGTGTAGGCGCGCGCCAGATCGGTGCGATTACGCATGGGTACTTTGATACCGACTTCAATTTTGCCTCCGAGGTGAACGAGGAAAACTGAATCGCTCACCTTGTCGACTTTGCAGCCATTAATTGCATTGAGGGTGTCTCGAATTGACTCCGCGTGATCGGGGTCGTGGACCAGTGCACTGAGGTCAACCACGGTGGTTTCGGTACCCGGGTCTGACACGTCCAATCCGGTGATTACCCCGCCTGCGTCACTTACCGCAGCAATAATTTTCCCCGAAGCGTGGAGTTCTGGTGTGACGTGCATTCGGATGGTGATCGAGTAGCCGGTTGCTTGGGTCATGTTTGTAAGCCTATGACTCCGTAGATGCTCAACATTGAGTGCCATAAAATTTTGATCCATTGCGCGGTAGCATTCGCGCCATGAGCGCGGAGAACCGTCCGATCCGAGTGCTGATCGCGCAATCAGGTCTTGCAGGTCTTGCAGGTCTTGACGGACACGATCACGGCGCAAAAGTAATTGCGCGAGCCTTGCGTGACGCTGGCTGCGAAGTGATTTACACCGGACTTCACCAAGCCCCCGCAGCGATTGCCGCGACCGCGGTGCAAGAGGACGCCGACGTGATTGGGATTTCAATTCTCTCGGGGACGCATCTCACCCTTTTCCCAGAACTGTTGAATGAATTAGCCGTTGCAGGTGCCGAAGATATTGTTGTATTCGGTGGCGGGATCATTCCCGAGGCTGACATTCCAATCCTCAAATCCTCAGGTGTTTCTGAAATTTTTAGCCCAACAACAACAACCCAGTCGGTGGTGGATTGGGTAAATGCTCACGAATCTGTGAATCGTTAGAACTTAGTGCGTGCAAGATCACACGGATACCGTGTAGAAGTGGATGCTCGAGTCAATAGGCTTGGCGCGCATCTAAGACGTCAAACCATCATGTTGATTTAGGGAGTTTTTGTGGATCTGTACGAATATCAAGCCAAGCAGCTTTTTGGAAAGCATGGGCTCCCCATTACAGCGGGTGACGTGGCACTCGATGTCGAGTCAGCCGTCGCGATCGCTGAATCCATCAATGGCCCAGTAGTCGTCAAGGCCCAGGTGAAGGTGGGTGGCCGCGGCAAAGCAGGTGGCGTGAAGCTCGCAAAAAACCCTGCGGAAACACGCGAGATTGCCGGACAGATTTTGGGTATGGACATCAAAGGTCACACCGTTCACAAGGTCCTGGTAGCCCACGCCGCAGACATTGCAGCGGAATATTACGTCTCGTTCTTACTTGATCGTGCTAACCGATCCTTCCTGGCAATGGCCAGTGTCGAGGGCGGTGTCGAGATCGAAGAAGTAGCCGTGAACAACCCAGATGCACTTGCAAAAATCAGGGTCGACGCATTGGAAGGGGTGACCCCCGAAAAGGCTCGCGAGATCGTTGCAGCAGCAAAATTCGACGAATCAATCCAGGGACAGGTGGCAGACATTCTGGTCAAGCTCTGGGAAGTCATGGTGGCAGAAGATGCAACCCTGGTCGAAGTGAACCCATTAGTTCTCACGCCAACGGGCGAGGTGCTCGCACTCGACGGCAAAGTCACAATTGATGACAACGCCGGCTATCGCCAACCAGACCAGGCGTCCTTTGACGATGCCGCCGCTGATGACATTGAGACTCGAGCGAAAGCACTGGGCCTCAACTACGTCAAGTTGGAAGGTGACGTCGGAATTATTGGAAACGGTGCCGGGCTGGTCATGAGCACACTCGACGTTGTCGCATACGCGGGTGAAGAGTTCGGGAACATCAAGCCAGCGAACTTCCTCGACATTGGTGGCGGCGCGTCAGCCGAAGTAATGGCCAACGGTCTGGACATCGTGCTCAACGACCCAGATGTTCAAGCAGTGTTCGTCAACATTTTTGGCGGGATCACCTCCTGTGGGGCGGTAGCTAACGGGATCTTGCAGGCTGTTGACCAACTCGGTGCCACTGTCACAAAGCCGATTGTTGCTCGCATTGACGGCAACAACGCTATTGAAGGTCGAAAGATTCTCAACGACGCAAATCACGAATTTATCGAACTGGTAGACACCATGGATGCAGCTGCGCGTCGGGTCGCCGAACTCGCAGCAGCTCGAAAGGAAGCGTAATCCG
>Ga0208414_1002444_pt1 | contig 12270 bp, 8 predicted proteins | sample AntAceMetag02UKE_FD_184770 | JGI IMG/M metagenome (GOLD analysis project Ga0208414, IMG submission 184770) | Saline lake microbial communities from Ace Lake, Antarctica - Antarctic Ace Lake Metagenome 02UKE (SPAdes) (version 2) | ecosystem: Environmental > Aquatic > Non-marine Saline and Alkaline...
TTGGAGTATTTGGTTAAATAGGCTTACTTTTATCATTAAACGGGGGTGTTTGTTTTAGTACCACTAATCTAGTGGATCAAACTTGCCGTTTTTTTTATTCCTTAAAATTTATTTTGGACAGATGTGAACCCAAAACTATACTTGCAATTTGGACTTGCCGAAAAGGTAAGCTCAACTGTAAGTGTTCCTAAAGACTTATTTGAATTTGCTATTTTAGGAAATGCGCATCCAGACTTAATTGGAACCGAATTAAATATTGGAGGGTTCGACATCAATGCAATCCATTATCGTGAAATGGCTTTTGGAGCATCTTATCAGATGAATTGTGGTTTGGGTTTTGGTGCTAGAATAAAACGATTAACAGGATTTGAAAATATTCATTCTAAGGATACCAAATTATCTGTAAAGACAGACCCAACTACCTATGACTTGCTGATGAAATCGAATATGGATATTCGCATGAGTGGAATTGATAGTGCTACAGATAGTCGATACGAAGAAAGCAGTTACCTATTCAATGGTCCAAATAACAAAGGTTGGGGAATTGATTTAGGTGCAAATTATAAGTATAAGAAATTTACATTGACTGCTTCATTATTAGACCTTGGTTTTATTACGTGGAAAGAAAACACCATGAATGTTAAAAGCAGAAACCCTAATTCAGAGTTTGTGTTTTCTGGTGTTGATGTAAACAAACTTTCAGATAGTACCAATATCGATGAGTTTCTTCAAGAATTGCTCGATACCATTGGAAGTCAATTTGGTTTAGACACTACTAGAGGAAATAAGTATAGAACCAGTCTTAATACGCGTTTATATATAGGTGGTCAGTTTCAATGGAAATCATTCACTGTAGGCGGTACCTTCTTTAGTGAGTTTTACAACGGCGGAATACGTCCAGGTATTGCTGCCATGATTCGCAAAGACTTTGGTAGATTTGGTCAAGTTCAATTGAACTACTCTGCTATGAATAGAAATCTGGTAAATATTGGATTGGGAATTAGTGGAAACTTAGGTCCTGTTCAATTATTTATGGTTAGTGATAATGTTATTGGAACCTTATTGAGGCCAACCAAAACCAAGAATGTCCAGTTTAGATTTGGGGCAAACTTTGGATGGTGGTATGGAAGGGATTGTAAGAACCCTTGTACATTATATCCTGAGAAGTGCGCTGAACGCGCTGAAAAAGCAAGAATTAAGGCTCTTAAAAATTTGGATACGGATGGAGATGGCATTCAAGATTTCTGGGATTCATGTGTATTTGTTCCAGGAGTTAAGGCACTTAATGGTTGTCCGGATGCTGATGGTGACATGATTACAGATTCTCTAGATCGATGTCCAAATGAAGCTGGGGTTAAATATTTAGATGGTTGCCCAGACAATGATAAAGATTCTATAGAAAATGCTTTGGATGATTGTCCCGATGTTTTTGGACCAAAAGAATTGAATGGTTGTCCAGATGCAGATGGTGATGGAGTTTTCGATTTTAATGATTCTTGCGTGAATGTTAAAGGTCCAGCAGAAAATAACGGTTGCCCTTGGGGTGATAAAGACGGGGATAATTTAACCGACAATATTGATGATTGTCCAGACGAGAAAGGTCCTGAAGAGAATAAGGGTTGTCCGTGGGGCGATAAAGATGGCGATGGAGTTACAGATAATATTGATAAGTGTATTGATATTAAAGGTCCTGCTGCTAACAAAGGTTGTCCGTATACAGATACCGATAAAGATGGTGTTTTAGACAAGGATGATGATTGTCCGAATACCCCAGGAATTAAAAAGAACAGAGGTTGCCCAGTAATTGAAAAAGAAGAGCAGGAAGTTTTAAATGTAGCATTTGAGAATTTAGAATTTCAGACAGGAAAATCAATCATTCAATCAGGTTCTTATGAGAGCTTAAATAATTTAGCTGAACTTCTTAAAAAGAAAACAGAATACAAACTAAGCATTGAAGGCCATACGGATAATGTGGGTGATGTGAGCAAGAATTTACAGCTAAGTAAAGATAGAGCAAACTCAGTGATGCAATATTTACTAGGTCAAGGAGTTGGTGGAGCACAGATTAGTTCTAACTGGTTTGGTTCATCTAAGCCAATTGCGGATAATGCCACAGCAGAAGGTAGACAAAAGAATAGAAGGGTGGAGATGAATGTAGTCTTTGACTAAATTCACTTTATGAAATATGAGTAGCTTTTTCAGCGTTCTTATAGAATGAAAAAGCTACTTTTAATCTTATTTCCAATAATGCTCTATGCTTGCGGTGTTTCCTGTGGTGGTGGAGGTGGATGCTTTGGCGGCCCTCCTATAAAATCGACGAACCCACCTACAAATAATTACAAGGACCCCAGCGTAAATCCTGAATTGAATAGGCGCTATGGTTTCGATTCTGCGAGCTTAAATCTTTAAATCTAAACTGCATAAAAAAAGCGTGAAGAATAAATCTTCACGCTTTTGTATTTGTGGTGTACTTAATTATTTAATTTTAAACGTCTCCATAAAGGCCGTGGTAAAATTACCAGCTTTAAAATCTTCATTGTCCAATATTTGCAAATGCAATGGAATGGTAGTTTTTACTCCTTCAATAAAGAACTCTTGCAATGCACGCTTCATCTTAACAATACATTCATCGCGTGTTTGTGCACTTACAATCACCTTAGCAATCATACTATCGTAATATGGAGGAACAGTGTACCCTGAGTAAATATGTGAGTCTATACGCACCCCATGACCACCTGGTTTATGCAGTTCCAAAATCTTGCCTGGAGAAGGTCTAAAGTCCTTATAAACGTCTTCAGCATTTATACGGCATTCCATAGCACATTTTTTAGGGTTATAGTCCTGTCCGCTAATTGGAAATCCTGCTGCTATCTGAATTTGTTCTTTTATTAAATCAAAATTGATAACTTCTTCCGTTACAGGATGTTCCACTTGAATACGCGTATTCATTTCCATGAAATAGAAGTTTCGGTGCTTATCAACCAAAAACTCAACCGTTCCTACACCTTCATAATCTATACTAGAGGCAGCTGCCTTAGCTGCAATACCCATTTTTTCACGCAACTCTGGCGTTACAAATGGACTAGGGGCTTCTTCTATTAATTTTTGATGCCGTCTTTGGATGGAGCAATCGCGTTCTCCCATATGGCAAACTTTACCATACTGGTCCCCAGCAATTTGCATTTCTATGTGACGAGGTTCTTCAATGTATTTTTCCAAATACATCGCATCATTACCAAAGGCAGCACCTGATTCTTGTCTGGCACTATCCCATGCACCTTGCATTTCTTCGTCTTTCCAAACAATACGCATTCCTCTTCCACCGCCACCAGCGGTAGCTTTTAGGATAACAGGGTAGCCAACATCTTTGGCAAGTTTTATTCCTTGTTCTACACTTTCTAGTAAGCCTTCACTACCTGGAATACAAGGAACACCTGCAGCAATCATAGTTGCTTTGGCATTGGCCTTATCTCCCATAGAGTCTATATGTTCTGGAGAAGCTCCTATAAATTTAATTCCATGATCTCGGCAAAGTCCGCTAAATTTTGCGTTCTCTGATAAAAAACCATATCCTGGATGGATGGCATCGGCATTGGTAATTTCAGCAGCTGCTAAAATGGACTGCATACTTAAGTAACTATCCTTACTTTGGGGTCCACCTATGCAAACAGCTTCATCCGCAAATTTTACTGGCAAGCTATCCTTATCAGCGGTGGAGTGAACTGCCACTGTTTTAATACCCATCTCTTTACAAGTACGGATAATTCGCAGTGCAATTTCACCTCTATTGGCTATTAATATTTTTTTGAACATGTGAGGTTCCTCCTATGTTTAAGATGGTTCAACCAAAAATAATGGTTGATCGTATTCTACTGGAGTAGCGTTATCAACGAGTACTTTTACGATTTTTCCTGAAACTTCAGATTCAATTTCGTTAAATAATTTCATAGCCTCTACTATACAAACCACTTTTCCGTTTGATACTTCATGACCTACATTTACAAATGATGGTGACTCTGGATTTGTAGAACGGTAGAATGTACCAACCATTGGAGATTTAATCACCAATAGGTTCGCATCAACTGCATCTTCTGCTGGCGGATCAACGGCTGCAGGAGCAGCTGAAGTTGCAGGTGCAGGATTTCCCTGTATAGGTGCAGCGGTGTTTGCTGGAATATGAACCATCTGAGCTGTTGGAACTGCAGGTGCTTGGTTTTTCTTAATGACAATTTTAAAGTCCTTTTTCTCAATTTCAACTTCGTCTACCTTTTGGGAAGAAACGAATTTGATGAGGTTTTGAATCTCTTTAAGTTCCATTTTTGTAGTTTTTGTAAGCGGCAAAGAAACGCTAAAAAAGCATAAAATCACCTTTTTTTTATCCTTTTTCATCAAAAATGGACGTTTTTGGGTAATAATTGCCAATTATTTCCTTGGTAGACGTTTTTCACTCTGGTGGTTTGGTGTTCTTTGTTTTTTGGAAATTATTAATAATTCCTGATATTGAATGTGTCATACCTACGGAATTCTATTGTGCCATGTTCCATGGCAAGAATTATTTCACCCCGCCAATTGGCGGGTTAGAAAACGTGTTATCATTACAATACTGATTCCTTAACCCCATCGGGGTGTTATTATTCTAGCCCGAAGGGCGAAGAATAATAAACCCTGTAAGGGTGACACGATAGAATCATACTATTCGTTTTGGTAACTTTGTCAAGGTTTTTAATCTCAACAAGGTTAAAAACCCATCAAGCCCAGCAATGTGAAACATTAAAAGTATCCAACTCTTTCCCTTAACTCCATGGATGCGAAATATTAAAAATCGCCTGCATTCATTTTTCCTTCAACCCCATCGGGGTGTTATTATTCTAGCCCGAAGGGCGAAGAATAATAAACCCTGTAAGGGTGACACGATAGAATCATACTATTCGTTTTGGTAACCTTGTCGAGGTTCTAAACCTCAACAAGGTTAAAAACCCATCAAGCCCAGCAATGTGAAACATTAAAAGTATCCAACTCTTTCCCTTAACTCCATGGATGCGAAATATTAAAAATCGCCTGCATTCATTTTCCCTTCAACCCCATCGGGGTGTTATTATTCTAGCCCGAAGGGCGAAGAATAATAACACCCTGTAAGGGTGACACGATAGAATCATACTATTCGTTTTGGTAACTTTGTCAAGGTTCTTAACCTCAACAAGTTTTTGAGACCTAGATCCCTGCCGCACTCTTCCCAGCCAAATATCCAGTACTCCAGGCAGCTTGGAAATTGTAGCCTCCCGTAATACCGTCTATATCTAAAATTTCGCCACAGGCATATAGGTTGGGAAGGTTCTTAAACCCCATATTCTTATTCATATTACTCAATGCGATTCCACCGGCCGTAACAAACTCTTCTTTAAAGGTAGTTTTTCCTTCAGCTTGTACTGGCATTTGAAGGAGGTTCTCTTTGAGCTTATTCTTCAAGGCTTTGCTAAATTCAACCAAAGGCGTATCTGGATTAATCCCTGATTTCTTTAACAGGTATTCCCACAAACGTTGCGGAATAACATCGAAACCCACATTCTTCATTTTCTTAGCCTTCTCATCAACTAGTTTAAGAGCCCATTTTATATCAAAAGAGCTTTCACTAATTCCCAACCAATTAATTCGGAAGGTGAAATTGTATTTCTTGTCAGAAAGCGCAAAAGCGTGCATCGAACTACTTCTCAATACTGCAGGACCACTAATGCCCCAATGAGTTACTAAAGCCGCCCCTTCATGCCATTCTTTTTCTCCGTCAATTTTTACCATGGCACTGGGAACTGAAAGACCTGTTAACTCTCTTAATGCATGGTCATTTACATTAAAGCTAAATAAACTGGGAGCAGGAGCCGTGATTTCTATTCCGTGTTTGGCAAGGAAATTATATTCTCGCAAACGTGGAAAACCACCAGTAGCTAGAATAACGGTTTTGCATTTAAAACTTTCATCTCGGGTTTGGAGTAACCAAAGATCATCTTCTCTTTCCAAGCCTTTTATTGCTTCACTTAGAATTAATTTTATACCAAGCGATGTGGCCATATTCTCTAAAGCCATGGCAATGGTTTCTGAATCATTTGATTTTGGAAACATGCGGCCATCGGGCTGCGCATATGTTTCTACCCCTAGATCTGCAAAAAAGTCCAAGGTGTTTTGCACGTTCCATTGATTAAAACAGTTCTTTAAGAATTTTCCTCCTCTTGGGTAAGCCTTGCTAAGTTCTGCAATAGAATGACACTTATGCGTAACATTACATCTGCCGCCACCACTAATTCTAACCTTTGCTAGAACCTTGGATGATTTCTCAATAATAACCACCGTAGAATCTGGGGATTCTCGTTTGGCAGTAATAGCTGCCATGTAGCCAGCAGCACCTGCACCTATAATAGCAATGTCGAACATTATTTAAGGAGTTTAAAGTTTTTGTATTCACCCACACGCCAGCCGGTGAGTTTTTCTATCCAATAAAGGACAGCTGTTTTTAAGGAGAAGTTCTTTTTGCTGAGGTCATAATCAAAGCTCCAGTCGATGGATGAAATGCGTTCTTTCATGACTTCAGGAGCCGTTCCTTTAAACTTAGTCAAGGAATCCACTTCCGAGTAATCAAACTCATCTGCTTTACTCAACATTGTTTCTACTTTAGAATCATCATGCCAAAGCCTGTGAAACTGCTTTTGTTTCTGTTGTTGATGCTTGGGATGCTTTACCCAACCGTAATGATATACCGTTGCATTGGCAGACTTTACTTTTAGTTTGCTATGATCCGCATGTCTAAAACCCATGGCATCTCCCCAGGAGATAATGCCTTTATTATTTCGCACTACACGCACCTCGTTTCGGTACCACCTTCTAGAATCTCCAATGTATTCGTAGTTTCCGTAAAAGTGCAAGTAATCAAACAAAAGGCCGTCTACAATCCCTAATTCTAAATTACCCAATAATGATTCCTTAATAGCAGGCAAGTACTGTTCGTGAATGACTTCATCGGCTTGTATATAAAATAACCAGTCCGAATCCTTAGCGCAGGCAGCCATAGCTTTATTGGTTTCATCGGCTAGGACTTTACCCCCTTCGCGCAGGGAGTCATCCCAAACGGTTTCTACAATCTTAATCTTATCAATGTTCCAGCTTTTAATGAATTCCAGGGTATCGTCCTTGCTTTTGCCTACGGCAATAATAAACTCATCACATAGCGGAAGAATACTGAGTACGGCTTCCTTTATGGGATAATCGGCGCGAACCACATTGCGGGCAATGGTAAATCCTGAAACTTTCATGCCTTACCAGCTCCCGTTTAGTTTCTCTTTAAAGTCAACACCCAAATCTTTCAGTTTCTGTCTAACCTCTGCATTGTAATCTACACCGTCACTTTTAATCAGACTCACATTAAGGTTATCCTGCGTATCTATAAAGTTAACAAATATGGGCGTTTCTCCCGGGTTATCCGTAAATAACGTACTTAAACTTGTTATTAAATCAACCCCCTTGGTTTTTTGAACCAGACTTAAGGTTTCATCAAAATCGCTTTCATCCAATTCTAATATCTCATCATCAGAATCCTCATCTTCATCGTCCTCATTGGTTAAAAGTGAAGGGTTTGGTAGGGTAGATTTTAGGATTTGGCCTGTTGGTGCCGCAGCACTAATTGGATCCTCCTCATCGGTTTCTTTTAAATCTGAATTGGTAAGCACTATCATTACATGATGCACCAATTTGGTTTCATGCACATCGGGCAAATACCAAATATTATCTAGGTTGGTATAAAATTTATTAGCATCGTACCTACTTGCCGAATGATGACCGGCAACCACGATATAGTAATCCTTGGTTAACCATTGTTTCATTTTATGGTAATCGTCGCCAAACAGTCTAAACTCACAATTGCCTGTATAATCCGATAAGGTGAAAGAGCCAAAATGTTTCCCCTTCTTGGTCATGAGCTCCTTTGATTCCGAAACCATTCCCACTACTCTAAATTCTAGAGGCTTGTTTAAGGAAAGTAATTCATCCAACTCAGAAATCTCATGGCTAGACAATACTTCATATTCCAAACGGTATTGATCCATGGGATGTTCACTGATGTATAAACCAACTACATCATGTTCCTTTCTAAGCTTTTCTAGCAAAGGCATGGCAGCTACTGTTTTTAATTTTGGTTCTGGTTCCGAAAAACCATCTTCACTATCGCTAAACATGCTAAACTGGCCCTTCTCTTTATTGCTTTGAACCTTAGTTCCGTATTTAATGGCAATTTCAATTCCAGTTGAACCACCTTCTTCTGCAGCGAATAACATCATTTCTCTGCTAATGTCTGCGTCAAAGTCAAACACTCCTGCAGCGGTCATTCCTTCTAAATTCTTTTTGTTAACGGCAACCGATTTTACCCGACTGGTTAAATCAAACACATTTTTAAATGGTCCGTTTTCATCCCGTTCGGCAAGGATGTAATCTACACCGCCTACACCTTTTATGGCGCCTAAACCAAAACGCAATGCGCCTGCTTTAGTTACCGAGAATTCACTCTGACTTTCGTTTAAATCTGGACCAAGAACATCTAAACCCAAACGACGGCATTCGCCCATGTATTTGGTAATGTTCTTAATATCTCCAATGCTGTTTTGCAGCAAGCTGGCCATAAATTCTGCTGTGTAATTGGCTTTTAAATAAGCGCTATGGTAGGCTATAAGCGCATAGCAAGTACTGTGGGATTTGTTAAAGGCATAAGCCGCAAATTCTTTCCAATCCTTGTATATCTTCTTAAGTTTATCTTCTGGATAGCCTTTTGCCAAAGCACCTTCCATAAATAAAGCTTCCAGTTCATTAATCTTTTCAGCATTCTTTTTACCCATGGCTTTTCTAAGCTCATCGGCTTTACCCTTGGAAAAACCAGCCAGTTTCTGACTCAAAAGCATCACCTGCTCCTGATAAACCGTAATTCCATAGGTGTCTTCTAAAAACTCCTTGGTTTCGGGTAAGTCATATACCACCGCCTCCAAACCATTCTTACGCCTAATAAAATTTGGAATATACTGAATGGGACCTGGACGGTACAGCGCATTCATGGCAATGAGGTGTTCAAAGGCAGTCGGTTTAAGGTTCCGCAAGTGACTCTTCATTCCATCGCTTTCAAACTGAAATACTCCATTGGTATCGGCATGTTGAAAGAGTTCATAGGTCTTCTTATCATCCAAAGCCAAGGTATCTAAATCAATCTCAACTCCGTGGTTTCGTTTAATCAGTTTAACGGTATCCTTTAAAATACTTAAGGTACTTAAACCTAAGAAATCCATTTTAAGCAGACCCGCATCTTCAATTACTTTTACATCGTACTGCACTTGTTGGTAAGGCGAATCCTTACTCACCGAAGTGGGAGCAAAATTGGTAATGTCATCTGGGGCTATAATCAATCCACAGGCATGTACACCTGTGTTTCGTACCGATCCTTCTAGCTTTTCTGCATCACGCAATACTTCACCCAAAGGTGTTTGTTCGCCGTAGCTTTTGCGTATTTCGTTAAGGCCTTGAAGTTCTTCAGGTTTTATTTTTTTCTTTACTTCCTCTATAGGCGTATGAAGAATGTCTTTGAATTTTAGATTTAAGGGAACCAGCTTCGTAATGCGGTTGGCTTCTGCTAATTCCAACTGCTTTACACGCGCCACATCTTTTATGGCAGACTTTACCGCCATGGTTCCGTAGGTTACAATTTGGGCAATTTGCTTATGGCCGTATTTATTGGCTACGTATTCCAAAACTTTGTCTCTACCTCGGTCTTCAAAGTCAATATCCACATCGGGCATGCTCACCCGTTCTGGATTTAGGAATCTCTCAAATAGTAAATCATATTTTACAGGATCCACATTGGTGATACCCAAGAGGTAGGAAACCAAACTACCGGCGGCTGAACCTCTACCAGGGCCAACCCACACATCCATTTCACGGGCTGCCGTAGTAAAATCCTGAACAATGAGGAAATAGCCCTCGTATCCACTCTTAATAATGGTTTGCAATTCAAACTCTAGGCGTTCTGCATATTCTGCTGGAATGCTTCCATTCAGTTTACGTTTGGCGCTAGCCACACAAAGCTGACGTAAGTAGGCTTCCTGAGTTTTAAATTCAGGCGGCAAAGGGTAGGCGGGTAGTAGTATATCCCGCTTAAGTTCTGGAGTAGTAATGCTATCAATAATTCGGTTGGTATTATCCAAAGCCTCTGGAATGTCTTTAAACAATTCCTCCATTTCGGCAGTGGTTTTAAAGAAGAATTCTTCATTGGGGAATCCAAAGCGAAATCCTTTTCCGCTTCCTTCATTACTGGCTTTTGGAGTGCTTTGAAATTCTCCTGTATTTATGCAAAGCAAAATATCATGCGCATTGGCATCTTCCTTTTCTACATAATGGGAATCATTGGTAGCGATAATAGGAACCTCATATTTTCTGGCGAACTTAATCAGGGTTTGGTTCACATCTTCCTGACTCATACCCGTGCCATCAATATCTTTAATGCCATGGCGTTGAAGTTCTACATAAAAATCATCCCCAAATAGGGCATGCCATTCTTTAAAGAGTTCTTCCGCTTTTTCTTCGCCTTTAAACAAAATGGCCTGTGGAATTTGAGCCCCAATGCAACAGGTCGTACATATCAATCCTTCGGAATACTGTTTCAGCAATTCCATGTCTATGCGCGGGAACTTGCTATACAAACCTTCCAAATAACCCAGACTGCATAGCTTGCTTAGGTTGCTATAGCCCTTTTGGTTTTTAGCCAAGAGCAATTGATGAAAGCGTTTGTCTTTTTTGCCACCACTAAAGCTTTTTACATGGCGGTCTTCTACTAAATAGAACTCACAACCCATAATGGGTTTAAGTCCGGCCTTAGTTACCTCATTAAAAAATTTAAAGCTCCCAAACATGTTCCCATGATCTGTAATAGCCAGTGCAGGCATGTTGTCCTCTTTGGCCTTGGCAACCAAGCCTTTAATAGGTGCGGCACCATCGAGCAAAGAGAATTGCGTATGAACATGTAAGTGAGAAAACTGCATAAATTCCTAGCCATGCAAGGTAGAAATTCTTAGGGTAAAAATGAAAGGTTGTGGGTATTTTGGGGAAAGCAGGGTAGAGTGTTTAAACTATTGGATTTCTTTTCTGAAAACCGCCTCTAATCTTTCAAATTTTTGAGGCATGATAGAATTATAGGCTTCCATTGGTCCACGTAGATAATAGCCACCTTGTATAATTTGTTGTTCAAAAACCTGGTCAAACCCGTGCTCTATTTCAATTATCAAGTTCCTTATTTTTTCTGAACCTATAATTTTGGCATTTAGACTAAGATGGTAAAAATGTTCTTTAGCCTTTTGTATAGTTTCCCATTCACGAAAAAACGCAGGATTTGGCCCCGCAGATTCTGTATGAGCCTTAAAAAGAGAATCGACTTTTGTTCACATATCCTCATAAGTTAGAGAACAACCAGAGTACTTCACATAGGACATTTTAGCAATTGAATCCCAATCAACATTATAATAATTTGAAAAAGGCATAATGTCATTTAGCACAATAGTTATAGCCTCCCTATTAAGTTCATACTTTCGTGTTTCCAATTCGTTGGACTTGGGTAATTGATGAGTTAAAAGTGCAGTAACAAAAATTGCAACAATGGAAATCATTGCATTAATCTTTAGAATATTATAAGATTTTTTTTCGTCTTCAGGCTTTGGCTTTTTCCTTGTGTTTCTTGGCCTTTTTAGTTTACGTTTGAAGTTAAATTTGGGCCTCATAGTAAGGATTGGTTTCTGCAAGTTAATATAAAGATTGCATTTGTTTTTTGGTAAAGTTCTCTACAGGTGTGAATGGATTGAGATTTGGAATAATTGGTAAGGTAAATATAGGGATTGGGATTCTTCCAAATTAAGAAGCCATGTCTTTAGAAAACCTGCATTTAGGGAAACTTGAACAGCCTAGGAACTTATTTCCAGAATTGGTCCCCTTTTTTGCTGTTCTTTCTACTAAATTGGAGCCACATCTTGGACAAATTGTATTTGATGAGTGTCGTTTATTTAAAGACCTTACATGATCTCTATTGGAAAATGAAGATTGTGATATATGTTTTTCGATTGTTTTAATCAACCTACCTGTAAGCTCCCCCAAAACTAGTACTGTTTAAAAGTAGAAAAAAGCATTAACTTTAAACAGTAAAATTATGAGAAAGAGTAAATTTAGTCCAACCCAAATCGCAAAGATTTTAAAAGAATTTGAAAA